>Ga0302228_10000259_pt1 | contig 47791 bp, 39 predicted proteins | sample II_Palsa_N1_2_FD_193519 | JGI IMG/M metagenome (GOLD analysis project Ga0302228, IMG submission 193519) | Peat permafrost microbial communities from Stordalen Mire near Abisko, Sweden - II_Palsa_N1_2 | ecosystem: Environmental > Terrestrial > Soil > Palsa > Peat permafrost | place: Sweden... | reverse complement strand
CGCCAGCCCAATACACCCGCTAGCCACACTCAGCGGCGCCGACACGCAAAGCTGAAACACAAACAGAAAGCTAAGCCACCTCCCCCACTGCCCCGGAAACATCTTCCCCAAATACGCATACGTCCCGCCAGCCTCCGGCATAGCCGCACCCAGCTCGGCCCACACCAACCCATCGCAAGCGGCCAGCAGCGCGCCCAGCACCCACCCCAGCATCGCCTGCGGCCCACCCATCGCAGCCAGCAGCAGCGGCAGCGTCAAAAACGGCCCCACCCCAATCATGTCGAGCAGGTTCAGCGTCACTGCCCCGCGCAGCGTCAGCGACCGCTCCAGCCCTCTGTCCTCATCTGCCATCCCGCCAGTCTATGCAATCGCCCGCCAATTCGCTCCCTTCCCCGTGCATAGTTCTGTGCTCGAACCCAGCTCGCGCCGCACCCAACCTGTTAATTGGCTCTTTAAGCACCCCTATCCAGCCGGAAGATATATATCTTTCAGACAGCACAAAGAACTCAGGCACTTACCCGAGCTCCCCATCGCCACCGTTTTCGCTCACACCCTAAAGCCCCCTTCGGATTCAGGCCCGTGCCAGCAAGCGCCGGGCGCCCAATGACAGGAACAGCCGCGAGGTGCCGCTAAAGAGCATGCTGATCCCCACCAGGGTTCCAATCACCCATTCGGTACTCGAGGGCCAGCTTCTCCAAATCAGGATCGCCAGAAACAATGTCACGACGCCATCAAACAGCACCCAGGCCGATCCTTCCATCGGGCGCAGCCGGAATCCCAAAATCAACTCCAGCACCCCTTCCACGAAAAGGTAGATCGCGAGCACCAGCGTCAGGGCGGCCAGGCCCGCCACCGGGTGCACCAACACATCCACGCCGATCACAATATAGAGAACGCCCAGCAGCAGCTCCCAGATCATCCCGCCGGTTGTTCGGGTTTGCCAGGCAAAGAGCAGATGGACTGCGCCGCTCAAAATAATCAGCCACGCGACAACCAGCAGCACCCCAATTCCCACGACCGGCGGAAGGGCGATGGCGAAGATCCCGGCAAGGATCAACAGAATACTCAGCGCGATCGACCACCCAACGGAGTCTTTCGCAATGCTTCCGATACTTCCTACAGACGATGTGCTCATAACAATCTCCTGTCTTGATTGATTTGCAACCGGTTCTGTATCGATGAACCAACTTCCGAAAGCAGCTTCTTGAAAAGCCCCAGACAGACTTGTGCGGGGAGGAGGCCCTTTGCTTGGGATATTACTCCCCTCGTGTGATCGCGATATAGATACGAATTCCATGAAAACAGCGCTCGAAAATCGATGGCCACCCGACCAGCGCCGCATAAGGGAGAGCGGACACTCCCACCGTAAAAATCGCAAACCAGCCTCGGCCATGAGAATCTAAATCCCATGAAGCTCGTCGCTCTTCTCCTGGCTCTCTCTCTCTCAGCCTCCGCGCAGACCACCTTCACCGACCCCGCCAACCTCCGAGGCGAGCGCGTGCAACCCAGCGACGGCCATGAGGCCCCCATCGACCGCGGCGCCCTCGGCCTTGCCGAACTCCTTCGCAAACTCAACACCCGCGCCAGCATCCTCAACATCGTCGCCCACCCCGACGACGAAGACGGCGGCATGCTCACCCTCTACGCCCGCGGCTTCGGTGCCCGTGTTGCCGACCTCTCCCTCACCCGCGGCGAAGGCGGCCAGAACTTCGTTACCGGCGACTTCGAAGACGCGCTCGGCCTCATCCGCACCCAGGAGCTCCTCGCCAACGACCGCTACACCGGCGTCTCTCAAATGTTCGGCACCGAGGTCGACTTCGGCTTTTCCAAGACCAAGGAAGAAGCCTTCGCTAAGTGGACACACGACCGCGTCCTCTACGACGCCGTTCGCGCCATCCGCATCGTCCGCCCCCTTGTCATCACCGCCACCTTCATCGGCAACGTCACCGACGGCCACGGCCAACATCAAGTCTCCGGCGAAATCGCCCAGGAAGCCTTCAAAGCGGCCGCCGATCCCAACGTCTTCCCAGAAATGATCGCCGAAGGCCTCCTCCCCTGGCAGGTCCTCAAGGTCTACGCCCGCGTCCCCTTCGCCGACATCAACAGCAAAGGCGTCTTCGACTACGCCACCGGCCAGTACGTCCCCGCCCGCTTCACCAACTACGTCACCGGCAAAGTCACCACCACCAAACCTTCCGCCGATGTAAACGTCCCCGAAGGCACCACCGACCCGCTCCTCACCGTCGCCGCCGCCAACCCCTCCGACATCCCCTCCACCCTCGCGGCAAACCCCACCACACCGCTAAGCTACATCCAATTCGGCCGCATCGGCCTAAGCCTGCAGCGCAGCCAGATCAGCAAGAACATGACACTCCCCGTAGCCGGCTTCTTCAACTCCGGCTACACCCTCTACGGCTCTGTCCTCTGCAACGCCCCTGCCAACGCCCGCGTGCCCTCATCCCTCACCCCCAAAACCTGTCATCCTGAGCAAGCGCAGCGCGCCGAAGGACCTGCCACCACGCCCGTACCCTCCCAAACCTCCGCAGTCTCCTCGGCAACGCTAACGGCGCTCCCAGGCCACGATCTCCCCAGCAACGGGCAGGTACCCCGAGGCTTCAGCCTCGGGTCTCATGGCCCCTCCCCGGAATCGGGCTTTAGCCCCAAGGGTATGCCTTCCCCCTCCGCCCACGAATCAGCGCCAACGGCGCGCCCCATCACAGCCCAGGGCAACGCCCTGGGTGAACGAGAAGAAGAAAATCCGAGGGCTGAAGGCCCGATCCATAATGGCAGCCTCAACCCGAACCTAACCACCCAACCCAACTTCTTCACCGGCATCGACACCTCCCTCGAAGGCATCGCCACCCTCGCCCCCGCGGCCTTCCCACCCAACCAACTCTCCACCATCGCAAACGCCATCACCACCGCCACCAACCACTTCGATCCCACCCATCCCGACGCCATCGCCCCCGATCTCTCCACCGCCTTATCCAATCTCGACAAACTAATCACCTCCATCGAGCACTGGAACGGCGACCCCACTCAAAAAGCCAACGCCCTCCATGAGCTCCGCATCAAGCGCGTCCAACTCAACGACGCACTCGTCCTTTCGCTTGGTCTGCAACTTGACGCAACATCGCCAGCAACTGAACCAATAGTGGGAACTCCTGCAACCGTTCACACGGTCCTTACGACAAGCTCGTCGGAGCGCATTCCGTATTTCGCCGAACACCTTCAAACTGCTAACGGCACCGAGCAGATTGGCCCTAACAGCGATGGCGATCCAGCCGTAACTCACGATCGGCCTTGGATCATGGATCTGACCGCACACCCGCCTCTCACTCGGACAATCACCCAACCCTACTTCTACCGCGACAACATCGAACAACCCGTCTACAAACTCCGCGATGCAGATCTTCGCAATGCCGCGCAAACTCACGCAGCCATCACCGCGTGGGCGACACTCACCTACCAAAGTGCAGACATTACCGTCGGCCGCATCGTCCACGACGGCCCGCAACCCATCTCCATCATCCCGCCCGTCTCCATCGCCAGCCTCCCCACCGCTACCGTCCTACCCAACGGCCAAACTACTGCCCAACTAACCGCAACCCTCCGCACCGACGCCACCACCTCCGCCAACATCAACGTCCAGTCCCCCCACAACTGGACCATCGAGGCCAAGGCCGCCGGCCCCAACTCCGTAAACTTCTTCCTCCACCCCACCGCACCCCTCACCGCCCCGCAACTCTTCCACATCACCGCCCAGACTCCCGACCACCACACCTACACCGAAGGCTACCGCGCCGTAGGCTACCCCGGCCTCATCTACACCAACTACTACACCCCCGCAACCACCCGCGTAGTGCCAGTCGACCTCAAGCTCCCCGCGCACGTCCGCATCGCCTACCTCCCAGGCACCGGCGACGCTGTCCCCGAGTCCCTCGCCTCCATCGGCCTCGCCCCAACCATGATCACCGTAGCCGACCTCACCCCCACCAAGCTCGCCAACTACGACACCGTGATCCTCGGCGTCCGCGCCTACACCGCCAACCCCGACCTCCACGGGCCCCCCTCGCAAGCCCTCCTCGACTTCGCCCGCTCTGGAGGCAACGTTGTAGTCCAATACGAGACCTCCGGCCTAACCTCCGCCGACGCCCCCTACCCCCTCTCCCTCGGTGGCGGCGAAAAAGTAGTCGACGAAACCGCCCCCGTCCAGATCCTCACCCCGTCCAATCCCCTTCTCACCACCCCCAACCAGATCACCCCCGCCGACTTCAACAACTGGGTCGAAGAACGCGGCCATGGCTTCCTCAACACCTGGGACCCCCACTACCTCTCCCTCACCGAGACCCATGACCCTGGCGGCGCCGTGACCCCCGCCCAGCTCCCCCAGCGCGGCGGCCTCCTCACCGTGACGGTCGGCAAGGGTCGCTGGACCTACTGCGCCTTCGCCCTCTACCGCCAGCTCCCCGAAGCCGTCCCCGGAGCCTACCGCCTCTTCGTCAACCTCATCTCGCCCGCCCATTGAAGCAAGGTGGGTCATATGACCCACCTTGACCCAATCTGCACCAAACCTGACCAACTGTGCATCCCGAAACCGAGCTCAAGCAGTCGATTTGTAACCCGAAACCGAGCTCAGCATGTCTCAAAATGCAGCGCAAACAAGAAAAACGGCCTCCAAGGAGGCCGTTTCGCTTAATTGCATTTCTGTCTAGTGATGAACTGGACGACGTACCGGAGCCGGCTTCTTCGCCGGCACCACGGAACCATCCGTCATCGTGATCATCAGGGGGGACGCCGTGTACGAATCGTACGTTCCGTCCACGGTAATCTTGTCGCCCGGCTGCGGGATCGTCTTCAACGGTTCCTTCAAATTGACCGTAAAATCAGGGGTTTTGCTGGCCACGGCGTCGTCCGAGACCTCCAGAACCAGCTGGCTGTCCGTCGCCGTAACCACCGTCACATTCGGGAACTCAACCTGCTTGCCCTTCACCGAATCGAACACCTTCTGCGCGTCAGCCGGCTTGCCATACTGCAGCGCCGTCTCCTTATCACCCAGCGCCAAAGTAGCCAGATCCGGCGTGCTCGCAACTAGCTGAGCCACAAGGTCTTCCGGCTTAGGAGCCGCCGTCACCGTGAACCCAGCCGGTGGATCAAGATTGGTCTGAACGGCAGTCTGCATAGCCGCATAGCCATCCAGGCTGCCGTGGTACTTCTTGTAGCAATAGTTCGCCAACGGCTCAATGGTGGTCTTATAAGCCGCGGGAGCAAACGCCGCTGCACGCGTAGCGTACCAGGCGCAGTTCAAATAATCAGGAGGCGTTGACGTGTAGTACGCCTGGGCCAGGACGTAGACATCCTGAAGCACGGGGCTGGGCTTGGTCGTGTCGTCCTTATCCCCGTCAATCTCTTTCTTGATGGTCGTGATGGCGTCGGCGTTATCTTTCTTCGCCATATCGGCATCGGCGAGGGCGCTCTCAAACACAGGATCCGTCTTCGTCTTAAGGGCAGCAAAATCAGCGTCAGACATGTCCTTGGGTTTGGTCGCGTTCAGACCCTGCTGCGCATATTTCGCGACTGCATCCAGCGCTGCCTGCTTGGCTGCCGGATCCGTCAACTTATCGGCATCGGCACGGCGGTAATAAACCTCGAAGGTCAGGGCACGAAGGTTATTCGGGTCGACAGCTAACAGCCGATCGGCGGCGCTGAGCGTAGCTGCCTGATCGCCGGTCTGGCTATCGGCGAACAGAATCTGATTCAACACGTCCGCTTTCACGGCAGAATTCGGATATGCCTTCAGATAGGCTTCGAAATCAGCGGCCTTAGCTGCTGCCGTTGTCTCCGAATTGGCTTTGTTGTAAGCCGCGTACTCATCTTGCGACATCTGGATACCACCAGACGACGGCTGCTGGGAGTACGCGAGAGACGCGAATGGTACTGCGCCGGCCACAGCCAGCAGCGAAGCAAGTACGACCTTCTTCATAAAGAGAACTCCTCGGGGAGATGCGTCAATTGGTAAAGCAATAATCAAGATTAGCGCAAAATGCGCCTTCCGGATGAAAACCCTCCCCATACCAGGGAGATAAGGGGGATGATGCGCATTATAGAAAGCGTGTTGCCCATGTGCAACCGAGAACCCGAGGCAGGCGGATAAATTCGATTCGTCCGCCCTTATCCACAACATCCTGCGAACGAGGCTCGATTACGCGTTGATTCCACCTCGTCTGCCGCTTACGATTCGACCTAGCAGCGTGTCGAACGAACCAGATCGGTCGTAATACACGCGGATATGCCTACTCGTGGAAGAGGTTTTGCACCTTGCTCAAGCTTAAAAAAGTTCAGATTCTCGGCTTCAAGTCCTTCTGTGATCGTACCGAGGTGCAGCTGACCGGTCATGGAATCGCTGCGATTGTCGGCCCGAATGGCTGTGGCAAGTCGAATATTTCTGACGCGATCAACTGGGTTCTAGGGGAGCAGTCGGCGAAGAGTCTCCGTGGCATCAAGATGGAAGACGTCATCTTCGCGGGAACTCGGGAGCGCAAACCTACCGGCATGGCCGAGGTGTCTCTGACACTGGTTGATCCGGAAGTGTACGACGGCAACACACTCGCCGACGGCGAAGCGGAGGTGCTAGGAGCCGATCTACCCGCTGCACTGGATGCCGACCAACATGTCACCGCGATTAATACGCTGAGCGACTGGGACGAGTCCGCGCTTCGCGCCGAAGCGGCCATGGAGACAGAAGAGGCTGTCGCGGACGCTCAGCCAGGCACAACCTATGAAGCGGAGCTTCCGGTTAAGAAGGCCGCGGAAACTTCCGCTGCCGACGTGGCGGAAGCTGGAGCCGAACTTACAGCGGGAAACAATGTTGTTCTCAAGATCCGCCGCCGCAAATTCGGCCGCGCACCCATTCGTGCGGGCGAGATCACCGTCACGCGGCGGCTCTTCCGGTCCGGAGACTCCGAGTATCTACTGAATGGCAAGATCTGCCGCCTGCGCGATATTCAAGACATCTTTATGGGCACCGGTCTTGGCGGCGAAAGCTATGCGATGATCAGCCAGGAGCGTATCGGAAGCATTCTTTCGGCCAAGCCTCTGGATCGCCGCGCCATCATCGAAGAGGCAGCCGGCATCACTCGCTTCAAGACGAAAAAGCGGCTTGCCGAGCTGCGGCTTGAATCCGCAAAGCAAAATTTGTCACGCGTGAACGACATCTTCGAGGAGGTTACTCGACAGATGGGCGTCCTCAAGCGACAGGCTTCCAAGGCTGAGCGTTATGGTGCACTTCGAGACGAACTTCGTGGCAAGCTTCGTGTGGTGATCGCAAGCCGTCTTTCGCAGATGGACGCCGAACAGGCAGCGACGTCGAAAGAGATCGCGCGTCTTGGCGAATCGATCGATAGCCAGGTTGTGCAAGTCGAAAGTATGGACGCCGAACACTCTATCGGCGTCAATCACGGCTATGGGCTTGATGACCAGATTCGTGAAGCAGGCGCCCAGGCGAACGCCAGCGCGGTGGAACTCGAGCGCATAAGCGCGCGCACCACCTCGAACTCCGACAGAATCTCAGATCTCACCCAGCGCATTCTTAGCGGAAATGATGATCTTGCGCAGGCTAGAAACCAGATCGAATCCCTCGCCGGTGATCTCGAGCAACACCGCAGTTTTCTCGAAAATGCAACAGCCGAAGCGACGGCCTCGCGTGACGCGGCGGCATCGCAGCAAGCGCAGGCCCATGAAGCCACACGTAGCGTACTTGCGGCTGAGGCGCTGACCGAGACACAACGTCGCAATGCCATGCAGTCGATGCAACGAGCTGCGCAGGCCAATAGCGAGATTGCACAAGCTGAAGCCGCCCTTGAAGGACTCGACCGCGAGAATGAACGATTTGAGTCCGAGTCCCAAACCGCGCGCGCTGAACTGGAATCTTTAGACTTGCAACGCGGGACTGCCCGATTGTCTTTTGAAAGTGTGACCGATCGCCTCAAGCGGTTGGAGGCCGAAATCCTCGAGCTCCGGCATACGCTCGAAACCAGGCGAATGGAGGAGACGCAATCGCGCCGTCGCGGCGACGAATTGCGCGCCCAGGCTGCCACCCTCAACGGCCGCCGCGGTTCACTCGAATCTCTGATTCGCGAGCACAGCTATTCCACCGATACGGTTCGGAATGTCTTCCGCGCACAGGCGAAACACCAGGACGGATCGGCGCCGCTGGGCACGCTTGCTGACTTCCTTGAAGTTGATGGCCGTTACGAGAATGTCGTTGACGAGTTTCTGCGGGACGAGCTCAATTTCATCGTGGTTCGCAATTGGGATGCCGCAGATGCAGGCGTGCGATTGCTTCAGACCGACGTAGCAGGTCGCGCTACCTTCCTGGTGCATCCCGATGGACTTGATACCACCCTGCCGACTGAAGGCATCGCAAACCCGGGCAATGGCGTCGTGGCGCTGAAAGACTGCATCCATGTTCTCAACGGCTTTGGGCATTCGCTCGAGGCTATCCTGCCGAAGCTCCGCAACGGCTTCGTAGCGCCTGATACGGACACCGCCCGCAGGCTGGCGCTCGAATTCCCCCAGGCCTTCTTCCTGTCGCCGACCGGGGAAACCTTTCATAACGTCACCGTGACCGGGGGCAAGCCGCGTGAGCAGGGACCGCTGGCGCTCAAGCGTGAGCTGGCTGAGCTGCAGAGTAAGCTGACGGGCGTCGAGACCGAACTCGGTGAGAATGAGCTGGCGACTGCAACACTAGGGCGAGAAATCTCGGACCATACCACGTCCCTCGACGCCAAGAACCACGAACGTCGCGAGGCCGAACGGGAGAGCGCCAATTCCGGCGCAGCCTTGCGGCAGATGGAGCAGGAGGCCGCGCGCCTGGAAAATCGACTCCAACAATGGCAGATTGCGGCCAACAGAAACAAGGACCAACGTCAGCAGCGTCAGGATCTTATCGCCCGAAAGCGCGAAGAAGCTTCAACATTCGAGGCGGAACGGGCAACGATCGAGCAGCAGGTCGCTGAACTGACAGAAAAGATTCTTTCCCTGCGCATCAACCGCGAAGAGCTCCAGGCAGCGGCTTCTGCCGCGGCGGCAGCTTTGGCCGGCCTGGAAGAGCGCCGGCGTAATGCGAGCGCAAACTTCGAACAGACGGACCGTCTCTATAGGAGTCAATCCCAGAGAATAACGCAGCTGGAGTCGCAGCTTGCCAACGCCGCGACTGAGCGGCAGCAGCGTGAAGAGGAAACCGCCGAGCTCTCTTTAAAGCATGCAGAACTCACCGAAACGCGGGCTCAATCCATTGCTCGCACGGAAGCGCTTTCTGCTGAAGCGGCTGCGTTGCGTGTCGCAATGTCCGAGCTTGATGCCCGGCTTCGGGCCCTACGCCACGAAACAGAGGTCCTGCGCGAACAACGCGCGACCCTCAGTGCTCGGGCTGCGAAGCTCACATCCGATCTCGAACACATCGAGGCTACTTGCCTCAATGATCTGTCTGTTGACGCGACGACGCTTCGCGGGGACACGTCGATCGAGCGAATTGAAGCTGAGGCTCTCACGGCAGAAGATGAGGCAGCGCGCACTCTCAGGCAGCGTCTCGAAGCCATGGGCCCAGTAAACATGATGGCCTTGGAGGAGTTTCACGAGACCTCCGAGCGCCATGCCTTTCTGGAGACGCAGCGTAAAGATCTTCTCGATTCCATCGAGAATACGCAGGCTTCGATCAAAGAGATTGATGACGTTTCCCGCATCAAATTCGACGAGGCGTACAAAATCATCAATGAGAACTTCTCCGCTACGTTTACCAAACTCTTCGGCGGTGGTCAGGCATTTATGCGCCTTACCGATCCTGAGGCCAATGGTGGAAAGAGTTCCGATCTCAGCGGTATTGACATCATTGCGTCGCCTCCAGGAAAGAAACTGCAAAACGTTCTGTTGCTTTCGGGCGGCGAAAAGGCCCTGACGGCCCTCTCTCTGCTCGTGGGAATCTTCCAGTTTCAGCCTGCGCCGTTCTGCATGCTTGATGAGGTGGATGCTCCGCTTGATGAGACCAACGTGGGACGGTTCGCCAACTTGCTTTCAGAGGTGGCGTTGAATACCCAGGTGATCATCATCACGCACACGAAGCGGACGATGGAGCAGGCCGACGTGATGTATGGGGTAACGATGCAGGAACCGGGCGTATCGAAGATCGTCAGCGTGTCTCTGAGTGGCCGGAGCAGGGGCCGCGAGGCTCGAAATGCGGCATAACCAATGAACCAATCAAGTTTATGAATGCTCTTGATTGGCTGCTCGTTATCCTGGTGGTCTATTCAGCCGTCCGGGCATTCCTGCGCGGCTTTTTCCAGGAGGCCTTCGCCCTAGGTGGCCTGATTTTTGGCTTTGTCTTTGCTTGCTGGTCTTATCGACCCCTGTCAATCGAAATTAAGGGGTTGATTACGTCGACACCGGTTGCAGAACTTTCAGCATTTCTGTTTGTTTTGATAGGAACCATGGTCCTGGCCACCTTGCTAGGTAAGCTCCTCCGGCATACAGCCTCGGCCATTGGTCTAGGTTTCCTCGACCGCCTTCTGGGAGCAACTTTTGGGATCGTTCGCGGGTCACTTCTTGGGGTCGCTCTGCTATTCGCCATAACAACTTTTCTGCCTAGCGCCCCCTGGGTTGAAAAATCTCATCTGGCCCCGTATTTTCTTCGGGCCGCTCATGCTGTATCCTTCGTCATGCCGTCAGATCTCAAACAACGTCTGCTGGATGGGCTCGACCATCTCGAGCACACGTCATCGGATTGGATCAAGGGCAGTCTGTAACCTCCAAAGTGGCATCATGTAGTCGGATCCCAACCAGGGCCATGTCCATTCCAAAAAAGGAAGACCCGCGATTGAAACGCGAACTCGACAACCTCATCCTCCAAATGCATGCCGCTGGTATCGGTTACACCGACGCGGTGCGTGAGTTTAAGAAGCAGTACATTCTCGAGGTTCTTTCGCGCCACCGCGGCAATCAATGTAAAGCGGCAGAAGAGCTCGGCATGCACCGTAACACGCTAAGCCGCACGCTTTCCGAATTGGGCATGGATTCGACGCAGATACGGCAAGGGATGCGGCGTCCACCAATGTCGGTGCGACCAGCGAGAGCGACGCGTCCGAACTTACAAATTATCTCCGGCGGACGTTAGTCACGTTCGTGCGTCTAAGACAGCACATAATGTTTCCTTTACCCCAGGGCCGCTGGTTTCGCAGACGCAGGAGGATTGCCTATGCAGTGTTATGCGGGTGTCCACTACTGGCTATTTCTGGCATTGCTGTTTTGACTGCCAGCGCACAAACAAATAGCCCTGCCGACAATCCTGCGAGTGTTCCAGCCGGCGCGATTCCATCACTTCCCGCAAAGCAACAACCAAGCACACATTCGGGAGCACTATCTCCCAGACAAATTCGCGCAGCGGACGATGCCTACCTTGAAGGGGCAAAGCACGTGCAGCATAAGGAGATAGCTGCCGCGTTACGCAGCTTCCAAGAGGCGGTCCGCCTTAACCCGGATGACTCCGACTACTCCTTAGCTCTGATCGTGACACGCGAAGGCTATATTACTGGACTAGTTCAACGTGCGGCTCAGGCGCGTTCCGTTGGCGACGCAGCACTTTCCGACTCTTTGCTGGCTCAGGCACGCACCCTGGACCCCAATAATTACGTTGTCCTCCAGCACTTCAAAACTACGGCGGGTTCTGGGAGCCAGATCGCGAGTGCGGGGAAAAAGCCCGACCCATTTTATTCAAGTGTTGACCCGTCCAAATTCCCTGCCAAAAACATAGCCTCAACCCTCCAGGGCCCGGTTGAGCTAACCCCAACCGCGGGAAACCGCGACGTACATCTTCATGGAGATGTACAGACTGTCGTTCGAAACCTGTACAGCCTTTTCGGAATCAAGGTCGCATTCGATCCCTCGGTGAGTAGTGGCGCGCCAATCAATCTGGATATGAACAACGTGACGTTTGGTGGTGCTACGAGAGCTCTCGGGATCGCCGCAAATATCTTCGCCGTTCCTGTCCAGCCGACCTCCGTGCTTGTCGCACGAGATACACAGGAGAACCGTGACGCGCTCATGCCGCTGGTAGAGGAGACAGTCTATCTTCCGGGTCGAACCAACGACGAGATGCAAGAGCTCGCCAACGTGGCGCGTAATATCTTCGACATCAAAGAGGTGACCGCGAGTTCCACCGGAGGATTCTTGCTTCTGCGCGGAAATGAACAGGTCCTCCGCGAGGTCAATGCCGTTTACGACGACATGCTGGACGGCAATCCAGAGGTCCTCTTCGACGTTTCGCTGTATGAGATCGACAAGAGTCTGGATAACAATGTTGGAGCGATTCTTCCGAATTCCGCAGGGGTTTTCAGCATTGCGGCCCAAGCTCAGTCGCTCGTATCCGCAAACCAGGCATTGATTAATCAAGCCGTTGCGGCTGGCCTCCTTACATTGAACGGGACACCGCTGGAGAACCTCATCACAGAGGTAGGCTTTCTTGTCGCTTCGGGAGCTGTTACCGCGGTTCAGTACACCAACCTTCTTGGGGTGTTTGGTGGCGGCCTTACGTTGGCCGGACTTTATTTAGGTTCGAATTCCAGTTTCAACCTGGCTTTGAATTCAACTGATGTGAGCATACTCGACTCGGCACAGATACGTGCAAGCAACAAGCAGCTTGCGACTTTTCGTGTGGGCTCTCGATATCCAGTAATCACGGGGACATATAGTTCCGGGGCCACCAGCACGCTTGCCTCTTCGCTCTCGGGGCTGAATATCAATGGAACCAGTGTTAGCTCGCTTCTCTCACAATATCTTGGGGCCAATTCAGTGTCTGTGCCTCAATTTCAATACGAGGACCTTGGCATCACCCTGACGCTAACGCCCCAGATACTTCACAACGATGCTGTTTCCGTGGTTCTAAAAATGAACGTGGAGGCGTTGGCCGGCAGCAGCATCAATAACATTCCGATCTTGAACAATCACGCGCTGACTTCGACGATCAGTGTTCCCGCAGGTCAAACTGCGATGTTGGCCACACTCGTGAGCTCGTCTGAGATGAAGGCTCTTACGGGTCTGCCCGGCCTCAATGATCTCCCTGGATTTCAGGGCACGGATCAGGACCGCCAAAAAAGTTCAACTGCACTCCTTATTACGATCACCCCCCATATCGTGCGAAGCGGGCGCCTAGAGGTATCGAGTCGCCGGATCGATACAGCCCGTGGGGGTAGTGGGGCGATCGGGGTGGAATAGTAGTTGCGTTGCAAAAGGGGTGAGGGGTGGCTATACTTATGCTTGGCAGGGCGGGAGTAGCTCAGTGGTAGAGTGCTTCCTTGCCAAGGAAGATGTCGCCGGTTCGACCCCGGTCTCCCGCTCCAACAACCTCAATCTCGACCACTTACGGATTACAAGTTTAGAACTGCGCACCACGGTTCGGTGTGTTTTGGATTGTGGTTTTGGGGCTGGTTTTTATGCCCAGGGCGCGGTACCCAAGTGGTAAGGGAGAGGTCTGCAAAACCTTTATGCGTCGGTTCGATCCCGACCCGCGCCTCCAACATTCCAAGCGAGTTAGCCCCCGGTGAGGGGGCTTTTCCTTTGTTGGTGCTGTGGGCGCTTTCTGCGCGACTGAGGTGGGTTTCGTGATGCAAATCGAGTTGTTGAGCTGGGTTTCGTGACACACATGCCGGGTCGATGCTAGGTGTCGGAGGTTTGAGCCGACTTCCCGGCTCCACAGACGAAGGCGAGGAACATGCCCATTCCTCGGCGCCCATCTGCACTGATCGCCTGGCGGAACAGGCACCAGAGCGAAGGAGGCTGCCTGCGTCGATCGAGGACCTCATTCTTTGTGTCGGCAAGGATGGACGGATCGAAGCTTCCTAAGAGTTCGCCGAGGATCAAGAGGTTCCTGATAGCTTGTGTGCTCATCGGCTGTTTTGCGTAGTAAGCGAGCTTGCCAGCAATCGCGTTCTTGCTGCCGACCGCGCCGTGGAGTAAGTCGAGTACGCCCTGGTCGTGCGCCTCTTCGAGGAGGTCGAAGAGGACAAGCAGAGCCTCCGCATGTTCTTCGGGAGCAGCTTTCAGACGGCGTTGTAGCTCGGTTTGCGGGTCGACCTTCGGGCTGAAGTGAATCGGGTTTGCCATGCTGCTATCTCCTTGCCAGGTCGTGCGGTGTTAGACAGTGGTTGTTTTAATCTGGACCAGCTCATCGCGAGGTTTGGTGCCGGGGACGTAGTAGTCGGCGCGCTGCCACTTGTTTTCGACTTCCACACCCTCCTGCGGGGTGCGGTGTCCCCAGCGGAAGTTCTCGCGGGGTAGAGGATTAGGGCCGGTTTCGTTCAAGACGGTCATCTGGACGGAGAGTTCTTTGAAGGCGGGCGTGTGGGTGGCGCGGTCGAGATGACTGCTGGTCATCTTGTTCACGGGTTCGAGGATAGAGTTCAACGGCATGTAGAGTTCCTTGCCGTGCACGCGGTCGGTGACGAGGACCTGGACCTTGACCTGTCCGTAGGGCGAGCGGAGTTGGACGTAGCTGCCGTCGGTGACGCCGCGCTCTGCCGCCAGTTCGTGCGAGACCTCTACGAAGGTTCGAGGAGTCATGCGCTTGATGCCGGCGGTGCGATAGGTCATGCTTCCCTGCTCGAAGTGTTCGAGGAGGCGGCCGTTGTTGAGGTGGAGATCGAATTCGGCGGTGGGCTCTTCGGAAGGTTCGATCCACTCGGTTGGATAGAACCTCGCCTTGCCGTCATCGAAGGGAAACTTTTCTCTGAAGAGGACGGGCGAGTCGGTTCCATCTTTCGCGACGGGCCATTGCAGGGAGCGGTAGCCTTCGAGGCGCTCGTAGCTGACGCCAGCCATGAGCGGGGTGAGGCTGGCGACCTCGTCCATGATCTCGGAGGGATGGGTGTAGCACCAGTTGGCGCCGAGGCGCTGGGCGATGAGCTGAATGATCTCCCAATCGGGTTTGGATTCGCCGAGGGGCTCGAGCGCCTTGTAGATGCGCTGGATTCTGCGCTCGGTGCTGGTGAAGGTGCCTTCTTTTTCGAGCGAGGGAGAGGCGGGCAGGATGACGTTCGCGTACTGCGCGGTAACGGAGAGGTTGACGTCCTGAACGACGAGGAAGTCGACCATACGCAGGGCACGTTCGACATCGTTGGCATTGGCATCGGAGGTGATGGTGTCTTCGCCCTTGATGTAGAGGCTGTGTAGTTTGCCTGCGTGGATCGCCTCCATCATCATGCGGTTGTCGAGGCCGATGCTGGTGGGCAAGGTCACTCCCCAGGCTGCCTCGAACTTGCCGCGGATGGCGCCATCGTTGACGGACTGGTAGCCGGGAAAGAGGTTGGGCATGGAGCCGAAGTCGCTGGCGCCCTGCACGTTGTTGTGGCCGCGGAGAGGATAGGCGCCGGCACCTTCGCGCATGTAGTTGCCAGAGAGCAGGAGGAGGTTGGAGATGGCGGTGGAAGTGTCGGAGCCGCCGCAGTGCTGGGTGACGCCCATGGCCCAGAGAATGCAGGTGCCATCGGCCTTGGCGACTTCAAGTGCGATGGTCTCGATGTCTTTGGCTGCGATGCCGGTGATACTCTCGGCGTACTCGAGGGTGAAGGACTGGAGGGACTCTTTGTAGGCGTCGAAGTTATTGACCCACTTCTCGACGAAATCCAGCTTGGCGAGGTTATGGTCGAGGAGATATTTTGCTACGGCGTTGATCCAGACGGGATCGGTGGAGGGGTTGGGGCGGACGAAGAGGTCGGCGCGCTCGGCCATCTCGTGCTTGCGGAGGTCGGCGACGATGAGGCGCTGGCCGTGCAGCTTGTGGGAACGTTTTACGCGGGTGGCGAGGACAGGGTGGGACTCGGCGGTATTGGAGCCGATGATGAGGACCAGGCCGGCTTTTTCGATGTCGGCGATGGAGCCGGCGTCGCCGCCATACTTGACAGTACGCGAAAGGCCCATGGTGGCGGGGGTTTGGCAGTAGCGCGAACAGTTGTCGACGTTGTTGGTGCCGATGACGGCGCGGGCCAGCTTCTGCATCAGGTAGCTCTCTTCGTTGGTGCACTTGGAGGAGGCGATGAAGGCGAGAGCGTCGGGGCCGTGGGTGGTTTTGATTTCGGTGAACTTGGAGGCGATGAGGGTGAGGGCTTCGTCCCAGGTAGCCTCGACGAAGCGATCGCCGTGGCGGATGAGCGGCTTGGTGAGACGATCGTCCGAGTTGATGTACTCCCAGGCGAATTTCCCCTTGATGCAGGTGGAGATGCCGTTGGCGGGGCCGGGGCCGGGTTCGACCTTGAGGATGTGGCGGTCGCGGGTCCAGATATCGAAGCTGCAACCGACGCCGCAGTAGGTGCAGACGGTCTTGGTTTTCTTGACGCGGAGCTCGCGCATGTCCGATTCGATCTCGGAGAGAGAGAGGATGGGGCCGTACCCGATTTGCGGCTCAATATCTTTGACGACCTCGATCATGTCCTCGAGGGTTTCGGGGGAGAGGTTGGTGAAGTAGCCTGCGCGGCCTAGCATGGATTTTTCCATGAGCGCGTTGCAGGGACAGACGGTAACGCAGTGGCCGCAGGAGACGCAGCTGGAGCCCGCGATGTCGTGGCCGCCGTCCCAAAGGACGCGGGGATGCGGCGAGGTCCAATCGATGGTGAGGGTTTCGTTTACCTGGACGTTCTGACAGGCTTCGACGCAACGGCCGCACAGAATGCACTGCTGAGGATCGTAGCGATAGAAGGGATTAGTGCGGTCCTGCTCGTAGGGCTTTGACTGATACGGGACTGACTGGTGCTTCACGTCGAGGTCTGCGGTGGTGTTGTGCACGGTGCAGTTCTGATTGTTGTTATCGCAGACGGTGCAGTAGAGGAGATGGTTGACGAGGATACGATCGAAGGCTTCGCGCTGTGCGGCGTCGGCTGCCTTGGTTTGGGTTTGGACGGTGAGGCCGCCGGTGATTTCACACGTGCAGGCTCGCGTGAGCTTCCCGTTGACTTCGACCATGCAGGTATCGCAGGTGCCGATGGGACCAAGCTGAGGGTGGTAACAGACCTGCGGGACTTTCGCGTCCGTGTGGTTGATTGCGTCGATCAGGAGTGAGCCTTGAGGCGCTTCTGTCTCGGTGCCATCGATTGTGAGCTTCAGGAGAGGGGCTGCGGAGGGAGGCGAGTTCAGTAGACGATTCTGGAAGGCCATGGCAGTTGGATGACCGGTGATGTTAGCCGGTTGTTCGAAATCTTACACCGTGGCGCGGGCCTTGGATGGTGCGGTCGGAAAAGGCGTTGAAACTTTTTTGCGACAGCCGGATTTGATTAGTCGGCGACCATTGATTCGCCAGGGAGGATGGGGCGCGTGCGGGGTAGTTTGCCGCTGTGCGCGGCGAGGCCTACAAGGGTGAGCGTAGCGAGGAAGACAACGAGCTTGGTGAGGTCGGCGGCGCGGGTGTGGGGGAGGAGTTTCCAGAGCAACATGAGGACCGCCTGGCCGATGGTGACGGCCCAGACGGAGCCGTAGAAATAGCGGCGCTCTGTGCCCTCGCCGAGGGTGGAGCGGCCGACGCGAGGGAGTTTGCCGAGGGCGCCAAGTGTGAGGATCAGGAGGCAGAGCGGGGCGTAGGCGTAGTGGTAGATCTGCTTGAGGTACCAGGTGCCGGTGATGACGGCGATGGTGAGGCCGGCGAGGTTGAGCAAGGCGAAGCTGAGGACGGCGTTCCAGGCGAAGGTGTAGCAGACGCGGCGGTAGAGAGGGTTGGGCTTGTCTTCGTCGAAGCGCAGGATGTAGGGACGGGGTTCGGCGCCGGGAAGGCTTCCGCGGAGGGCGGCGATGCCGGTGGCGATGAGGACGACGGCTAGCCAGAGAAGGTTGGCGGGGTGAAAGCCGCTGGCGAAGAGGCTGAAGGTGAGAGGCCCGGGGGCGAGGAAGAACACCCAGATCCAGATGGGCCAGTGGGCGGCGCGGTAGAGGGGCGTGTTGCTGGTGCGGAGTTTGCGCTGGTGAGCGAACTCTACTTTTCCGCTGTAGCGCATAGACGAAGTCTCGCAGAGGGGTTGGGAGCGCGTCAATCGGTGGAAGGCGTTTGCCCGCGAGATACACGGACTTGGCATAGGATGTTTTCCAGTTATGATTGGATCCCTTTGCAAGACCTCGAAGGTTGTGGCCCTGGTTCTGGCGTTCTCGGTGTGTGCCGATGCGGCGCCTGTCCATCTTCGGACGAATGCGCTCGAGCACCCACTCGGCGTTGATACGGCACGGCCCGCGTTTTCGTGGCAGAGCGACGCGACGACTCCGGACTGGTTGCAGTCCGCTTACGAGATCCTGGTGGGGACGGATGCGGAGCATCTGCGACCGGGCAAGGCGGCGGTATGGGATTCCGGGCGCGTGACGTCGTCGGAGTCAGTGGACATTGTGTATGCAGGTGCGCCGCTTCAATCACAAAGACGCTATGCGTGGAAGGTGATGGTGTGGGATGTACACGGCAAGGAGACTGTTTCCCCTGCTGCGTGGTTTGAAACTGGGTTGATGAACGTGGGTGACTGGAAGGCCGATTGGATTCTGCGTCGCGATCCTGCGGACGAGCAGGAATTGAAGGCGATTCGTTGGATATGGCTACCTGGTCAAGATGCCAGGCAGGTGCCCTCTGCGACGCCGGCGGAGTTTCGTTACCGGCTGCATCTGGATGCACAGCCGCAGGCGGCAAGCCTGCATGTGATGGTACGCGGACATTTCACGGCTAGTGTGAACGGCACCATCACTGGGCATCACGATGAGTTTGGCGCCTTTGATCGCGAGGAGCTTGTGGGACTGTTGCATGCCGGCGACAACGAGATTGAGTTGAAGGTTACGTCGCAGCGAGCGCGAGCGCCGACGGAGAGTGCGCCATCGGCCGTGGCCGCGTCGATTCACGTGACGCTGGCGAACGGCGAGGAAGAGCGCATTGTGACGGACGAACGCTGGCAGGCGCGGGCTGGATCCGACGAGGCGTGGCAGGCTTCTGCGACCGCGGGTCCAATCTCTGCGGGTTTTGCGCTGGGCACGGATCGGTTGCGTGTGGAACCGGGGCCAGATCGTGTTTCGACGGATGCTTCCCTTCTGCGCAAGGACTTTCGCATTGAGGCGGGGGTTCGGTCGGCTCGGCTGAGCATTACGGCGCTGGGAGCGTATGAGGCGTTTCTCGATGGCAAACCAGTTGCGCCGGGAACGATGCTCTCGCCCGGCTGGACGGACTTTCATAAGCGGGTGCTATATCAGACGTATGACGTGACTTCCCTGTTGCAGCATGGGGACAACACGATTGGGGTGGTGCTGGGTGGCGGCTGGTACAGCTCGCCGATGACGTGGGCGGGATATCGTGACTATCCAGGGCCGAATCTTCTGCGCGCGCAGCTGGACATGACGTTGGAGGATGGCAGCCACCAGGTGATTGGAACGAATGGGTCGTGGCAGACGGCATCGTCGCCGATTACGTTTGCGGAGATCTATGGGGGCGAATCGTACGATTCACGTCTTGAGCAAGCCGGATGGAGTGCGCCGGGTTTCGATGCCTCGCGCTGGACGCATGCGGCGACAGGGACGCCGCCGGATAGTGGCATGGCGCTGACAGCGCAGCCGGATCTACCCATACACACTGCGCTGACGGTTCATCCAGTTGCGATCGATGCTGCCAACGCTGCGCATCCCGCGGTGTTCGACATGGGGCAGAACATGGTTGGCGACGTGCGGCTGCATGTTCGCGGACCTCGCGGGTTGGTGGTGAAGCTACACTACGCGGAACGGGTGAATCCGGATGGAAGCATCTATACGATGAATCTTCGCAACGCCGATGCGACCGACACGTATGTGCTGTCAGGGAATGGCGAAGAGACATGGACGCCGACGTTTACGTTTCATGGATTTCGGTACGTTGAGATTTCTTATCTCGGTGGTGCGCCTGCATCCCCGCCGATGCTCTCGACGGTGGAAGGTTTGGTGTACAACAGCCTGGAGGAGCCGCCGACCGTGCGTTTGACGAGTTCCAACGAGACGCTGAACAAGATGAACCAGCTTGGAACATGGGGGCAGCGAGGAAACTTTGTGTCGATCCCTACGGATTGCCCGCAGCGCGATGAACGGCTGGGATGGATGGGCGATGCCGGCGTGTTCTGGCGTACTGGCTCGTACAACTTCAACGTTGATGCGTTCACGCACAAGTTTATGGACGATGTGATGGATGCGCAGACTACGGAGGGAGCGTTCACGGACGTGTCGCCGAACCTGCTTGGGCCGGGGCCGGGAGCGCCTGGGTGGGGAGATGCGGGGATCTTTATTCCGTATGCTGCGTGGCTTCAGTACGGGGACATCAGCGTGGCGGAGCACGCGTGGCCGGCGATGGAGCAGTGGATGGAGTTTATTGCCAGCAATAATCCTGACTGCATTCGGCGCAAAGCGATTGGCAGCAACTATGGGGATTGGCTGGCACCGGATCAGAACACGCCGAAAGCGTTGATCAATACTGCGTACTGGGCTTTGGTTGCGCGGGAGATGGCGGAGTTGGCCACGGCGCTGCATCGTCCGGATGAGGCGGAGAAGTATCGGCAACAGTATGGACAGATTGCTGCGGCGTATCGCGCGGCATTTGTGAAGGAGGATGGCAGCATTGCGGGCGATACGCAGACGGGGTATCTGGCGACGCTGTTTACTGGCATTGCGCCGGATTCTTTGCGGGCGAGCATGGTGGATCGACTGACGAAGAATATTCACGCGCATGGCGATCATTTGACGACGGGATTTCTGGGAACGCCGTTTCTGCTGTTTGTGCTGGATGAGAATCAGCGGACGGAACTGGCGTTTAAACTGTTGCTGTCGGAGACGTATCCTTCGTGGGGCTACATGGTGAAGAAGGACGCGACAACGTGGTGGGAGCGATGGAATGGAGACACGGGCGATCCCAGTATGAACTCATATAACCACTATGCGTTCGGATCGGTGATGGCGTGGGTGTATCGTCGTGCGGCCGGGATCGATACGGATGGAGCCGGGCCGGGATTCCATCACCTGACGATTCGTCCGCACTTCGATGCGGCGCTGCCAGCGCTGCATGTGGAGTATGACTCGGCGTATGGCACGGTTGTGTCGGACTGGAAGCAGAGCGAGCATCGCTTTACGGTGACGATTCCGGCGAATACTACGGCGACCGTTGAGCTATCGGGGCAGAAGGCGGAGACAATCGGGAGCGGAACGCACACGTACACGGTGCAATAGGGTGCAACTGATTGTTGGTTGCGAATGAGCAGCCGGCAAATGAATGGAGGCTCAGGGAGTGGGAGTGACTTCCCGTTTGCCTTGCCTCTCAAAGTAATAAGCAATTCCGAGAGAGAGAATGAGCGCCGCGATTCCGAAGAGGGTCAGGCTTGAAACGTTGTTCGGCTCTTCAACGATCACCTTGCGGGCCATCGCGATGAGAGCTACTTCGATCACGACTCGCACGTGAATGACGTCCTTGATCATGTAGGCTTTGAGCGTTTCCAGCAGCTCAACTCCGATGAGAACGAGCAGAAAGTATCCGAAGATCTCGAGAAGGCCTTGGACCGGGATAAGAAAGCGAGGGGGAGCCCAAAACTGCTCCCAAACCAGCAGGGCCAAATGGAGGGTGGAAAGGATCACGACAACACCCAGCATGGCCGCCAGTGCAATGATGACGCCCTTCTGAATTCCCGAAATCTGATTTTCGACAAACCTGTCGATCTTTTCCACGGTGGCTTGCTCCATCTCGTGCCGGTAAGAGCTAGATAAATTGCAATGACAAACACTAGCATGCAATCGATGGGGAGACGAAACGGGATGGGACCATCCAGCCTCCAGGCATCTTGCAAGCTTTTTGGGAACTATGCAAACTATTCATTTTGGGGGATTTATTTGGTAGCGTTACCGGGGCTCGAACCCGGACTCTTCGCCTTGAGAGGGCGACGTGTTAACCAGTTACACCATAACGCCATGAACGGATGGGGAATCCGCTGCGACTTTGTAAGTATAGCAAAGATGGGGTAGCGGAGAAACCGTGGCTATCGTCACCCGCGGCTTATATTTGTGGCGTTACGGACGAAATACAGGGGTCTCTCCACTGCAGCCTGCGGCCTCCGGTCGAGATGACGGGACGCGTGGTTAGGCTCCGGTCGAGATGACGGGATCTGTGGCTAGATGCCTAGCTTCTTGACTTCGTCGTTGTAGTACTTGCGGTAGAGGATGTCCCATTCCTGGGAGCCTTCGGGGATGATGCGGCGCTGGGAGGCGATTTTCTGGCGGGCAGCGTTGTCGATCTTTACTTCTTCTAGCAGGAGCTTGGTGAGGGCTTTGCGGGCTTCCTGGCGGATGGTGTTGCGGTCTTCGAGGAAGTCGACTTCGTCGATTTCGGCGAGGGTGTCGGCTACGGTGTGGGCCAGCTTGTTGAGCTTGTCGTCAGAGATGCGGGTGGTATTGCTGGACTTGATGTCGGGGGCTCCGCGCATGGCACTCATAGGACCGCCTTGTATTTGCGAGCGAGCTCCTGCTTCACTTTTTTGAACATCTCGGGGTAGCTGGCTCCGGTTTTGAGCATGTCGTCCTGGAAGGCTTCGAGGATGACGCGGACTTCGTCGTTGATGCGGTCTTCGAGGGCGAGCTCCTCGATGAGAGCGGCGGAGAGTCGTTCATTGACCAGGGCCGGCTTGTCGGTCTTGATCATCTTTGCCTCGACCAGGTGTTTGCTGGTCTGGCGGGCAAGGTAGCTTACGTAATCTTTCGAGAAAATCATGGGCAAAGATAGGGTAGCACGCAGGTTTCACTTCTTGCGGTGAGGGCAGTGGTCGGTGTTGATGCAGGCGTCGGGAAGGCGGAGGCGCTCGACGGGGCGGCCATGGAGGAGGTGCTCCTGAACGATCTCTTCGGCATCGTCGGGGTCGGCGAAACCGTACCAGACGGCCTCGGGATAAACGACCATGACGGGGCCGTGCTCGCACTGGTCGAGGCAGCCGGCTTCGTTCACGCGAACGCGGTGCTTGAGGCCGGCGGCTTTGACGGCATCCTTGAGGGCGCCGCGGAGTTTCTTGCTGTGTTTGTGGCCGCAGCTGGGGCGGGCGGCGGAATCGTCGCGCTCGTTTAGGCAAACAAAGACGTGATGTTCAAAGACTGGCATAGGAAGGATTGGATGCAGGATGGCGTGCCGGGATGCGGCAGGGGTGGGGGTAGCGTGCGAGAATATAGGGTATGGCCTTTGATGATTTGACAGCAGTAAAAGATGACATGATCGCGTTCATCTCCGGACATGGGATGCGGCGGATGAAGAGCTTTGTGCCGGAAGATGTGCCGACCGTTCTGTTTGAAGAAGATGATGTGGATGGGTGGAAGGACTTCGTGGAACATGCGAAGGCGGCTAATGCACCGTTTATTACGATGAGCGATGTGATTTTGGAACCGGAGGATGTGTCGACGCTGATCGCGCAGGTGCGGGACCAGGCGTATCCGGATGGGGACTCGGGCGAGCTGGAAGAGGCCCAGAGCCTGATGCAGCATGTGGGCAAGACGGGGTATCTGCAGCTGGGATTTGCGCAGGGCGGGGTGATCTTTTTGTATGAGACGGCGACGGAGTGGTATGACCTGTTCCAGGAGCTGATGGAGTCGGTGTCGGAGCTGGGACACATTATTGTGGATGACCGGGACGAGGAGTAGGGCAGGGATCAGGGGATAGAGAGTAGAGCGTAGAGAAGACGGCAGGTGTAGGTGTGGGGAACGACCAGCAAGCGGAGTGGGTGGTTACGGCTCGAGAGAGTGAGGCGTCGGTGGGGCTGGCGGTGGCGCTGGGGGTTCCTGAGGCGATTGCGCGGTTATTGATTTGCCGGGGATTTGAGACGGTGGCGGCGGCTGAGGGGTTTCTGCGGCCTGGGTTGGGGCAACTGCATGATCCATACAAGATGCTTGGGATGGCGGCGGCGGTGGCGCGGCTGCGGGCGGCGCTGGAGAAGCGCGAGCCGATGCTGATCTATGGCGACTATGACGTCGATGGGACTGTGGCGACGGTGCTACTGAAGACGGCGATGGAGCGGGCGGGGGCGTCGTTGGGAGTGGTGGCGGATGTGAGATACCACATTCCGCATCGGCTGCGCGAGGGGTACGGGATGCAGGACGTCCGGATCGAGGAGGCGGCGAAGGAGGGGGTGCGGCTGGTGGTGAGCGTCGACACCGGGATACGCGCGTTTGCCGAGGCGGAGTCGGCAAAGCGGGTGGGACTGGATTTGATTGTGACCGATCATCATCTGCCGGATGGGACGGGAGTGCCCGAGGCGCTGGCGGTGTTGAATCCTAACCAGCCGGGGGATGGGTATCCTTATAAGGAGCTGTGCGGAGCCGGCGTGGCCTTCAAGCTGGCGCAGGCGTTGCTGGAGAGTACGGCAGCGGATGATGGAGAGCGGGTTCGGCTGCGGGAAAAGACACTTCCCTCTTTCTTGAAGCTGCTCGCGATTGCGACAATTGCGGATGCGGTTCCCCTTACGGGGGAGAATCGGGCGATTGCGTCGTTGGGACTAGTGGAGTTGCGAAAGCCGACGCAGGCGGGGCTGCGGGCGCTGATGGAGTTGGCGCAAATTGACACGACGCGGCCAATTTCGGCGACGGATGTGGGATTTCGGCTGGCGCCGCGGATCAATGCGGCGGGGCGGATGGATATTGCTTCGGACGTGGTGGAGATGTTTTTGACGCGGAACGGGGCGAAGGCTCGGGTGCTGGCGGAGAAGCTGCATCGGTTGAATGATGAGCGGAGGGCGAGCGAGGCAGAGGCGCTGCGGGCGATCGAGGAATTGATTGAGGCGATGCCGGAAGGAGTGCCGGCTTGTTTTGTGCTGGACGATGCAGAGATGGCGTCGGCGTGGCATCGCGGGGTGATTGGGATCCTGGCGTCACGGGTGGTGGACAAGACGGGGAGGCCGGCGCTGGTGATCACGCATGAGGATGGGCTGGCGTATGGGTCGGGACGATCGGTGAGCGGGTTCCATCTGCTGGACGCGCTGACGGCGGTCAATGGAGAGGGTGAGGAGAAGCTGTTTGCGCGCTTTGGGGGACATGCTCATGCAGTGGGGTTCTCGCTGTCTTCGGGACGGGTGGGAGAGCTGCGGGAGCGGATGGTGCGGTACGCGACGGAGCGCCAGGATGCGGGCGAGGTTGTGGGGGAGCTCGAGTGCGATGCGGAGATGCGGCTGGGTGAGTTGACCGAGGGATTCCTGGCAGCAGTGGAGCAGATGGGTCCGTTTGGGACTGGGAATGCGGAGCCGGTATTCGTCAGTCGAGGGGTGAGGCTATCGGCGGCGCTGAAGGTGATCAAGGAGCGGCATCTGCGCGTGACGGTAGAGGACGTGACGGATGGGAAGAGCTTTGGAGGGATGGCCTGGAGCAGGAGAACGGATTGGGCGGCGATGGCGCAGGAGGATGGGTGGTCGCGGGGAGACCTGGTGGACCTTGCGTATCGACTACGCAGGAACTGGCACCCGACGTATGGCGGATGGGAGCTGGAGATTGTGGGAATCCGATCATCGGTGGGTGATCGTGCATGACGCAGATGTCATTTGAGGCAAGTATTCAGTAGGCGCAAAACTTTTGACGCTCCGGGAGTATGCGGTGCGTCTTATATACTGACTCTTTGCTTATGGCTCAACAAGTTTCGCAACGATCGCGCGGGTGGGTGTGGATGCTGGTCGCCTGGGTGGCGGGGCTCGCACTGGTTTTCTACATACGTAGCCAGCATTCCCTTGTGGAGGTGACGGCCGCGCGGGTGGAACCGCAGACGCTTATCCAGGCGAAGTCCACGAACGGACGGGTGGAGCCGCTGCAGAACTTTTCGGCGCCGGCGCCGGGTCCGGGCACGGTGGCCAAAGTCTTCGTGAAACTCGGCCAGGAAGTGCAAGCCGGCCAGGAGCTGGTGCGGATGGACGACACGGACGCCCGCAAAGATCTGATGACGGCGGAGGCTAGCCTAGTTAACAGCCGGCTGACTCTGCAAAACGCGGAACATGGCGGGACGGCGGTGGAGCGGGTGAGCTCGACCGCAGATCTTGACGCAGCCAAGGCGCAGGTGCAGCAGGATACCCGCTCGCTTACGTCGCTGGAGAAGCTGCAGGCGCAGGGAGCGGCTTCGGCGAACGAGGTGGCGCAGGCGCAGCACCAACTGACGGCAGACCAGGCGAAGGTGAACGAGTTGCAGGCTACGAAGGGTGCGCGGTACTCGGCCGACGACCTGCGCGCCCAGAAGGCGATGGTTGCACAGGCGCAGGCGGGAGTGGATGCAGCACAGTCGGCTTACGCGGGCGTGGACATTCATGCGCCGTTTGCGGGAACCGTCTATGGAGTGCCGGTGACGCCGTATCAATTTGTCGCTGCGGGAGAGACGCTGGTGCAGGTGGCCAACCTGAAGAAGCTCCAGATCAGGGCATACTTCGACGAGCCGGAGATTGGCCAGTTGAAGCTTGGCCAGCCGGTGTCGGTCACGTGGCAGGCAAAGCCGACTGAGCTTTGGCACGGACATATTGTGGAGGTTCCGACCACGATCAGCAGCTACGGGACACGTAATGTGGGCGAGACTCTGATCAGCGTGGACGATGCGAATGGAGTGCTATTGCCGAACACCAATGTGACCGTAACGGTGACCGAGGTGAAGCACGAAAACGTGCTCAGCCTGCCGCGCGAGGCGTTGCAGACCAAAGGAATGAGCAATTATGTGTTCCGGATCGTTGGTGATCGACTAGTCAAGACGGCGGTAACGGTGGGTCTATCGAACAATGAGCGTTTTGAGGTCACAGGCGGACTGAACGAGGGCGACCTCGTGGCTCTTGGTGCAGTGACCGAAGAGGATTTGATCGATGGTCTTCGGGTGAGGGTGCATCGCTAGGTGAGATGTCCGTGACGAGATCCATCATCGAGCGTCCGGTCCGCAAGACGATCCGGCCAGCATTGTGGTTGAACCTACTGCTCATGGCTTTGGTGCTTGGCGGCGGGACGACACCTATGCACGCAGGATCGGGAGTGATGGCCGACCGGTCGGCTACCGAGCGAGCGGCAGCTGAGCGGGCATTGATGCAGGGCCAGATCGATGAAGCGGTGGCAAGAGCTCAGCGTCTCGCAGCGGCGGATCCAAAGGATGGGCAGGCCTACCTGCTGCTGTGCCGCAGTTTCTATGCCGAGGCGCATGCGGAGGAGGCTATCGATGCCTGCACGAAGGCGACACAGGTGCTTCCCCATAGCAGTGAGGCGCAGGACTGGCTGGGGAGATCGCTCGGGATGAAGGCAGAGCGGGCGGGGCCGATTGCCGGCCTTAGTCTTGCACTGAAGGTAAGGGCGGCATTTGAGACCGCCGTGGCGCTGGATCCGGAAAATGGTGATGCGATCAATGACCTGGGCGAGTTTTATATTGCTGCGCCAATGATTATCGGCGGCGGCCTGGATAAGTCTGCTGCGCTGGCGAACCAGGCGCTGGCACAACGACCGCAGCCGGCTCATCGAATTCTTGCGATGACGGCGGAGAAGCGCAAGGACTATGACACGGCGGAGCGCGAGTTTCGGGCAGCTGTTGCGGTCGCAAACCGGGCGGATGCGTGGAATGACCTGGGTGCGTTTTATCGCCGCCGTGGAGAGTATGACAAGGCCGTGGAGGCGCTGAAGCAAGGGCTTGCGGTCAATCGTGCCAAGGATGCGAGCCTTGTGGATACTGCCAGCCTTCTCGATCGGATGCACCGCGAACCGGAGCTGACGCAGAAGGCGTTGCGAGATTATCTCGAGCGTGGCATAAAGAGCGATGACGCTCCGGCGATCAAGGTGCATGTGATGCTTGGCAAGTTGTTGGAGAGCGAGGGAAACAAGGCGGGCGCTAAGATCGAGTTTGAGACGGCGCTGCAGATGGCGGCAGGTTATGCGCCGGCGAAGCAGGCATTGCAGCAACTTTGAGCTGCAGGGTTTCGATTTGGACGTGGGTTGAGGACCGAGGGATGAAATGCGCGTGAGGGCGAGATGGGCGATGGGGTGGCTGATACTGACGGCGTTTGCCGCAGGCGCCTCGGCGCAGATATCTCTGGGCACGGCGGTCGATCTCGCGCTCAAGAACGATCCCAAGGTGAAGATGTCAGAAGCGGCAGTGGAGAAAGCGCAGGCGGCGTTGGAAGAGACGAAGGATGTGTATGTTCCGACGCTCAGCGCGAATGCTGGATACGGACAGGGGTTCGGCGTTCCAACCAGCTTACCGACGGTCTTCAGCCTGACGAGCCAATCACTGGTGTTCAACTTCTCGCAGCATGACAACATTCGCGCGGCGGCGGCGGGACTGGCTGCGGCAAAGTTCGCGCTGAAGGACATGCAGGAGCAAGTGGAAGAGGATGTGACGGTCACCTACCTGAACCTGGACAGTGACCAGCGAGCGATGGCGGTGATGGCGCAGGAGCATGGCGATGCGACGCGACTGGTGACGATAGTGCAAGAGCGTTTGGATGCGGGGCACGATGACCGTATGGACCTGCTCCAAGCGCAACGCAAAGCGACGCAGATTGAGTTGAACGAACTGAATCTGCAGGATGAAATTGCGCAGCTCAGTGATCATCTATCTCGACTGATGGGTCTGCCAGATGATCGGTTGATGGCGATCCCAAGTTCAATTCCCGCGTTGCCGAGCGTGGGGGCAGCCGCAGACGATGGGTATGAATCAAACAGCCCAGGGGTGAATGCGTCCATCGCGAGCGCGAGAACCAAGCAGGAGCTTTCGTTTGGAGAGAACCGCTATCGGCTGCGGCCACAGATGGTTTTCGGTGTCAATTACAGTCGCATTGATACGGGCCAGAACGATTACACGAACTATTATCCGGGATTCAAGAACATGAGCGAGAACGCGGTCAGCGTGTATATCGAGATGACGATACCGATCTATGACCGTCGGCATCAGGATGAGGCGAATGAGGCGAAGGCTGAGGCGAGCCGAGCGCACTTTGAATCAGAGGCGCAGCGCGATCAGTTCCTGGAAGGTCGCAAGAAGCTTCGGCGAAGTGCTGCGGAGCTGGAGAAGCGCAGTAGGCTTGCGGAGATTGATCAGGATATTGCGCAGGAGCAGTTGAAATCGGTGGTGGCGCAACTCTCGGCGGATAGTGGGAGCACGAGCGGGCAACAGATGACTCCTGAGGATGAGCAGAATGCGCGGCTGAAAGAGGGCCAGCAGACGATCGACCTGCTGAACGCGCAGTTTCAGCTGAGCCAGGCAAAGGTGAACCTGCTGCGGCAGACCGGGCAGTTGGAGGAATGGCTGAAGAGTGCGGCGGCGATGTCAGAGACGGTTCCGACGAGCTATGTAACTCATTGATTGCAATGAAATAAAGCTGATGGATTCGAAACCTCGCGGGGTGCTGCAGAGGGAACAACAGATGCTGTCGGCTCAACCTTTTTGTGGTAACAAAGTGGTAAACTAAAGGTATTATTATGCCTCTTAAAACGCTTCTTCTGAACCCGCCCTCCTTTGAAAACTTTGATGGTGGCGCCAGCTCTCGCTGGCCCGCAACTCGTGAGATCGAGTCTTACTGGTACCCGGTGTGGCTGGCGTATCCAGCGGGGATGCTGGAGGGTTCCAAGCTGCTCGACGCACCACCTCACCATGTGAGTGCGGAAGAGACGATCGAGATTGCCAAGGGATACGAATTTCTGGTGCTGTTTACCTCTACGGTGGGGTGGTCGGGCGATCATGGCCTGGCACGCGCGATCAAGAAGGCGAACCCGACGATGAAGATCTGTTTTGTCGGGCCGCCGGTGACGACGGACCCCGACCGCGCGCTGAATGAGTGCGAGGTACTCGACTTCATCTGCCGCCGCGAGTTCGATTTTTCGGTGGTGGAGTATGCCAATGGCAAGCCTCTGAATGAGATTCTTGGCATCAGCTACAAGGATGCGAGCGGTGTGATTCAGCACAACCCGGATCGTCCGCAGGTGGAAGACCTGGACGCGATGCCGTGGGCGACAAAGATTTACAAGCGGGATATGGACGTAACGAAGTACAACGTGCCGTTCCTGCTGCATCCGTACATCAGCTTGTACTCGACGCGCGGATGCCCGGCGCAGTGCACCTTCTGCCTGTGGCCGCAGACGCTGAGCGGCCATGCATGGCGCAAGCGGTCGAGCGACGATGTGGCTGCTGAGATGGCGTGGGCGAAGGAAAACTTCCCATTCGTGAAGGAGTTCTTCTTCGACGATGATACGTTCAACATTCAGCAAGGACGCACGATTGAGTTGTGCGAGAAGCTGAAGCCTCTGGGCATCACATGGTCCTGCACCAGCCGCGTTACGACGAGCCGCGACACGCTGAAGGCGATGAAGGAAGCTGGTTGCCGGCTGCTGATCGTTGGATTCGAGTCGGGCGATCCGCAGATCCTGAAGAACATCAAGAAGGGTGCGACAGTGGAGCGCGCACGGGAGTTCGTAAAAGACTGCCATGACCTTGGGCTGATCATCCATGCGGACTTTATTCTTGGTCTGCCGGGTGAGACGAAGGAGTCGATCCGCAACACGATCAACTTCGCCAAGACGCTGGATTGCGAGACGATCCAGGTAAGCGTGGCGCACGCGTATCCGGGCACCGAGTTCTATGATTACGCCAAGCGGAACGACTTCATCACGAACGAAAAGATGGAGGATGGCGGCGGTCATCAGATGGCGCACATTGAGTATCCGGGGCTGCCGACCGAGTACGTGATGGAGATGGTGCACAAGTTCTACGACGAGTATTACTTCCGTCCGAAGGCTGCATTCCGCGTGGTGTGGAAGGCTGTTGTGAACCGTGATGTGCCGCGGCTTTATGTCGAGGCGAAAGCGTTCATGAAGCTGCGTTCGCAACGGAACAAGGCGTCGCGGGCGAAGAAGGAAGAGAACGCGCTGAAGGCTCAGGAGAGCGTCAGCTTGAATGCGTAGAGTTGGTTGAGATCGATGGGCGGCTGGCGTACTCTGCCGGCCGCCTTTCTCTTTGGGGTGAACGAAGGAAGGGGCCTACGTGAAACATGTTCTTAAGCCGTCGCAGTATGCGATTTTAGTGGCCATTATGCTGTCGGCGTCGGTTGGCGACTCGTTCCTGAAGCGCGGGATGGGGCAGGTGGGCGCGGTGAATCTGCATCACCTGGGACTGCTGTGGCATGCGCTGTTCAATCCTTATGTTGATATCGGGATCGTGTTTCTGATCGGGTTCTTCGCCGCGTATACGACGGCGTTGAGCTGGGCGGACCTGACATTTGTGATGCCCGCCACGGCGTTTGGGCCAGTGGTGATTGCGCTGATCGGGCGGTACTGGTTACATGAGCAGTTGTCCGTTTCGCGCTGGCTGGGGATTGGGTTGATTGTGTGTGCCGTGGGGTTTGTGGCAGGTGGGCCGTCGCGGACCGAACATCCGGAGTTGGACCAGATGGATGCAGGGGCGAGCCGATGACGCTCTCGCCGTTCGTACATCAGTGGAGCGCGATCGCGTTCGTCGCAGCACTGGCAGTTGTGGGTGAGGTGATGATCGCCGCGGGTATGCGGCAGCTTGGAGACCTCGATGACATTCGCGCCGGGCGCGGTTTGCTGGGAACAATTGCCGCCGTTCTGACGAACGCACGGTTTGTGATCGGCGCACTGTGCATGGCGCTGAACTTCTTCTCGATGCTGTTTGCGCTGAGCATTGCGGAGCTGTCCTTAGCAGCCCCGGCAATTGGGGCTCTGACATATATAGGCAATGCGGTAGCAGCGAAGTTCTTTCTGCGTGAGAAGGTGGACCGGCGGCGGTGGCTGGCGACGATGTGCGTGGTGGTGGGTGTGATTTTGCTGGCGCGCTAACGACTGAAAAGCTTCATGAGGCCGGCGGGGGGTAGGGGTGGTGTGAGGAAAGTCGTGGAGTTGCCGGTGGAGAGGGCGATTGCTTCGGCGGCGAGGCGGCCGCTGCGGACGGCACCTTCCATGGTGGAGGGCCAGCCGGAAAGCGTCCAGTCGCCGGCGAGATAGAGGTTGTCTCCGGCGGCGTCGGGGGTGGGACGAAAGCGGTCCAGACCGGGAGTAACGGAGAAGGTGGCGCGCGCTTCTTTGAGGACGCCGGATTTGAGTAGCGTGGCTTCGCGGACAGTTGGGAAGAAGCGCGCGAGCTCGACCAAAGCGAAGGCAAGAATCTGTTCGGATGTCTGGCGGAGTTCAGAGAACGAGGCGCTGATGACTAGCTCGATGTATTGGCCTTCGGTGGGCTGTTGAGTGGACTCAAGGCGGCGGATGAGGGTCTTGTTGAACATCCACTGGATGCGGGTGTCGAGCAGGGCCGCGTGCTGGAGGTCGGTGACGGGGCGATCAAACCAGAGGTGAATGGTGGTGATGGGGGCGTGGGTAAAGTGGGGGAGAAGGGGCTCGATGCGCTGGCGTGGTGCGGCGTCTTCGGGGAGCGTGTTGAGGAGACGCGCGGTCTGCTCGAAGGGCAGGGCGAGGAGCAGATTGGGTGCGTGGTGGCGGTCGCCGTTGGAAGCGGTGACTTGCCAAAGGCCTTTCGGAAGGAGCTCGATGCGATCGATGCTGGTGCGCGGATGGAGGGCAGTTCCCTGCTGCGCCGCGAGTTGCGCGACCGACGCGTAGAAGTTGGAGAGGGGTTGCGAAGGGATGCCGAGGCGGCCGCCGGCGGCGGATTTCAGGAAGGACTCGTGAAAGACCTGGCCGGCGTAGCGGGTGGAGCAGCGGTCGAAGGTGTCGTTGAGGGTGCCGACGATGATGGGTTCCCAGAAGTGGCGGATCGCGCGTTCGGTTTGGCGCGTGCGCTGGAGCCAGGCGGAGAAAGGTTCGTCGTCGGTGGTGGGGTAGGAGCGGAAGAACTCAAGTAGGCCGAGAGCGATGCGGAACCTGTCAGCGGTGGTGAGCATTGGTGCCCGAAGGAAGCTGAGCGCGGAATGTCCGGGGGATGGGAGCGCGACGGGGGCGATGTCAGAGCGGCGCGTGGGGGCGGAGCGGGCCGAGGGTTCGAGGAAGGTGATGGTGTCGTACCAGCGGATGTGCTGGCTGGCGCCGGAGAGATTGCAGAGGTCGACGAGGTTGGTGCAGCAGCCGAGGAGGACGTGCTGAGAGTCGATGACTTCGTCGAGCGCGGGATGGAGATAGGAGTAGGCTCGGCCGCCGACAAAAGGCTTGCGCTCGAGGAGAGAGACCCTGGCGCCTGCGCCGGAGAGGGCAACGGCTGCAGCGAGGCCAGCGGCGCCTGCACCGACGATGAGGACGTCGGGGATGGGGTGCTCGCTCATCCGATGATCCTTGCTTTGAACGATTGGAGGATTCCGAGGAAGAAGATGGCGAGCTTCTGAGAGGTAGGGACCGAGACGCGCTGCGTGAAGACGGCGGCGGGATTCTGAGAGATCCGGTCAAGGAGGCGGTGATAGATGCGGACGAGGACGCGCATGGAGGGACGGGCGTCGGCGTCGAGGAGCGGGATGAGTTCGGAGGCGCTACGGTAGAGGGTCTGGGCGTGGAGTTCGAGGGCGCGGAGAAGAGCGAGCTCGTGAGGATGAGGCGTGGCGCCGGCGGCCACGGCGAGGATGCGCTCGGGGGTGACGGCATACTCGCGAAGCATGTCGGCGGGAAGGTAGATGCGGCCGCGGTCGGCGTCTTCCTTGATGTCCCGAAGGATGTTGGTGAGTTGGAAGGCGATGCCGGTGTCGATAGCGAGCTGGTCGGCGCGACGGTCGGTGTAGCCGAAGATGCGAATGCAGACGAGGCCGACGACGGAGGCTACGAGGTAGCAATAGTGGTTGAGGGCGGCGATGCTGTCGTAGACCTGGAGGGAGCGGGGAGGGCCGGTGGGTCTTGGGATTTCGAGGGTGTGAACGCCTTCAGGTTGGGGCTGGAGGTCGAGTGTGGTGCCGGCAACTAGCTGCTCTAGGAGGTCGTCGGAGATATGGAAGCGTTGCTGGGTGTCGTTGAGGGCGAGGAAGATGGGGTCGGGGGTGGGAGTGGTGCGGGAGGCGCGCCAGGCGGCGGTCCATGTGGCCATGGCTTCGCGGCGGGCGTCGAGGGAGAGGGATTCGTCGTCGGCCAGGTCGTCGGCTTTGCGCATGAAGGCATAGACGGCGCACATGGCGTCGGATTTGTGCTGCGGGAGGACGCGGAAGGAGTAGTAGAAGTTTTTGGCTTCGCGCTTGGCGATGGCGCGGCAGGTTGCGTAAGCCGCGGAGAGTTCTGGGGATTGTGCTGCGCTCATGCGGGTGTTTCCTCGCGTGAGGGCTTGAGCGAAGCAGTGAGCTTGCCGGCGAGTGCGCCGCCGAGGAGACGGAGCTTGGCGGTTTTGGTGACGATGGGGCGCGACTTCAGGGTGTTGTAGTCTTGTGCGGCGATGGCGTCGAGGATAGCGTGGCCGCCGTTGACGAAGAGTTGCAAGGTGGAGGCGAGGTCCGGGGCGACGAGGGTGGTGATGCGTTGGCCGCGGGTGAGGCGGGCGCGGGCGTCGGCCACGAGGAACTCCATCATGGCGCGGACATTGGCGTCGAAGTGGCGGGCGATGAGCTGGTCGTCGCTAACCTGGAAGCGCTGCATGGCGTCGGCGGGGATGTAGCGGCGGCCACGGGCGCGGTCTTCGACGACATCCTGATAGAAGTTGGCGAGCTGGAGGCCGGTGCAAATTTCGTCGGACAGCTGCATGAGCTCGTCAGACTGATAGCCACTGACAAGCAGCACGAGGCGGCCGACGGGGTTGGCGGAGTAGCGCGAGTAGTGCTCGAGGGTCCCCAGGGATTCGTGGTGGGTATAGACCTGATCCTGCTCGAAGGCGGAGATGAGGTCGTCGAAGGGCTGGATGGGGAGATTGCGCTGCGCGATGGTCGGTTGCAGAGCGACGAAGACAGGGTGGCGCGAGGCGGTCGGGTTGGTGAAACATTGATGCAGCATGACGCGCCAGGTGGCGAGGAGGCGCGTGGCGGTTGCGGTGTCGGCTACTTCGTCGCCCAGGTCGTCAGAGGTGCGGCAGAAGGCATAGACGCTGTGGAAGTGCGGGCGGAGGGCCGTGGGAAGGAAGAACGAGGCGACGTGGAAGTTTTCGTAGTGAGTGGTGGTGAGGGTCTTGCACCAGGCCTGGGCTTCGGTAAGCGAGGGGCGCGCGGCTGGGGTGAGGTAGAGCTCGGGGGCGCCGATAAGACGATCGTCTAGCGGAGTGGGCGTTGCGCTGGCGAGGGCAGTCATGCGTGCTCCTCAATGGTGGATTGAGGGGTGGGTTCGGAGGCGGAGCTGGGGAAGATCACGGTTTTGATTTCGGGTGCGATGCCGTCGGCGGGGCGCGTGAGCATGCGGCGGAAGACGTTGGGGAGATCTTCGAGGGCCGCGGTGCCGGTGAGGAAGTCCTGAGCGCGGAAGCGGCCGGAAGCAATGAGGTCGAAGGCTCGGCGCGCGGTTGCGGGGGTGTGGTGAAAGCTGGCCTTGAGGGTGAGGTCGGAGTAGTGGATGAGGTTGGTGTCGAGCGAGACCGTGGTGCCGCTGGGAGGACCGCCGAAGAGGTTGACGAGGCCGCCTTTGCGGGCCATCTGAACGGCCCACTGCCAGGTTTCGGGAGTGGCGACGGCCTCGAAGACGATGTCGGCGCCGCGGCCTTCGGGTGTGAGGGCGCGGGCAGCGGCGATGGGGTCGGCGACGTCCGAGATGCGGAGGACCTGCTCGGCGCCAAAGTGACGCGCCGTGGCGACCTGGTCTTTGCGCTTGACCACGGCAATGACGCGGAGGCCGAGGAGCGAGGCAGCGTGGATGAAGAGCAGGCCGATGGGGCCGGCGCCGAGGACGATGACGGTCTGGCCGGGATGAGCGCTCGACTCTTCGAGGCCGCGGATGACGCAGGCAAGGGGTTCGGTGAGGGCTGCGTGTTCGAAAGGGACGGCTTCGGGAATCTGGAGGGTATTCTTTTCGACGATGCGTGCAGGGATGCGAAGGAACTCGGCGTAGGCGCCGTTGTTGAAGAGGAGGTCGTCGCAGAGGTTTTGCTGGTTGTTGCGGCAGAAGAAACAGGCGTCGCAAGGCGCGGAGTTGAGGGGAAGCACACGGTCGCCGAGAGCAAATCTGGTAGCGCCGTCGCCGACCTGGACGACGGTTCCGGCGAGCTCGTGGCCGAAGAGGCGGTCGGCGGTGAGCATTTTGGCGTGGTAGCCGCGGCGGTAGACCTTGAGGTCGGTACCGCAGGTGAGGGCCGCGCCTACGCGCAGGACCAGCTCGCCCGGGCCCGCGACGGGGATGGGGACGTCCTCGATGCGGAGGTCTTCCCGGCCGCGAAGGGCGGCGGCTCTCATGGTTCGGCCTGAGGCCTTGTGGTCATCCATCTGATGTGCGGCTGAGGCCATCCCTCTATTTTCTCACCCCTTTGGCTCCTGGACGAGGGGGAAGGATTGTGCGACCGGAGCTGTGGGAACCCGCATCTGATACCCTGAGCGCAGCACAAACGCATGAGCTTTATCTCTCCAGAGGCCTACGCCAAGACGATCGTCGCTTCGGTGCAAGAGTATTCCCTACTCTGCGGGCGCGCGGTCGCGAACATTTTCTCGCGACCGCGATACATGGCGGATATTTTTACGCAGATGGATTCAATCGGCGTGGGTTCGTTGCCGATTGTGGTGTTGACGGGATTCTTTACAGGATGCGTGCTGGCACTGCAGGCGGCGGTTTCTCTGAAAGAGTTTGGCGCCGTGAACATGACCGGCGAGCTGGTGACTCTTTCGATGGTGAAAGAGCTCGGCCCGGTGTTGACGGGATTGATGGTTTCGGGGCGGAACGCTTCTGGAATGGCCAGCGAGCTGGGCTCGATGAAGGTGTCCGAGCAGATTGACGCGATGCGCGCGCTGGGCACTGACCCGTACCGCAAGCTGGTGACGCCGAGGCTGGTGGCCACCGTGTTCATGTTGTTTTTCCTGACGATTATTTCCGACGCTTGCGGGATTGCGGGTGGAGCGTTTGTGTCGGTGACCTTGCTGAAATTGAAGGCGAGCACATTTTTCCACACAGGGTACATGTCGCTGGAACATGGCGATGTCGTAGAGGGGTTGGCGAAGCCACTGTTCTCAGGCTTTATCATCGCCACAATTGGCTGTTACTACGGATTGCGGACGACCGGCGGTACACAAGGTGTGGGACGATCGACGACGCAGGCGGTGGTTGCGTCTTCGGTGCTGATTATTCTGGTGGACTTTCTGGTGACGCAGTTGATGATTGGAATCTTCGGAAGGTAGGGATGGCGGAGACGGTCGAGAGCCCGGAGATGAAGGAGTTTGTCGCCAGTGGCCAGCCCATGGTCGAGTTCGACGACGTGTCGATTGGGTTTGAGGGCCACGAAGTTCTGAGCAACGTGAGCTTCACGGTAGCGCATGGAGAGACACGCATTCTGCTGGGACCAGCGGGCGGCGGCAAGAGCGTTTTGATGAAGCTGGCCAATGGGCTGATCGAGCCGGACAGCGGCGATATTCGGGTGTTTGGCCGCTCCTTGCGGGACATGACGGAGAACGAGCTATTCGAGATGCGCGCCCATGTGGGGATGGTCTTCCAGGAGAGCGCGCTCTTCGATTCGCTGGACGTGGAAGATAACGTCGCGTATCGGTTGGAAGAAGAGCACGTCGATCCCAAGGAGATTCGCGAACGCGTGCTGGAAGCGTTGCGATTCGTGGAACTGGAACAGGTGATCGACAAATTTCCGTCAGAGCTAAGTGGCGGCATGCGGCGGCGGGTCTCGATTGCACGGGCCATCATCAGCAAGCCGGATTTGATCTTGTACGACTCTCCGACGGGTGGGCTGGATCCGATTACTTCGACCACCATTATCGAGCTGGTAGTGAAGCAGCGAGACGTGTCGCACACCACGTGTTTGCTGATCACGCATCGGTTGCAGGATGCGTTTATGCTGGCGACGCACCGATTCAACCCACAGGACAAGAAGGTGGAGCGCATTCCCGGTAACGGGATCGACGCCAGCACGAAGTTTCTGGTGCTGAATGAGGGTCATATTGTGTTCGATGGAACGACACTGGAGCTGACGCACACGAAAGACCCCTGGTTGCGGGAGTATCTCGAGTAAGACTGCGGTCACGCACCTACGGCAATCGCACGGTGGAAGAGATCGAGCGCCAGGCCGAACATGGATCGGGCGAGGTCAGGATCGTAGCGGACGCCTTCGTCGCGGAGGAAGGCGTGGGCGCCATTGACTTCGTGCCAGTTGAGCCGGGTTCCGACTTCATTGAGGCGCTCGAGGACCTTCATGCGGCCTTCGGTTGGGATGTGCGGATCCTGCCGGCCCCAGACCATGAGGAGCTCGCCTTTGATTTCGCCGGCACGGGCCATGGAGTTGTCCTTCATACCCTCGCCGAGGCCGCCTTTGTGGATGTCGGTGGCGTAGAAGCAGACGGCGCCGTGAACATTCGGGTTCATGGCAGCACGGAAGGCGAGATGGCCTCCCATGCAGATACCCATGACGCCGAGACGGCCAGTGCAGTCGGGGCGTTCTGCGAGGTGGGCGAGGGCGACGCGGGCGTCGTCATCGTATGCGGACACGGGCTTGGCGGTTTTGAGGGCGTTGCCTCGGTCGGAGCCCTCCTGATCGTATTTGAGGACGGTGCCGGCGGGTTCGTACTCGTGGTAGACCTCGGGTACGGCGACGACATAACCGTGGCCAGCCAGTTGGACAGCGGTGCGATGGATGGGCGCTGTCACCTGGAAAATCTCTGAGAAGAGCAGAATTCCAGGGTAGCGACCGGGTGCCGCGGGGCGAACGATGTGGGTCCGCATGGGGCCGGTGGATGTCGCAAGGTCTACGTATTCGGTATCGAGAACGATCATGGATTCCTCAGCGAAGCGTTCGGATTGACCGCATAAGTGTATGCCCCTGAAATGACTGCAGAGGACGACCAACCCTGTGTAGGCTGGGTGCCTCCTATAGTAGTAGATGCTTCCGGAGGCATCGCATGGCAGAAGAACGAATGTACACGACAACGCAACTGGCTCTGGCTGCTCGCGAACTGCGCGAAGCGGCTGGGGCTGAAGAACAGACAGTGACCGCGGGCGAGGCGATCGAGATGCTGGACGACGAGATCCGCCTTTTGCGTGAGCGGGGATTCAGCGATGAGCAAATTGCGGCGCTGTTCACTGGTTTTGATATTGAGGTGACTAAGGAGCAGATCGCGCAGCATGCACCACCGACTCTGTAGCTTTGCGAATCGAGTTCAGGCGAACAGATTGACCTGGTGGGTGGCATCTGACGCGGTGGCGGGCTGAGGTTCAGCTTGGCTGGGGTCTGGGTGGGACGGCGCTTGTTGACTCGGGGAGTAGCCTTCGTCGGTGTGGTCGCCACTACCTGAAGATTCGGCGTCGACACGGGAGATGGGAAGCGGAGGCTCGAGCATGGGCTCCTCTGACCTGGCGAGGGTCAGAGGAGAGATTACCGGGATTGGAACCATTCCCATGCACGCTTACTCCTATTCCTAACGGGTCTTCTCTATTCTGCTATCGGCAGAACCGAGAGATGACATCAGGAACGATGGATTATTTCGCAGCGGGGCTAGGAGAAGGTGACGATTTGGATGAATCAACACTCGCGTTGGGGAGGGTGTAAATGACCTCGCCGGAACGCGTGTAGTGAAGTTCTTCACGAGCCTCGTGCTCGATTGCGTCGGGATCACTCTGCAGGTGATTGATGTGCTCGTGCAGGCGATCATTTTCCTTTTGAAGCTGCTGCATCTGTTCCTGGAGCAGCTTTGCTTCCTCGCGCTTGTGGGCGAAGGCCGTGAGACCGTTATGGCCAAAGATGACGCCATAGGCCATGACGAGGGCAAGGGCGGCTGTCGCGAAGGTCGCGCCACGGCGACGCCACAGATAGAGACGGTCCTTCGCAGCCTCGGCGAGCTCGGGCAGTTTGACGGTGAGTTTCGTTTTGGGTGGTGCGGCTCGCAATTTCAGGCCTCAATGGGGTCGTAAGGGCTGAGCGTTCACTAGAAGTATCGCGCATTCCGACTTGATTTTGGGAGGGTAAGCTGTGGAAGGAACCATACTTGTCGACAGTGGCTTGAAAAAGGAGGCTGGGTGCGCGAAGTTCGTTTCGCACCGCCAGCTTTGTTATCCTTAGAGTGACCGATGCGCGTCCTCTTCTGCATTTCGATACTGGCCTTGGTAGCACTGCTTTGGGCTTCGTTTGCGATGGCGCGACATGTACGACAGGCCCGGCGCCCCCACCGTAAATTGCAGCAGGACGCGACCACAAATACGAAGGGTAAACCGTAGTCGAAGAAGAGCAAAGAAAGATCGAAGAACGCGATTCAACGCCGTACATCTTCTACCTTGAGAGAATCTATGCAAACCGTCACCCTACCCTCCTCCCGCGCGGCGAACCTGGCTCACTTTGCCACGACTCTTCCAGGCAGGATTCTGCTTGGATTCGGCGCGACGGTTGTCGTGGCTTTGGCCGCGCACGTGAGCTTTCCACTTCCCTTCACGCCGGTGCCCCTGACGCTACAGCCACTTGCGGTGTTGGGCGTTGGATTGGCGTTTGGCCCGGTCGGAGGCTTTCTGACGATGCTGGCATACCTGGCGGAGGGCGCGATGGGCCTGCCCGTGTTCAGCCCAACAGGGCCTGGAGGGCTTGCGCAACTGTTAGGCCCGACCGGGGGCTTCTTAATGGCCTATCCGCTGGTCGCCGCCATCGTCGGTGGACTGACGCGAGGATTGACCGGACGCACCGCGCGATTCCTGGCAGCATTTTTGGCCGGCAATGTAGCGATGGCCGTTCTATTTTTGTCGGGCGCTGGATGGTTCGTGCACTATACCCACCACACGCTTTATGCGGCGTGGGTGGGTGCCGTCGCTCCCTTTCTTCCCGGGGAGTTCATCAAGGTATTGGTAGCGGCGGGCGTGTACAGCGCCCTGTCCCGCGCTCCCGCATCTAATTGAAGTCAGTCCAGACGACATTACAGGAGCAGGTTTTGAGTGCTCCTCCTAACAAGCAATGCACCAAAGGAACACATGACTACTGCAGCAACAGATGTTCGCGAGATTAAGATTGCCCACAGCCCCGACTCCGATGACGCCTTTATGTTTTACGGGCTTGCGACGAACAAGGTGCGCGTACCGGGATACAAATTCACCCACACTCTCACTGATATCGAAGCGCTGAACCATCGTGCCATGACGGACCAGTACTATGACGTCACGGCGATCAGCTTCCATGCCTATCCGTACATTCAGGAGAATTACACGCTGATGGCGTGCGGTGGCTCTGTGGGCGACAGCTATGGGCCGATGATTGTGGCCTCGAAGAATTACACGCTCGACGAAGTGAAGAAGCTTCGCATCGCGGTACCGGGAACGTTGACGACAGCGTACCTAACACTGAAGCTGTTCGCGCCAGAAATCGAAACAGTTACTGTCGAGTTCGACAAGATTATTCCAGCGGTTGTGTCCGGTGAGTTCGATGCCGGGCTGATTATTCACGAAGGGCAGCTTACCTATGCGCGGGACGGGCTGAAGAAGATTCTCGACCTGGGCGTCTGGTGGCATGAACAGACAGGCCTTCCCCTACCGCTCGGAGGCAACGCGATTCGGCGGTCGCTGGGTTCTGACGTTCAGATGATCACAACCAATGCGTTGCGCGAGAGTATTCAGCATGCGCTGGATCACCGCGAAGCCGCATTGGAGTATGCAATGCAGTTCGCCCGGGATTTGGACACATCGCTGGCCAATCGCTTCGTCGGCATGTATGTGAATGAGCGCACGCTGAACTACGGCGATGATGGCCGTGAGGCGATTCGCAAGATCCTGGACATGGGCTACGAGCGCGGGATCATCCCAAATAAAGCCCACGTGGACTTCGTCGGCTAGCCTGGATTTGTCAGCTCTGAACACCTGAATTTCCTCATGATCCGGCACTGTGCTGTAGGTGCCGGATCGTGATATTCTTTTTAGGTGCGGTGGGTTTCTCCCGCGCATCCCTTGGCGATCTCCTGTAGTTCGCTCTTTGCCTTGCGGCAAGGTTCAAGGTCTGGACGCGTAGCTCAGCTGGTAGAGCATTCGACTCTTAATCGACTGGTCGTAGGTTCGATCCCTACCGCGTCCACCATTTTCCTCCACATAATAAAAAATTGACCAGTATGAAGGGCGGACTTCATCCTTCCGCTGCCAGTGCGACACTGCGCGAATTGGTAGCCTTTCGGTGAGATCGGCGGGAATCGAGCTGGCCGTCAACGACTAGTCGGGGGAGAAAGGCAATCCCGGGTTTACTTCACAACTCTCGAAGAACATTCCGGCGCCGTTTCATACGCGCTCATTCTTAGCTCGTCGCTCACGGAAATGGCCCCCACGAGCGACCGGTCAACATTCCTCGAAAACGGGGTTTTGACTATGTTCGATTCATTGATCGCAGCTAGGCGACAGCAAGTCGTTCCAGGAGCGCACGTGGTATTTGATCCAGCGGGAGAACTCGATCGACGGCATTCAGCAGAATCGCCTCGCGCGGCATCCCGAAAACCACCGAGGTCGACTCATCCTGTGCGATATTGAAGGCACCAGCCTGCTTCATCTCCAGCATGCCCTTCGCGCCATCGGCGCCCATTCCCGTGAGCAATGCACCCAAAGCGTTCTTTCCCATACTGCGGGCGCATGAAGAAAACAATACATCCACAGACGGAAGATGGCGATTGACTCTCTCTCCCCTGTATACGTGCACGGCATATTCCGCGCCCCTGCGCGCGACGGCCATATGATGTCCGCCCGGCGCCAGTAAGGCATGGCCAGGAAGAATGCGGTCCCCATCCTGTGCCTCCTTCACGCGTATCTTGCAAAGAGAGTTTAGGCGTTCGGTAAACTGGCGCGTGAAGGCTTCCAACCGGGTAACGCGAACACCGAGCAGGCCGGTACTCGCGAGGTCCAGACGCCTGGGCGGGTTAGCATGGGAGTACAATTTGCGGATGCCACTCAGCGCAAGCATTGAAAATCTACCGCAGGGGATTGCCGTGGTCAGGCTTTCCGGAGGCCTGACCCTGGGTACATCCCTGAAGATCGCCGACTCGCAGATTCAGTCTGAAATCGAAGACGGCGTTTCCAAAATGGTGATCGACCTTACGGACGTAGAGTATGTGGATAGCGCGGGCTTAGGCATGCTGATGTATGCCTACGGGATGCTGAACGAGAAAAAGGGGACCCTTAGGCTGTGTGGAGTTATCGAACGTGTGATGTCTTTGCTGCAGATGACGAAGACAGATACGTTTCTACCTATCGATAAGAGCCTTGATGAGAGCCTCGCCGCGTTACAAGGGTGAGTGCTGTCACTGAGCTCGTCAGCTGGCAAGCCTGGGAGGCGCCAGCTTGGAATGAACAAAAGGTTAATGGTTAGCCGAGCAAATTTCACGTGTGGGGATTTAACGCGATACAGCATAGAATCTTCTATGTAAAACGCTTTAAGTCTTGCTTGACAAACGTTGATTCATTCAAATAGCTTCGTCGCCAATTAGCGAATAGCCATTCCACAACCCTGAAAACAAGGCAACATGATGACACGTTCCCAAATCTCTCTCGCGAAACGTCGACGGTCTCTCCAACAATTCGGGGCTTTTGGCTTATGTGTAGCTTCAGCTTTCTCTATAGGGTCACGGTGCCAGGTTCCAACGCATATGCCCACACCTGAGACGGAGAAACGGGTTGCGGCACTGGTGGGACAGATGACTCTTGAGGAGAAGGTGTCCCAGATGCAGAACGACGCAAGTGCTATTCCGCGCTTGAACGTGCCCGCTTACAACTGGTGGAGCGAGGGATTACATGGAATTGCACGTTCAGGCTATGCAACCGTATTTCCGCAGGCGATTGGCCTGGCTGCAACGTGGGACGTGCCATTGATGCATCAGGTGGCAGACACGATCAGTACGGAAGCGCGAGCCAAGAATGGTGAGGCGCTGCGGGAAGGAAATCACAGCATCTACTACGGGCTTGATATCTGGTCGCCCAATATCAATATCTTCCGTGACCCGCGCTGGGGACGCGGCCAAGAGACTTACGGAGAGGACCCATTTCTGACCGGCCGACTCGGCGTCGCATTTGTCGAGGGGCTCCAGGGCGACGATCCCACCTATTACAAGACCATTGCGACGCCAAAGCACTTTGCGGTGCATTCTGGCCCTGAGACCACGCGTCATACGGCAAATATCGATCCGTCGGCACATGATCTTGAAGACACCTACCTGCCGGCATTTCGGGCCACGGTGACGCAAGCCAAGGCTGGCAGCGTGATGTGCGCCTACAACGCCGTGGACGGGGAGCCGGCGTGTGCGAACACCATGCTGTTGCAGGATCGTTTGCGAAAGGACTGGGGGTTTGATGGCTACGTAACTTCAGACTGCGCGGCGATCACCGATATTGCCGTCGGTCATCGTTATTCGCCGGACCTCGAACATGCAGCTGTAGCGGCTGTCCGCGCGGGAACCGATACCAGTTGCGGCAAGGAATACGCTGTACTCGTGAAGGCAGTACAGGATGGGCTGATTTCTGAAAAGGAGATCAACCGTTCGGTGAACCGGCTGTTCACGGCGCGGTTTGAACTTGGCTTGTTTGATGACCCAGCAAAGGTCGTTTACGCACAGATTCCCTTCACCGAGGACGACTCGCCTACGCATCGGGAACTGTCCCTCCAGACTGCGGAAAAGTCCATCGTGTTGCTCAAGAACGATGGCATCCTGCCGCTGAGAAAATCTGTAAAGATTGCAGTGATTGGTCCGAACGCCGCCAGCCTGGCTGCGATCGAAGGCAACTACAACGCAGTGCCGTCGCAACCGATCTTGCCACTTATAGGGCTGGAAAAAGCGTTCGGAGCGGATCAGATACGGTACGCGCAAGGCTCACCGTATGTAAGTGAGTTACCGGTTCCAGTCCCAAGAACATTGCTGCATCCGGCAAAGGGCGATTCCCGTTTCGGCTTGAAGGGGGAGTACTTCGACAATGTCGACTTTCAGGGTGCGCCTTCTATGACGCGGATCGATCAGCAGATTGCGTTTGATTGGGATGCTGCGGCTCCAGATAAGAGCATCAGCCCTTCGCATTTCGGCGTGCGCTGGACAGGAACAATTCAGGCACCGGTTGCGGGAAATCATATCTTCAGCTTCTCGCTGGCGCATTGCTATCCATGTGGGGACGCGGAGAGTTTGAAAGTGTACTTCGATGACAAGCCGCTTTCGGATCAACCCGTACCGGCCACTGAGTACCGATCGAGTGGATTACAGCCATTTACACTGCATTTTGCCGATACGAAACCTCATACGTTTCGGGTCGAGTACACCCACAAGGCGAAATTGTTTGGTGCCGGCATTACGCTCAGCTGGATGCCGCCGATCGATGCCGAACGCGAGGCCGCTGTCGAGTTGGCAAAACAGGCTGATGTTGTGGTTGCTTTCGTAGGACTTTCCCCTGAGCTGGAAGGGGAGGAGATGCCTGTGCATGTCCAGGGCTTTGACGGAGGAGACCGCAGCAGCATCGAGTTGGCCGCGGTGCAGGAGAAGATGCTGGAGGCAGTTGCGGCAACGGGCAAACCTCTTGTCGTTGTGCTGATGAACGGCAGCGCGCTGGCTGTTGACTGGGCGAAGAAACATGCGAATGCGATTGTGGAAGCATGGTACCCGGGGGAGGAAGGCGGAACCGCGATCGCCGACGTATTGACAGGAGTGGCCAATCCAGCAGGGCGTCTACCCATCACCTTCTATGCAAGCACAAAGGATCTTCCACCTTTTGACGACTACTCGATGTCTGGCCGCACGTATCGCTACTACGCTGGATCGCCCCTCTGGGGCTTTGGGTATGGGCTGAGCTACTCGACGTTCCAATGGACGGACCTCAAGCTTTCCTCAGCCTCTGTCAAAGCGGGCGACCCAATACTCGTGGACGCGGACGTGGAGAACACGAGCGATCGCGCTGGTGATGCGGTGAGTGAGTTGTACCTCACGCCTCCTGCGAAACCAACGTCGCCGCGGTTGGCGCTGGTGGGATTCGACCGGATAACCCTGGCCCCGCATGCGAAGCAACACGTTCACTTTATGGTGGACGCTCGAGCTCTCAGTACTGTGGACGCGAAGGGCGTGCGAGCGGTGCGCACTGGGGATTACGTCCTTCACCTGGGCGGGGCTCAGCCAACCGATGCGACGGACGGCTCGGTATCTGCTGGATTCACGATTCGAGGAAACGAGGAACTTCCGCGGTGAGTTCGTGTGCCCTGCGTTTGGTGCAGCTCACGTTGCTCTCAGCGTCCGTCTTATTACCAAGGGCTGTGGGGCAGGAAGCAGGGACAGCTGCAGTCCTTGGATCAGGCGATCCCGCGTGGCTTTCCTATAAGCAAGTGGACTCAGGAATTGTTTTCCAGGGTAGTATTCCGGACACGGTTGTTGAGCTTGGGAATAATGTCCTCGAGGACTCAGCGACCAAGGAACTTGCAGCCGGATGGCGGGGTATGCTGAAGCACGAGCCCCGGATTGTACGTACGGAGAACAGCGGCGCAAGGGCCGAGGTTGTGCTTGGAACACAGGCCGAGATCAATGCCTGGCGACCACATGCTACACCGGCACTTCTACTGAAACACGATGGTTATCGCCTTTACCGTGACAAGGAAGCGCTGGTGATCGAAGGCGGGGACGGACGCGGGGTCTTGTATGGAACGTTTGCCCTTCTGCGCGAGATCGCGCAGAAGCGTTCGCTGGCAAAAGTCGACGAAGAATCGGCGCCATGGGCAGAAATCCGCTGGACGAATGAATGGGACAATCCCAATGGCACCATTGAGCGAGGCTATGCGGGGCCCTCCATTTTCTTCGAAAATGGGAAGGTGCACACCGATCTTTCGCGGGCAGCGGCTTACGCCCGGCTGCTTAGCTCTGTGGGCATCGATGGCTGCACGATCAACAATGTGAATGCCAACCTGGATCTTCTGCGCCCTGAGAATCTACGCGAGATCGTTCGGATAGCGGACGTCTTTCGTCCGTACGGTGTCCGACTATCGCTGTCTGTCGATATGAGCAGTCCACAGGTGGTTGGCGGAATGCAGACGTTTGACCCTCTCGATCCCGAGGTTGCCGCGTGGTGGAAGAAGAAGATAGACGAAATATATGCTGTCATTCCGGACTTCGGGGGCGTTGTGATCAAGGCGGACTCCGAAGGGAGAGTGGGGCCGTCGAAGTATGGACGCACGCAGTCTGACGCAGCGAACGTGGTGGCTCGCGCGCTGAAGCCGCACGGGGGAGTGGTTCTGTACCGCGGATTCGTCTACAACAACCATCTTGATTGGCACGATATGAAGGCGGATAGGGCGCGTGCAGGCTACGACAACTTTCATCCGCTGGATGGAAAGTTTGACGATAACGTGATCGTGCAAATCAAGAACGGGCCGATTGACTTCCAGGTGCGAGAGCCGGTGAGTCCACTGCTCGCCGGACTACCTGACACAAATGAGGTTATTGAGTTGCAGATCACGCAGGAGTACACGGGACAGCAACGACATCTGGTTTATCTCGTGCCCATGTGGAAGAAGACACTGGATACGAATATGCGGGCCTCCGCGAGTTCAGCCGCGCTGCCTGTCAAACTCATCGTCAGCGGACGGCCGACTGCGACGGAGCACCATACTAAGGGTGGGTTCGTCGGTGTTTCGAATGTTGGGACGGACGGATGGCTGGGTAATCCGTTGGCGCTTGCCAATCTGTATGGTTTCGGACGGCTTGCCTGGGATCCGAACATGAGCGCTGCAACCATCATCGATGAGTGGACGCGGCTTACGTTTGGAAATGATGAGCAGGTGCGGACGACGATCACCAAACTG
>Ga0302228_10000257_pt1 | contig 48063 bp, 51 predicted proteins | sample II_Palsa_N1_2_FD_193519 | JGI IMG/M metagenome (GOLD analysis project Ga0302228, IMG submission 193519) | Peat permafrost microbial communities from Stordalen Mire near Abisko, Sweden - II_Palsa_N1_2 | ecosystem: Environmental > Terrestrial > Soil > Palsa > Peat permafrost | place: Sweden... | reverse complement strand
CATTTGAATGGCTCCCCCGAGCTGGCCCCCATTCAACGTCGAGGTTATATTGCTGCCATTGGAATCGAGTACCTGTTGGAACCCATCGCTGCCCGTTGTGGTTTGTAGCGTAAAACTCTGGTCTCCCATCACCAGGGGTGTTCCGTTGCCGGTCATAATCGTATCCCCGGACTTACTCTGGGTTACAGAGATGCCGGTCAATCCGGATAGCTGCTGGACGGAAGCGTTGAGCTGGTCTTCCGTTGAACTGTCATTCTGCCCCGAATTTGTCAGCTGCTCAATCTGCCCGTTTAGCTGCGCGATCTGCTGGGTGAGCTCGTTGATCTGCGCCACCGATGTCGTTACAAGGCCATTGGCCGACGATTGGGCACTCGTTAAACCATTCGCTGTCGTGTTGAAGGCCTGGGCCAAATCCTGCCCCGCCGAGAGAACGCTTTGCTGCGTCGCTGTGCTTATCGGACTCGCGGAAAGCGCGTCCAGACTGTTGGAGAAGGTGGTCAGTGCAGTGGCTATGTCTGTTCCGGTCGTCGTGAAGTAGGTCTGAATCTGTTGGAGGCTCGCGGATTCGGTGTTGGCGCTGCTCTGGGAAGAGGTTTGCTGCTGGATCTGCAGGTCGAGCAGCTCGTCCTGGACGCTCTGGATGCCATCCATTGTGACACCACCGCCGGTGATTTCGCCGCCCGACTGAGTGAGGGGGTCTTCACTCAGTTGCGCGACCTCCTCGGTATATCCGGGCGTATTGACGTTGGCGATGTTGTTGCTAGTCGCGTCCAGCGCGGCCTGGGCCGCGTCCAGCGCGCGCACTCCTATGTTGAGCGTTGCATTGAGTCCACCCATGGCGCTACATCCGGCAGGACCAGGTCTGGTACTTCAGCCTGGCGCCGGAAGCCTCCTGAAACTGTCCATTGGCTGAACCCAAAAGTGATGTCATCAGGGCGGCGGAGTGACTTGAATGCCCCAACACCGCCTCATAGACTCGATTCGCTGCTTGCAGTTCCGCATCAGCGCTCACCAGGTCACTTGGTAACTCCCTTTCGAGAGCTGGCCGCAAGCACGCCGGCTGGGTATCGTTGAAGACCCACAGCTGCCGCCTAAGGCTTCTGAGCCGAACGGTGAGAACCTCCTGCTCGGCAAGACTCTCCTCGAGATCTGAAAGCCCATTACAAGAAATCGCTTGCATGGCTCGCTCAAGTTCCTGAACCAGAGAGTGCGCAGTCTCTAGATACGCCCTAGTACGTTGGTCTCGATCTGTTGCGCCCATGTCCATCATGCCTCGCATCCTCCATGCATGGCGCACCCTGAATCTCAGGCCGCCGTCCTCGGCTAGGAGGATTCACCGACCATCGCTGCGGCTACGCTTGACGGATCGACCTGGTACTCGCCGTTGCTGATCGCCTGGCGAAGGTTATCGACTCTCCCCTGGCGTACCTCAGGCGAGCTGAGAGCTGTGCTCACCAGGGAAGCCAGTGAGGTTGTGTCCGACGTAAGCGTCGTTCGATCATCTTCTGAGATGCCTTGAGACTTTGCGGACGAGCTTGCGCCTGCCTGCGTACCCACCTGCTGTAAGCTAAACTCACTCGAAAGCTGACTGGCTGCCGAGTTAAATGGATCAATCCTCATAACACCTCCGAGACCGGTCGCTATACCTATCGGCAGATCTCCAAATAACTTTAGGGAACGTCTACTTTTTTCTTGCGGCGTTGCCTGTTCCCGAAGCACTTGCGGGCGCTTCCGATGCGGAAACACCCGCTTTTTCCCGGTTAGCGGCCGCATGCATCGCCTTGGCAATCATCTTCCCGATGCCCAGACCGCCGGAGGCCGCCATTGACGTAGAGAGGCTTTGAACGCCCAGACTCATCATCTGCTCGCCCCCTGCGTCCCGATCCGTATCGCCACCAGGCACGCTCCCAAACGACTGCTGCGCCTCTTTCAACCAGGTGCCCACCAGAATGGCTTCAAACTGCTGAGAGCTCTTATCGATCTTGGCGTCATCTGTCGGCCTCTTGGGGGCGGCTCCATTTTGCGCCACGCGCGCCTCCTGCAGCTGCAGGAGATTCGTCGGCGCTGCCAGTGAACCAACGCTTGAACTTGATCCCATCTACTGCACCTCCAATTCCGCTTGGATTCCACCCTCAGCCTTGATGGCCTGAAGGATGGAAACAACATCATGGGCCGAAAGACCGATCGAATGAAGTCCATTGACCAGTTCGTCGACGTTCGCGCCCTCTTCCAGTCGCATCGACTGCGCCGGACCGTCGCTCACGTTCACTGTCGTCTGCGGCACCAGGGCCGGAGGTCCGAACCCTCCTCCCCCGACAGGTTGGACTGGCGTATACGACGTGACCACCTCGATCGATAGATTGCCATGGAGAACCGAGACCGGTGAGAGCTTGACGTCGCCACCCAGCACGATCGTGCCTGTCCGTTCATTGATAACGATCTTGGCCGGCGTTTGGACGCTGATCACCAGGCCCTGCACCCGTGCGATCAGTAGGGACACCGACAGCAAGGAAGCGTCCGCAACGTTGATATCGACTCGTCCACTGTCAAGCGCAACGGCCACCGGCTTATGAAATTCGTTATTCACAATACGGGCAATCTCCGTGGCGGTATTGAAATCAGGATTGCGCAACAACAGCGAGACCGTCTTGAATCCGCCGAGGTCCACCGCCGTGTCGCGTTCCACGATGCCACCGTCGGGAATCAAGCCGACGTTGGTGGGATTCACCTGCTTCCCGTTTGACCCCGTACCCGCAAAGTATCCGCCCATGATCAACGACCCCTGGGCCTCTGCATAGACCTTCCCGTCGGGCCCATGCAACGCGCTCATCAATAGAACGCCTCCCTCGAGGCTGTGGGCATCGCCAATCGAACCCACCGTGATATCGAGCTTCTCCCCGGGACGCGAGAAGGGCGGAAGCGTCGCGGTAATAAACACAGCGGCAACATTTTTCACAACCGAAGTGCTGGGAGGAATGAGCACGCCCATCTTTTGCATCGCATTCGCCAGCGTCTGCACAGTGAAGATGGTCTGCTGTGAATCTCCGGTGCCACGCAGTCCCACCACCAGACCATACCCGATCAGCGGATTGTCTCTGACTCCAGCAATCGTGGTAATGTCGCGCACCAGCACCTGCCGATTAGGTCCTGCTGCCTGCATGCAGGAGGGCCAAACAATCAGCGTCGAAATGATTGCCAGACTTAGCCGCGACATCCGTTTTTTTGAGTCAGCCATCATGGATCTCAAAACCCAACCAGCCATAAAATCGCTTTCGTGATGGGGTTGAGCGGCCGCGTGCTGTCGGCGATAATCCCCTTCCCCTTCATCTCAATCTCCAGGTTGCTCAACTGTGTCGAAGAGACGATGTCATTCGGGCCAATGTCGCCGGGGCGTACCACGCCGCGAACGGTAACGTCTTCATGCTGGTTGTTCATGAAGATCTTGCGCTCTGCCTCCACCACCAGGTTTCCGCTTGGCAGCACGTCAATCACCTGTCCCGTCAGAGTCGTCTGAAAGGTTGTATTGGAACCCGTCGCACCTGCTCCTTTAAGCGCAGTCGACGAATTTGCATTGAACAGAGGATTGAATGGACTCGTGTTGATGCTTCCCGGTAACCCGGTAATGGCCGAACTGGTTTGGAAGGTTCGCTGATAGCTTGAATTACCGGTCTGCGCCGCCGTCGTCTGCACCGCGACCACGATGACAATCGTGTCGTTCACCTTGTGCGCTTTGTAGTCGGTGGATAGATCTCCCAACGTGTTGCTCTGCGACCAAAGACTTCCAACGGTCGTTTCGACTACGTTGTGACCGTCGAGTTGCTGAAGTCGCGTGATATAGTCCGTCCTTAATTGCTGCGAGGCATTCTTCGGCGTCTTCGTCTTTTGTGATGCAGCAAACGACGCCATCCCCAGCATGACGAGCACACCAATCAACGCGTTGTGCCAGACGCTCTTCTGTATAGGTCTTTTCTTCACAACGTTGCCCTCAACAATCCGTCACTGCACACCTCGGCCAGATAGGTATGATTTCGTTCCCTGCCCGCCACGCGAATCGTCTGCCCAATGTTCCCGTTTTCAAGACAGATCACAGCGAGCCGAATATGGACGTGTCCACCGTCCAACAGCAGAACTGCAGCTGATCCCATACGTACAACAACCTTGTTCTTAAGATTTTCAGCAGACGGATGCGGAGAAGTTTGCAGATTCGAAGCGATGAATACCTCTCCCGAATGATCGTTCTGGCTCCGCCGCACGGTCACAACAAAGGGCAGACATTCATCGCTGTTGACGCAAGCCAGACGCACGCGAGAGGAATTTGACTCCCAGGCCCCAACCGACAGGACCTTCAGCGCGGGTGCATTTGTCTTTGCCACGACCTCGGTTAGCAGGGTGATCTGCGATGCCGACACCTGCAGACCCGCATCCCCGATGGCCGAAGCAATCTGTCCGGTGGTGATCAACTCGCGGCCGGACGCAGCCTTCGCGGGTGTGCCCAACGCTGCGAACAATACCGTGATCTCTATCAACCGACAATGCATCATCCTGCCCCCGCGTTACTGCGCTAACTGGTTCAACTGCTGCAGCATCTCATCCGCTGCCTTGACGACACGTGAGTTCGACTCATAGGAACGTTGCGCCAGGATCATGTTCACGAACTCATCGACGATGCTCACATTGGATTGTTCAAGCATTCCCTGCTGAATCTTGCCCAGACCGGAGGATCCTCCAGGCGTTCCAACAACGGCCTCACCCGATGCGGTGGTCGGCAGGTAGATGTTATTTCCAATACTGTTCAAGCCCCCGGGATTCGAAAAGCTTGCGAGCTGAATTACTCCCACCTGTGCAGCCTGTGTCTGTCCGGGCAACGTGACGCTGACAGTCCCGTCGCTTCCCACGGTGATGTTGGTCGCATTGGGCGGGATCGCAATCGCCGGCTGCAGCGCATTCCCGTTCGCGGTCACAAGGTTTCCCTGGGAATCCGTCTGAAACGACCCGGCGCGGGTATAGCCGATCTCGTTGTTCGGGAGAAGAATCTGGAAGAATCCAGCGCCTTGAATGGCGAAGTCCAGCGGATTGCCTGTACTGCTCAGGTCGCCCTGCGTCTGCGTTATCTCCGTGTTCCCTGGCAGGGTGCCAAGGCCAATCTGCAAACCAGCTGCGACCGTCGTCTGCTGCGTCGCAGCCGCTCCTGGCATCACCACGTTCTGATAGAGCAGATCGGAAAATTGCACCCGGCGCGCCTGGAATCCAGTGGTGCTGGAGTTCGCCAGGTTATTGGCAATGTTATCGAGGTTGATCTCCTGTGCCGTCATTCCGGTAGCCGCGGTATACAGTGCATGAAACATGAAGTGACTCCTTTAACTAACCAATCTTGGGAAGGTCCTGGGTTGCGGTTTTATCAATTTCAGAATTGAACATGGATAGCGCGCGCTGCATCATCTCCTCTGATCGCTGAGCCGAGATGAGCTCCACCATGCCTGAGACGGGGTTTACGTTGGAGCTTTCCAACGCACCTTGCTGCACCGTCGAATCGGTTGCCGCCACAGCGGTATTTGCAGGAGCGGTGTAATACGTTCCTCCTGCACCGTTCAGTGCAGTGCCGGCGGGAAAGTCGACAAGCTTCAGCTTGCCTGTCACCGCCCCGTTGGACGAGATGGTCCCGTCCGCGCTGATCGAAGCAGGGCCGGGCAGCATGGTGATCGCCCCTTTGTCCCCGACCACCGTATCCCCTGCCGGGGTTATCAATTGCCCCTTACTAGACACTTGAAACGCTCCATTGCGGGTGTAGACAGGCCCATTCTTGGTTTGGACCACAAAGAATCCCCCGCCCTGTATCGCCAGATCCAGATCATTGCCCGTCTTCTGCAACGCGCCCTGGCTCGTGTCCAGCTTCGTCTCGCCCAACACCCCGTAGTTATTGATAGCCAGGTTCAACGACGAGTTCGACGCGTTCCCGCTTGCCGTTAGAACCGAGCTGAATACGTTCCGCTCCGCCAGATAACCAGTCGTGCTGGAATTCGCCAGGTTGTTAGCGATCGTATCCAGCGCCTGCGTGCGAGCGATCAATGCTGTACTCAGGGCGTAGTATCCGCTGTCCATAGATGCCTCTTGGCATAGGACAGTGCACTCCGCGTGCCATCTTGGCAGGCAATATTTGCCCAGATCGCAGCTAAATCAGTGCAAAATCCTCAGAACGCATGAGAGATCGATGAGAATCGCTGCGAACGAACGCTTCTTTCGATTCTTCAATCGTTTGTCTCTCATGCAAATGTAACCAAAGTGTCGCGCCGTCCGGTCCTGACTTCTACACGGCCCACATGAGCTGAGGTTGAAGATCACGCCTCGAAACGCATTCGCCTGCTGGCTCTCCAGCGCACCGATGGGCGGCCTGCACGATCCCCACCCATGCAGAGCTTCCGACGCGCTCATCCAGGTCAGAGAAATAGGCGACAATGCAGCGAGGCAGCCACCACTCCCTTGCCAGCTCGAGCCCCGTTCCCACAAGGTCAAACTCCCGATACGTCGCCCCATCCACGCCCACAACGCTTGGCAGTGATCCAATCGAATGACAGAGGCCGACAAGATATGCCTCGTCAGGATCAACGTCCGTCGTCTGTTCCGCAAGACGCCTGGAATGTCCCGCAATCTCGCTGGAATGGCGCCACAACTCTGTTACGGTTGGCGAGCGTCGATCGTGCGGCATAAGGTGTGCCGACATTGCATCGATGCAAGCCTGAATTCCCAAATCTGCTATGCAATCTTCCACTCGGACAGGCCGGCCCTCGGCACCCCCATACTCGCGCCCCGCCAGCCGCAAGACCTGCAGCGTCGCTCCAAGGTCACTCAGAATAAGCTGCGACACGACCCTCAAATCGACACAGAACCCCTGCGTCTCAAGCTCTATCAGCAGCAGCGTCTCCTTCATTACGGCTACATCAAATCTTTCGCGGGAGGCATAACGACCGCTGGGCTGAATACGCAGAACTGAACTTCGGTCGGTTGGGTTGGAAGAGCTGCTCATCCTGATCACTGGGTGGTTCTCCTCCACAGTGATCGGCAACTCAACCGAATCATTTCAACCTACTGCTCGAATTCCTTCTCCTGTATCAGCGAAAGTGTCGCATTTACGAGCAACACTTGCACGCCTGCCTCGAAATAGAACGTCAACCATCCGCCGCTTCCCGGACAACCTCATCCACACATGATCCTTGCATCTCGTCAGGCTGGCATCTCGTGCCGTAATCTCCAACGCCAGCCCGCCGACAACGTTCGCCATCTCCGTGGCGGTCATCGAAGCTTCCAGAACAACTTCTCGGCTCTCCCGCGCAGCTTCCAGGCGCTCCGTCTGGTAATGCAGTTCGGTGGGTGTGATGAAGCAGGGCTCAACTCTGCAGCCGGTCACCTGCTCCAGCGAATGCAGAAGGCTGTATTCGACTCGATATACGAATCCCATTAAGATCCGCTTCGCACTCTTGGAATAATGCAGCGGTGTCGCCGAAAATGTTCTGATCAACGACAGCGGCAGGTCCGTATCAACCGACTGGCTGATCCGGTCTCTTCCCAGGACCGGGTATCCCCACTGGATGGCCCTCGCCGAAGCCAGATGCCATTCGTCCACAAGACCCAGTCGAACCAAAGCGGTCTCCAGTGCTTCTCCATGCAGCCGGCTCTCAGCCTGTGCACCACGAAGCTCCTCATCTGTTATGTACCCCTTCGATAACATCACACTTCCGATCGACGCTCTAGGAATATGTGGCATATCGATGCTTCGCACACCTGCCAGCACGGACAGTTGATTACGCGTTGCCTTCACAAAGCAATCCACGCTGCAGTACCAGGTTTCACCCATGCGAATTCCGACGCTACTCTGCGGTACGCTCCGCATGAACAGCTTGTTATGGCAATCGCTAAGTCCACACGTCCAGTGCAGATTCTTCCACCCGCTATCAAGACCTGAAAGCATCGACTCCACTGACAATCTCATCTGACCTCATCCTCTAAAGTGTTAGCTTACAAAGTGGGACGCGATCGGTTCCGGAATCTCCGTAACCCGCAATCCATAGTTTCCGTCAACAATGACGGCTTCCCCCCGTGCAATCACCTTTCCGTCCAACAGCAGTTCAACGGGGTCATCCACATCGCGATCCAGTTCAATGACAGACCCGCTCGTCAGATCCAGGACATCCCGAAGGGGCAGTTGACACTGACCAAATCGCAAGGACACATTCAGCTCAACGTCCATCACTAGCTGCAGGTTGGCGCGATCGATCGTTGTTTTTTTCGGTTTGGCAGATGGCATTCCCTCATCGGTTGAAGACAACGACGCCAACAATTGATCAGTGAGATACAACAAAATGGGCGTCTCCGCCTTGTCCTCGCTCGACGCATCCAGAGGGACAGCCAACATCTCCTCCAAACGAACATCTTCCACTCGATCGACCTTGAAGTTCACAGCTCCGAACTGAGCAGAGAGAAATGCGCTCACTCCATCCATCGCTGAAACAATGACCTCGGCCAGCGCTTCAGCCTGCGGATCGCTCAAGGCGGAGTCCGCCTGCTCCAGCAACCTGGAACCCAACGCGATGACCTGCGCCTGGTCGAACGCCACGAAGCAGTCGCCCTGTAATCCTCCAGCGGCGGACAGCCGAAAGTGAATGGTCGGCTCCACCGGTTTTAAGATGTCCGCATCGTCAATGGTCTTCAGCAGCCACGGAGTGCCGAGCTTCAGCGTGAGCGATTCTGCAAAGGATTCGGCGAAGGCGCCGGCGAACGTTTGTGCAGCCTGAAGTTGATTCGGATCGTCCATTAATTACTCCATTCCTGACTCTGTGAGTCGCGTACGGCAGCCAACCTGGGCCGCTTTTTTTGAACCATTCCTGACCGGCGTAGTTTCAAAGATGTCCATCCCTCCAACGGTCAACATGCCCGGAGTGCGGACCGGGGCACGCAGCTTCAACAGGCAACCGGGCTGCAATGCGACCAGATCCCGCACGGCGACTTTCATATGCGGTAAACCGGCCGCAATCTCCATGTCGCAGTCCAGAACTCGCTCGCGGATACTGCGAACCGGGAAATACCGCAGGCCGCCCTTGTGTTGCGGTTGCTCGAGCTTGATCTGTTTGAGAAGAGCGTTCAGAAAGGAGGTAGGAAGGGCCAGCTGGAATGAACCATTCTTGCCGGCGATCTCCACCTGAAACTGAACTAATGTGACCTTCTCATTGGCCGGGCAATATTGGTGCAGAAGAGACGACTTGATGCGATGGTTCGTTACCAAAGCCATCGCCGGCATATGCCACGCGAGCTCCGCTTGCCGTGCAATCAGTGATGTGACATCCTGCATGATCTCTTCCTCGATCTCCGAAAGCTCACGAGGGGCATTCTCGGACGTGCCCGTCCCTCCCAGCAATACCTCGATCATCGGAAACGCCAGGCTCACATCGCATTCCACGATGACCGCCCCGGGCATCGTGCTACAAGAAAACGGGACGATATAGCTCAGCGCAGGAATCGCAACCACATGCTCCTTAAGCGGTAACTGGTCGAGTGCCTGGAGCTTCACGTCCACCGCCGTTCCCAGGTAGACGTCCAGTGCGCTCGCGAGCTGACGTGCGAAGGTCTCATGAATCGCCGTCAAGGAGCGCGCGTTCTCATTCGACAGCCTCCCTGCCGATCGAAAATTACACGCGTGGATAGTTCGCGGCTTATCGGCCATTAGTTTTGAAGCGGTTTGCGAAGGGATCTTCATCAGTTTCTCGGCTTCTCCTTAATCAAGCGCTTTCATGGAATGCTTTTGCAGGCGTGTGCGTGATCACTGGACGTTCGCGCAGGTGAGCAAGCGAGACTCTCAGCTTTTTCATCGATGCCTGACGGATCTGGGAGATGCGAGACAGTGCGACGCCCACTACTTCGGAGATCTCCTTCATCGTCAGCTCCTCGCGATAGTACAGCGACAGAATCAACTGCTCGCGTTCGCTGAGTTTGGAAATCGCTTCAGCAAGGTGCGCCTTAAGCTCTCCCTGAAGACAGAGATCAAACGGATCGGGGTCGTCCAGGTCCGGTGCGGATTCGATGACATCGATCAACTCCCCACTGTCATTCGAGGCCATAGTCTGTTGGCCCACCAGGTGAAGCCCATCAATCTGCGCCACGATCTTGCGCAGATGATCGATCTCCAGATCCATCTCCACAGCAATCTCGGACTCCATGGGATGCCGACCCAACCTTCCCTCGAGACGCGCTGTCACCTCGGTAACTTCGCGTCCGCGGCGGCGAATGGAGCGCGAGCCCCAATCCGACTCGCGCAGGCTGTCTATAATCGCGCCACGAATTCTGAACTTTGCGAAGCCGCTGAAATTAGGATTCTTACTACTGTCATAGCTGCGGCTAGCCTCCAGCAGGCCGATCACCCCAGCATTCACCAGGTCTTCGAGCTCCACATGCTGCGGGAGCCGTTCGCGAATCCTGGAGGCGATGTAATACACCTGCGACAGCTCCTGCATCACAAGCGTGTTGCAGCTTTCCACGTCCACTCCGCTGGTCCTGTATGCCACTTCTGCTGCGCTCATGTATTCACCTGCCTGACCTTATCAACGTCACATTTTTGGAATTCTTTATCGAACCGCCCCGAGAGATTGCACCTGCGTCATCGGCGGAATCTCCGACGGAGAGATCACTACAATTTTGGGAATGAATGGCTCGAGCAGCCGCTTGAGGTAGAAGCGTCCTGGAGACGAACAAAGCAATACGGGCGGCGCCATCGCAACCTGGTCGCCAAGCATCGCGCGCAACCCAGCCGTTACCCTGCTGGCTACGGAAAGCTGCATCGCGCCTCCGGCCATCAACTGCGGCTGTTGCGAGGTGGTGCGAGCACACTCTTCTTCGATCGATCGATCCAGCGTGACCACCTTGAGTTGACCGTGCTCATCGAGCAGTGGACGGATCAGCGCGCGCCCGAGCGAATGTCGAGCTGCCTCTACCAGCGCGATCGGGTTCTTGTTCACTGCCGCAGCTTCCACCAGCGCTTCGAGGATGGTTCCCAAGTCGCGTATGGACACTTGCTCCCGCAGCAGCTGCTGCAATACCTTCTGAATCTCACCGAGGCTCATCAACTTCGGCATCAACTCTTCTACTAATTTCGGGTGCGAGTCGGACAGGCGATCCACCAGCCGCTTGGTCTCATGCCGCGATAGCAAATCCTGCGCGTTCTGCTTGATCACTTCGGAGAGGTGAGCCGCCAGCACCGACGTGTGATCCACCACCGCATATCCCGCAGCGATGGCCTGTGCCTGGAGATCTGGCGAGATCCACTTGGCCGGCGAATCGAAGGCTGGCTCACGCGTCTCCTGCCCTTGTATGTCTCCAGGTTTGGGATTCGAGTTCACCGCCAGTAGCCGGTCGCGCCGCATCTCCCAGCGAGCGATCTCCACGCCGCGAAGATAGATCACATACTCCTTGTCCTTGAGGGAAAGATTGTCCGTGATGTGTATGGACGGCACCAGGAATCCCAACTGCTGGGCAAGATTCTTGCGTAAGGATTTCACGCGTGCGAGCAGCTGACCGCCTTGCTTGGCATCGACCAGCGGCACCAGGCCGATACCGACTTCCAACATCAGGTCGTCAAGCTTCAGCACTGCGTCCATCGGATCGACAGCCGGAGCCCCCGCACCACTCTTGGCCAATGCGGCCTTCGATCCGGGAAGCGGTTCAGCCTCGCTCGCAGGCTTCATCTTCCATGCGGCAAACATCGTGACTCCACCCAGTGCCAGGAACGAAAACTTTGGCATGCCCGGAATAAGTGCCAGCCCCAGCAGCACTCCGCTCACGATCCACAACGGTCGCGAGGTCTTGAACATCTGCTTGCCAATATCTTCGCCGAGCGAAAGATCAGACCCGGCCCGAGTTACAACGATGCCGCCTGCAACCGATACCAACAGCGACGGGATGATCGAGACCAAGCCATTGCCGACGGTAAGGATTGTGTAGGTCTTCAACGCCTGCTGGAATGGAATGCCCAGTTGGAACACACCAATCAGAAAGCCCGCAACAATGTTGATGGTCAGCACAAGAATGGTGGCCAGCGAATCTCTCTGGCTGAATCGCGCAGCACCATCCATCGATCCGCAGAACTCTGCTTCGCGCGCCACCTGCTCCCGTCGCGTCCGAGCCTGATCCGCGGTAATCAGCCCCGTGTTTAGATCCGAGTCGATTGCCATCTGCTTGCCCGGCATAGCATCGAGTGTGAAACGCGCCGTCACCTCTGCGGTACGGACAGCACCGTGACTCACCACCAAATATTGAATCGCAATCAGCGCCAGAAATATTACAAACCCGACAATGTAATTGCCACCCACCACGAACTGCCCAAACGCTTCAATCACCTGTCCCGCGGCCGACGAACCCTCGTTGCCGTGCAGCAGGATCCGCCGTGTCGCTGCCAGGTCGAGCGACAGTCTCATCAACGTCAACAGCAGGATGAGGCTCGGGAACACCGAGAATTGCACCGGCTTCAGAATCTGAATTGCTGTCAGCAACACGAGCACCGAAACCATGATGCTGAAAGTGAGCAGCAGGTCGAGAATGAAGCTCGGCAACGGCACCAGCATCACAAACACCAGCGCCACCGCTCCAGTCGGGATGAACCATTCCGACGACCCTCGCAACTTCTGAAGTAATCCGGGCTTTTTAGTCACTGGGTCTTCCCTTCTCCCGACGCACTCGCGGCGGATCTACGTTTAGCATCACGGCGCTTCACTTCTTCCTGCGCCTTGTAGACCAGGACGAGAATCTCCGCCACCGCGTGATACAGCGCCGACGGAATCACATCACCCACCTCCACGCCCTTGTACAGCGCCTGCGCCAGCGGCCGATTCTCCATCACCGGAATGCCGCGATCCTGGGCGATCGCCCTGATCTTCAGCGCAAGTAGATCGAGACCTTTCGCAACAACCAGCGGTGCGGCCATATCCAACTCGTACCGCAGCGCGACGGCATAGTGTGTCGGGTTCGTGATGACCACTGTCGCCGTCTCAGCGGCCTTGATCATCTGTTTGCGTCGCATCTGCCGCTGCAGTTTCCGGATTCTCGCCTTGTTCGCAGGGTTCCCTTCCGAGTCCTTCATCTCCTCGCGGATCTCCTGCTTACTCATCTTCATGTCGCCTTCGCTCTTCCGCCAGAGAAGCAGGTAATCCACAGCCGCCCACACCAGCAGAACCAGGCCAGACTTCCAGCACACCTCCATAATCAATCCGCCGACGATCCTCGCAAACGCACGTGCGTCTATGTAGGAGCTCGCGATGATCTCCAGCCAATGACTTTGAATGCATGCATAGCCCACCCATGCGATCGCCGCGAAGGGTAAAAGCGATTTGAGAACGCTGCTGACCGAGGTAAGAGAAAATATCTGCCCAAAGCGCGTGGCCGGACTCAACCGTTCAAACTTCAGCGACAATGCCTCCGGTGCAAACAAAAAGCCGCCCTGCGCAAGGCCAACACCCAGTGCAACCACCAGCGCCGCGAGCTGAAAGGGGTAGATCCAACGCATTGCTTGGACACTCGTCCAGAACAGCAACGGCCCGTTCGGTTCAATCGGGTCAGTAATCGCGGAGTTGAGTGTTCGTCTGAAGAAATCTGTCCACTGCGCCACTCCATCGCGGGCGACGATCATCATCACTCCGGCAACGGCAAACATCGACAGCGCACCCGTCAGCTCTCGTGAACGCGTGACCTGTCCCTTCTCCCGTGCCTTGAGCCGGTGATGAGGTGTCGCTTGTTCTGTTTTGCTTGAGTCAGCCATTGGGTGTCATCGCGCCAGGTGGAGAATGTGTATGCCATTCTCCAGCGTGTTCTGAAATAGTTTGTGAAACAGGTCAGGCCAATACTTCAGCGTTGCCATCAGGATCAAAATTCCAAGAAGGGTCTTAACCGCGGGCCCAAGCAGCATGAGTGGCAATTGAGCAGAGGCCTTGCCCAGCAGTCCGAGCAGGATGTCGGTGACCAGCGTGGCTGCGAGTACGGGCGCTGCGATTTGAACACCGAGTCCGAACACTCGGCCGCATGTATTCAAAACAGCAAGCGTGAACAGCCCGCTCAGGTGGCCTGCACTCGGCGGCACGTACAGAAAGCTGTCCCCAATTGCGCGTAGCAGCCAATAGTGCACATCCATACGCAGGAAAATCAGCATGACAATCGACTGGTAGAACACCGCAAGAACAGTGGTGTCCACTTGCGTCTGAGGATCGAGCAGGTTGACCAGCGAATATCCCATCTGCATCCCGACGATTTGTCCAGCCAGCTGCGTGGCCTCGAACGCGAGATTGGTTGCGATCCCCATGCCCGCACCAATCAGGAACTCCCGGAAAACAACAATCGGCCAGTCAATCAACGCGTAGGTGCCAATATTCTGCCCCACCGTCGGAAACAACAGCAGCGTCAGCGCCAGGACCAGGCCGGCTTTAACGCGAGGCGGAATCACACTGCTGCCAAAAAATGGAGCGAAGAGCATCAGGCCCGAGAGCCGAACCGCGATCGTCAAAAGACCACTGATGATGCCGGCGAGAGGGATCCCGTTCATTGCAGATACCTCGTGAAATCGGAGAAGAGCGCCAGAGTGTATTGGGATAGATTGCGCCACATCCACGGCATCATGAAGAACAGCGCGGCTCCCGTAACCAGCAGTCGCGACACCGTGGAAACGGTGCTGTCTTGCAACGACGTGAGCACTTGAAGAACGTTAACCACCAGGCTGACGACGATGGCAACCAACAGAATCGGCCCCACCAGGATCAGTACCTCCTGGAGCATCATTCGACCTAGCAACACTGCCTGATCAACGTCCATAGCTTTAGCCAAAGCTCCTCATCAGTGAACCGATTAACAAATGCCATCCATCCACCATCAGAAAGAGCAACAGTTTTAGCGGCGTCGAAATCACGACGGGCGGTAACTGCAACATGCCTACGGAGGTCGTAATCGAAGCCACCACCATGTCCACGATCAGGAATGGAAGAAACAATACCGTCCCAATCTCGAAACCCGCCTTGAGCTCCGACAGGATGTAAGCCGGCAGCAATACGCGCATGGATATGTCATCCACTGAAGCAGGACGCGGCTCCTTGGCTAAGCCCACAAATAACGCCACATCTTTCTCGCGAACGTAGTGCCCCATAAACTTGTGCATCGGCACCTCCGCTCGCTCCAGCGCTTCGATCGGTGTGATCTCACCGGCCTGCATCGGCACCGCAGCCTCCTGGTAGATCTGCGACGCAACCGGCTGCATCAGGAAAAAGGTAAGAATGACGGACAGCCCAATCAAGGTCTGGTTCGACGGCGTGGTTTGAAGACCAAGGGCCTGCCGCAAGAAGTGAAAGACAATCAACAGCCGCGCAAACGGCGTCATGCAGATCAAGATGGAGGGAACCAGCGTCAGCACCGTGAGCATTACGACGATGGACCACGGTACGGTTCTTCCAAGGTTCGCCGGGATCTGAAGCGCGCCCGAAGTGTCTGCTGGGTTCAGCGAATTCGAAGTTCTGCGACCTTCCGCTCCCGCCCACGGCGAAGTATCCCTGGTTGGAAACGCGGGCATGGCAATCGGCTGTATCTGCTGAACATCTGCCTGCGCGGGCTCAGCCTCAACAACGATGGCACGGCCCAGTCCATACATCGGAGTAGCGGTCGCTACAAAGCCACTCGCGAGAAGGAAAACGCATTGCAACATTCTATGGCGACTCAAAATATCCCCCCGCCATCACCGATTCGCTGTCCAACATCACACGGGCTCCCAGGCGCTGCCCCCAGCTGAGCCAGTAACGACATCCCAGACACACCGCCGCCAATCAGAAACTCTCGCCCTTCAACAACCACAATCGCCACAAACCGTTTCTCTCCAAGCGAAATCGTCTCCGAGACATGCAGCCGTTTCGTCGTCGAACTCTTGTACCTTGCCTGCAGAAACGACCATGCGCGTGTCAGGGCGTCTGTACAGATGACTTGCCAGCGTATCCTCTTCACCTGGCGCGGAATCGAAATAGTCTCCATCGCCGCTTCCGGGAGTGCCGCTGCTTGCGCGCAAGCCGTCAGCGTCGTTTGAAACGTGTCCCCCTCGAATGCCAGCTCGGGTCCGCAGACGCTCTGCCATTTTCGTGGCCTTGGCATGGCCTTGCGCGGTTTAGGATCCTCGGCGCTCATGCTTGGTCCGTGATCCGCACGGCGAGACGATCGCCTATGACTTCAAACTCTGTCCACCCGATCAAGAGGTGGTTTACACGCAGAGGAACATCGCTGGTCTGGTGGCAGGCGGTTTCTACAATAGAACCCTCCGTCAACCGAAGCAGGTCGCCGATCGTGAACTGCACCAGCGGCAAGTCGACGCTGAGGGTGCAAGGTAACCAGGGCATCCGATCGAGGCGATCGGTCTCGTCCTCTTCGTCTCGTTGTGCTATCTCAACGGGCCTCGGGTTCGAACTCTGTGCGAATGTACTCATCGACTCCTCACATGCCTCTTATTGCCTCCATCTCCCCGTTCACGTTGATCTCTACACGTCAGCGCGGGGGTTGAAGGAATAAGAAGCAGCACCCTCACTAAAGCAATTGAGGGGCCGGAGTTGAGTACACGAGGTTGCCCATTACGAAGTCGCCTAAAAAACTCCTAAACGACCTACTTTCAGCCCGTTATGCAGCACTCCCTCTATCCGGCAGCGCTCGCATCAATGAGAAGTTCGTGAGAAACCCTCACAAGCGAGAGCCCCCCGCCAGGTCAAGGCTTGCTCCTGGCGGAAGACTCTCATCAAAACCTAATCACTTCGTCTCGCTACGACACCATCTGGATCGTCGACTGGTCCACCTGGTCCAGCGTGGTCAGGACCTTGGCGTTCGCGTCATAGCTCTGTTGCGCCACGATCATGTTGGCGAACTCGGTTGAGAGGCTCACGTTCGATCCCTCCACAGCACCCCCAGTAATCGAGCCGTCTCCACCCACACCAGCCTGACCGATGACTGCAGCACCCGAACCAGTCGTTGCCTGCTCGTTGCCGTCCCCCGTCTGGGCAAGTCCCTGTGGGTTCGAGAAGCTCGCCACCGCTACCTGTCCCAGCGCCAGCGTCTGGCCGTTGCTGTACTGGCCTTGCACGACCCCATCGGAGAGCACGGAATATCCCGTCAGCGCACCAGCCGCAAAGCCGTTCTGCGTCGGAGTGGTGTTGAGTGCGCTCGCCGTGTTCTGCTGCGTGATCACTGGGTTTCCTGAAGAGTCGTTCAGGTTCCACGTCAGGCTCATGTTCGCCGCCCCATCCGCCAGACCCGTAATGTTGATCGCCGCCACCGATCCCGAGGGAGAGGTCAATTGTCCGGATGAATTGAACGTCATCGCGCCGCTCGCAAGGACAGTTGTCGCGGCTGCCGAGCCCGTGGCCGATCCAGGCAGCGTAACGCTGTAGCTCCAAGCATTCGTGCCCGTGTTGGTGTATTGAATGTTCAGGCTCTGCGATGTGCCCAGCGAGTCATAGATCGTGAGTGGCGTGTTGAAGGTCGTTCCTAACGGTGCGGCGGAATCCAGATTCGCATCCACTTCGAAAGTGGATGTGGCTGCCGCCGGCACCGTCCCATTGGAGTTCACCGTGATTGGCGCCAACACCCCGCTTGTGGACACGGTTCCGTTCGTCGCCGGGAAACCCATGACCAGATCTCCGCTGGCGGTGGCGAGTTGTCCCGATGAGTTCACCGAAAAATCTCCGTCCCGAGTGAAACTAGTCTCTCCATTCCTACTCACCACGAAATAACCATTTCCCTGCAGCGCCATGTTCGACGCAGTTCCAGTCGAATTGACCGAGCCGTTGGTCATGTCAGAGGTTGTACCCTCAATCTGCACGCCCGATCCGATCTGTATCGGATCGCCGTTCCCCGACGTACCCTGCATCTGCGAAAAGATATCGCCGAAGCTGAGTGTCTGGTCCTTGAAGCCATCTGTATTAAGGTTCGCTAAATTATTGCCAATGACATCCAGCTCGGAAGAACTGGCCTGCAGGCCGGAAAGTGGAACGGAAAAGGATGCCATCTATCTACCTCCTGAAACTTCGAAAATCAAAATTGAGGTGCGGCCGATGCGTTGCCGTACAGGTTCATGATCGACGCCGCACTCGTCGCGCTGGTATTGGTCGACTGCATCTGGTTGAGTGCCGCCGCTGTCACCGCGGCGGGATTAGAAGCCGCCGCGTTAGCTGTCACCCCGCTCGCCGGACTCTCCGCCTGAGCGCTTGCGCTACCGGTAGCTGCGCTGCTTGCCGGCGTCATATTCGACAGCGTCTGGTTGATCGAAATGAGTTGATCCAACTGGTTGAGCGACACCAACTGTCCAACCATCGCCGTCGGGTCGACCGGGGCCGTCGGATCCTGGTTTTGCAGCTCGGTGGTCAGCAGATTCAGAAACGTGTCCTGAAGGCTGGTGGATGAGTCCCCTGTGGGCGCCGTGGATCCGGTGCTGGGTGTACTTGCCTTGCCCGTAGCTGCATTCGCACTGGCCGCCAATACGGGCCCCGTGATTGCTGGTGTAAATCCTTGTATATTCATCGATCGTTCCTCTCTGGATCTATTGCTTTCCTAAACCGTGATGTCCAACCCATGTCCACTGCCTGCGCTGGATAGCGCTACAACACTTGAAACACTCTCGCCGAGCTCAGCGGGCGCCGCACGTACTCCGCTGCTGGAACGCCCCGGCGATGGTTGATCCCGCTGCGACGAGTTTCCATGGCCGCCCGACAACGGCGCTCCCTGGTTGCTGACTTGAATCGAAGCGTGCAGCCCGTACTCCTCTCCGAGCTTCGTCTGCACTGTCGATAAATGCGACGAGATCGTCTGGCTCAAATCGTTATGGTCAAGCGAAATCTCCGTCACCATCTGCTGCTGGCTCAGCGTAGTACGAATGGATATATCGCCAAACTCTACCGAATGCATGCCTACATGCATCTCAGTCTCGCCCATCGTCTGGATGAGTTTTGCGGAGTTAATTCCGGAAGCCGGCGTCCCCTCGCCAGCCGTGAAGTGCGCCGCAGCCGCAAGATCCGCCGCCCTTGCATCGTGCGTCGAATCAGGCGCCCCGGTCGTTGCATGCTGAGCAGTTGTGTTCTCATGCGGACCCGGAGCAGTCACCAGCGTTTGCACCGCGGTCTGGACCGCCCCATCGTCCGTGCCTTTTGAAATGACGACCCCCGCGCCCGTCTTCGATGCATCAACCTCCAAACCCTGTGGGGTCTGGCTATCGCTCGCTCCATGCCAGGCTGCGTCCGCCGTTCCCGTCGCAACGTTCTTGGTAGTGCTTGCACCCTCGGTAGCTTTCAAACTCCCTGTGTCAGCCGCCGCGGAACCCATTCCCATGGAATTTCCAGCTGGCAAACTAATATCGACAAAACTAGTGAGCTCCGAATTCGCTGGCAACCCCGACAACATCGATACGTCCACGCCTCCCTCAAGCGGCTGCGCCGACGTTTGCATTCCCTTGTCTTGGGGACCGCCCGTCGCGACCACTGGAAGCGCGGCCGAACCCGTGTCCCCAGCTCCGGGTCCTTCAATCGGCGCTGTCGTCCTACCGTGCGCCCCCGCCGAGTTCGCCGACGCCGACGCCGCAGTCTTTGCAGAATTTTCAGCTAGCCCACTCCCTTGCCCATGTGCTGCTCCCTGCCGGCCAACGAGGCTCACGGCTGGTAATTCGCCCAAATCTCCGACAACTGGAAGAAGTACCACCGCAGCCGCCTTCTTTGGATCTGTTGGTGCCTTCGCGCGTTCTTGTTTCGCTGGCAGACCACGTGTCGTGCTGTTCGCCGACGCCACGCCCACGGTTTGCATCGACGAGCTCTCAGCGCCCGCGCCCGTAGCCAATCCCCCCGCCACAGCCTGCCGGAAATATGCGTCGCTCGCAGTTTCGACTGCCGCTGAAACGATTACGCCGTTTTGTGGACCTGCGGGCGCTGCCCCAGCACCTGCAGAAGCATCTGCCTCAGTCGCATCGCCCGTCCCCTGCGCCTGGCCCGCCCTCGGATCGGCAACCGTGCTGCTTACCGGTGCAGCCGAACCTGATGGCGCCGTAATCTTCCCATCGCTCGCGCAATCTTTCCTCGTCGCTCGAGCCGAAGACATCGCAGCATCGTTCGTCGGTTGCGGCCCTGAACCATTCTCCGTCGAGGCATGCGCGAGCGCCGCATGGAAGCTGCCTCCAGACGAGATCACCTGCGATGGTGGCGGCGCAGTCGCATTCGAACTCAACGTTGCTGATGGAATTCTCACGCCATCAGTAGTGCAAGCAGGGCGCCATTCCCGTACGCGCCGCCTGCCTCGAATAGCAACTCATTCTAAAGAACTTCTCTATCGGCAAATTCAATTGTTTTTCTATAGCCAGACTGTACCCGGCAAGCATTACCGAGCCACTAGGCAACCTGTGCCTACGTCGCGCGCTCAACTGCCAGGCCCTTCCAGCCAGGCGCCACAGAACTTCCCTGCGAATCGCCCGCCGTTTGGCTTCTACATTATTTTTGATGAGTGATACCGCTTCAGCGTCAGGAGACGCGATGGCGTCGCGCCATAAAGATATCGTCGAGTTGCTTCTGTTCTTTGCGAAGCCACTCTTGTTCGTAGATATCCTTCTGCTTCTTCCTCATGTCCGACAACATCTCACGGTTCCGGTGAGCTGCGTGGTACACCTTCATCTGCGTTTCGCGCTCTTGCTCCAGCACATGCAACCTGCCCAGCAGCAACCTCAACCCCTGCTCGGCCACCTGCTCCTCCCACAAGAGAGAATGCAGCTGTCCGGCTGAGATAGTCTGCTGCAGTGCTGTCTCACGAGCTTGTTGCACGCCACCAATCGCAACACTCAATTCCTCGATCGCCTGCAGGGTACGACCTACCTCAAGCTGAATCGCCTGCAGCGCACGCTCTTCGCGCTTCTCCATACTCTCCCGAAGCCGAAGCACAACCGCAAGCGAAAATTGAAAAGCCATCGATCAACACCTCCCCTGTTTCGCGACCACACCACCACCACGTCCACTTCCGCAACACCTTGGCTCAGCCTGGCAGCGCCATCAACTGCCGGACAACCTCTGCGTGAAGGATCACGTCACCTGGATTCTGCTGCAAGAATCCATTGAGCGCCGGCAGATTTTCAACGGCACGATCCAGAATCGGATCGGAGTTTTTTTGGTAGGCGCCAATTCGGATCAGGTCCTCCGATCGCGTATAGGCGGCCATCGACTGCCTTAAGGCACTGGCCTTCGCCAGATGCTCCGCGGACACTACTCTCGGCATCAGCCGGCTAAGGCTGTCGAGGATCGAGATCGGTGGATAGTGGTTCTGCATGGCAAGATTTCTATCCAGGACCACATGCCCATCGAGCAAACTGCGAACCGTATCCACCACCGGGTCCTGCTGATCATCGCCTTCCATCAACACGGTGTAGAAGGCTGTGATACTTCCCTGCCCAAAATTCCCAGCCCTTTCCACCAGCCCGGCCAGCATGTTCAGCACCGACGGCGTGTATCCCTTGGCGGTCGGGGGTTCCCCCGCGGCCAGTCCAATCTCCCGCTGCGCCATGGCAAAGCGTGTAAGCGAGTCGGTGACCAGCAAAACATTCTTTCCCAAACTGGCGAAGTACTCCGCTACGGCCGTCGCAGCCAGTGCCGCCCGAATCCGCAGCAGCGGCGACTGGTCGGACGTCGAGACCAACACCACCGCGCGCTTCAACCCCTCCTCGCCCAGCACTTCCAGAAATTCGCCCACCTCGCGGCCCCGCTCTCCCACCAGCGCCAGCACGGTAATATCCGCAGCAGTTCCTCGCGCCATCATTCCGATCAGCGTGCTCTTGCCTACGCCGCTTCCCCCAAAGATGCCGATCCGCTGGCCTCTGCCACAGGTTAGGAAGCCGTCAATCGCGCGCACGCCACAGCCCAGCGGCTCGCGAATTGGAACACGATCCAGCGGTAACGGTGCCGACCCATCGATGACGACCGACTTGGTCGCCCGGTACTCGCCCTTCCCGTCCAGCGGGTTTCCCGCCGGATCGATGACCCGTCCCAGCAATTCAGGCCCAACCCGCACCGACGGGCGCGCTCCCCAGGCAACAATGGAATCACCCAGCCGCACTCCTTGCGGATGATCTACCGCCATCGACAATACCGTCGATCCACGGAAACCAATAATCTCTCCCGCATAACTCCGCCCATCCGCAGTCTCAATCTCGCACGACTCTCCCACAAATCCAAACGGCCCCGCCGACTCCATCAGGTTGCCCACCACCTGGTTAAGCTGGCCCTTCCAGCGCAGCGTAGAGCCCGTCTCAAGATGATGCAGATACGGCGCGAGCAAATTGCGGTTCATCCCTTCACCGGCCTCAGAGCCATCAGATCGAAGAACCCCTGCTCAACCTCTTTTAACTGCGTATCCAATCCAAAGTTCGCCGTCCCCAGCTCGGTCTCTACCATGCAGTCGTGATCGCTCAATTCAGCATCCTCGATGATCTGCACGGACGCGCCTTTCATCTCGTCGGCAAGGTATCGCTTCCATCGTGGACCCTCGCCAACACCCACGCGAAGGTTCACGCTCGACCCTTCGCGCATTTTCTCGACCGCCATCCGCACCAGCGTCGCCACCAGCATCGGGTCGACCTGCGCCTCGCGATGCAGAATCTTTGCGGCAATCGCCAGGGCGAGCTGCACAATCTCGACTTCAGCCCGCGCAAAGTAAGAATCTCTCTGAGTCGCGAAGGCTAAAACCCCTGCCGCGATCGGCGCGCGTTCGACTGCGAGCTTCTGTTCGTATTCGCCGCTCAGCCTCTGCTCGGTCTCTCGCGTCGCCTCAGCCCGTTCCACCTGGATGCGCTTCGCAAACTCCTCCTGCGAAAGCTCAACTTCCGCACGCCGCCGGCTTGCTCCCTCCTCTGACTGTTCCTGCCGAGGCTGGCCCATCATCTCCCCGAGAGCCGGACCTCTGGCCATATCCTGGTACACCAGCGTCCTGATCGGCGGCGGAATCACACGATTTAATTCCAGGCAATTAGAGGACATACTCGTCTTCTCCTTCACTCTTCAGAACAATCTTTCCTTCGGACTCGAGCTTGCGCGCGATAGCAATGATCTCCGCCTGCGCCTTCGCCACATCCTTGCTGCGCACCGGGCCCATGGCCTCCGCATCTTCCTTGATCATCTCCACCGCACGCGTAGACATCGTGCGATAAAAGTGGCTGCGCAGATCCTCACTCGCTCCCTTCAATGCGGTCATCAACACTTTCTTATCGATCGCATTCATCAGCTCCCGCAGCTCATTATCGGGAACCTCGAAAAAATCATCGAAGGTGAACATCAGATCGCGAATGTTCGTTACCAACTGCGGCTCGTCCTTCTCAATGTTTTCGAGAATGTCCCGCGCGATCAACGGGTCAAGCCGGTTCATGAGTTCGGCTACATCTCTGAAACCGAAATCTGCGCGCTTGGTCTGGTCTCCCACAGATCGCAGCCGGCGATTCAGCACGGTAGACACCTTGGTCGCAACATCCGGAGAAAACTGACCCATGTTCGCCAGTCGCTTGACACAATCTGCACGAACTCCCGGCTCCAGTTTCATCAGCAGTGCCGAAGCCTGTTTGGGCTCGAGGTGCCCAAGAATTAAAGCCTTGGTTTGCGAGTGCTCCCCCACCAGAAATCTGGCGAGCTGCTGCGGATCGGCCCGCTTCAGCGAGTCCATCCGCATCGCATTCACCTCGTCGGATCGCGTTAGGCGCTGTAGCATCGCCTTTGCTCCATTCTCCCCAAACGCCTTAACCAGCAGACGAGTCGCAACGTCGTGACCACCCACTGCAAGAAAGTCCTGAGCCACCAGGATCTGCTGAAACTCCTCCAGCACCTCCAACGCCGTCTCGAAGGGAACCGACGTCAACCCCGCAACCTCGTCGGTAACCCGCTGCAATTCATCCTCCGACAAATTTTGAAGAATCGTCGCGGCCGACTCTTCTCCCAACACCGACAGCAAGATCGCCGCTTTGCGCGTGCCACTTAATAGAGGCGTATCCACAATACTCATAGCGGCTCCTCCCTCAACCATGCCTGCACCGCCCGTGCCGTGTCTGCTGGCTTTTGCTTGATCTGCTCAATCGCCTGCTCTTTCAGTTGGCCCGCTCGCAGAGTGGAGTCCGCCGTCTCTTTCACTTCCAGGGCAAGCTGTTTCGTAACCACCGGCACCGCCAGGGCGGGCTGCTCCGCTGCCGGTGCCGCACCTGCACCCAGCGCCTGTCTCTGAATCGGCCGCAGGACAAATAAATACGCCATCGCAAACAGCACCAGCAGCGACATCGGGCGCAGCAACGACGTATAGTCCGACACCGCCTTCTGGGCCCGTTCCGCCAAGCTCGGCGCCGGGATCGCCGCATCCTCATCGGAGGCAAAGGACATATCCTGCACGCTGATCGTATCCCCGCGCTTGGCGTCAAAGCCGATCACCGCCTCCGCGAGCTGTTGAATCTGATTCAACGTCGCCTGCGATCGCGCATGTCTCGCGAAGGTCACCTTTCCTCCGGCGACATTCTTTACCACCGCATCGTCCACCAGGATGGCCGCGCTGATCCGTTGCAACTGTCCCGCCGGCACCACCCGATGAACCACCACGCGATTCACACCGTACCGCGCGTTCTCCGTCGTCGAAAGCTGCGTCGCACTCTGCGCGGAACTCGCCGCCGCCGATTGGGCACGCTTCGGCGAAGGCACGTTGCTCGCTACTCCCGGGACACCTCCGGCCGCTGCGCCGCCGCTCGCCTGATCCTGAGACTTCTGGTCGCTAAGCAATGCGCTTACGGTCGGGTCGTACTTCTCCTGGCTCTCCTCACTCGACCCCTGGTCGTAATCGACGTTCACGCTTGCGCGGATATTTCCCGCACCAACAATCGGTTCCAGCGTACTCATCAGCCGCTGCGTCAGGCTCGTCTCCAACCCTTCGCCACTCATCGGTCCATCATGTGACACATTCAGAGACTTGTCCGAATCCGCATCGATGATCGCAACATCCTCGGGCTTCAAACCATCCACCGCGCCAGAGACCAACCGTGCAATCGCCTGGACGGCATCCTTCGAGATGCTGTCCCGATTGAGCTTCACAATCACCGACCCCTTGGCAGCGCGCTGCTGCTCCTCGTAGATAGAATCGGTCGGCATCACCAGGTGGACACGCGCTGTCTTCACGTCGCTGAGCGTCTCGATTGTCTTCTCTAACTCGCCCTCCAGCGCCCGCTGGTACGTCACCTTCTCATCAAACTCTGTCTGGCCCCACGACATCTTATCGAACAACTCGAATCCCATCCGCCCACTACGCGGCGACCCCTGCGATGCAGTCTGCATGCGCGCCACGTCCAGCTTGTCGGCAGGCACGCTAATCGTCTTCCCGTCCGCACTCGTCTGGTGCTGAATGCTCTGCGCATCGAGAGCCGCGGAAAGCGTCTGCACATCCGCAGCTTCGAGCCCGGAGTAAAGCGGCTTGTAATCCGGGCTGCCGAGCAGGCTCGCAAAGAGTGACACTACCAGCACGCTGGCCGCCGCTCCCGCCCCAAGCAGCGTCTTCTGCCGCTTGCTTCGGCTCGCCCAGAACTGCTGCGCCTGTTTCGTTATGTCGTCAAATCCAGCCATTGTGTCTCAACTCTTAGAACTGCATCTTCTCGATATCCTGGTATGCGCTCACGATCTTGTTTCGCACCTGCATCATCAGCTGGAAGGACGCATCCGCCTTCTCCACCGCGATCATGACGCTGGTCATGTCGGCGCTCCCGCCCTGCAGCAGATTGCCGATCTGCGCGCCTGCTGCATTGTTCAGCGAATCGACACCGGAGACGGCATTCTGCAGCACGTCGCCAAAATTCAGCCCGCCGTCACCGTCGCCGCTGTCCAGCGCCGGCGAGGAGGGCATACTCACACTTGGAATTCCACTCAAACTTACATTGCTCATCGTTGCGCTCCTCTCTACGTGGTCTTCAAGATGTCAATCGATTCCTGGATCATCTGTTTCGCCGCGCTCACCGCCGACGCATTCAGCTGGTAGCCACGTACCGCGCTCATCAGATCGACCATCTCACTGGCCGGGTTGATCGCCGGATATGCAACGTAGCCGGCAGCATTCGCATCGGGGCTTCCCGGCTCATAGCGCATCACCGCCGGCGTCGTGTCGTCGACCACCTGCGACAGTTGCACCGAGCCCCCCGCCGGCTGTCCGGACCTTCCCATGGACGCAAACATCGTCCGGAACGGCGACGCGTTTCTAGTCGTGAAGACCACTTCTTTACGCACATACGGGCCGCCGTCTTCGGTATGTGTCGTCTCGGCATTCGCCATGTTCGCCGACGTCACCTCGGCGCGCAGTCTCTCCGCCGACAGCGCGGAGCCGCTAATGTTCATCATGTCAAAAAGGCTCATCTTAGTTACCATCCTTAATAGCTGACAACACCATATGCATCTGCGATTTCACTAACTGCACGCCGAGTTGGAACTGCAACTGCGTCTGTGCCAGCAGCATGCTCTCGCGATCAACGCTCACATTATTTCCGTCCGGCCGCTCCGGCAGCCCCTGGGTCTCGGACGACGCCGGCTCTAATACTGCGCCGCTCCCTGAATCACCCTCGTCCATCACGCGTCGTATCGCCGCCTGGAAGTTCAGATCCTTGGTGTGATATCCCGGCGTATCAATGTTCGCCATGTTGGACGCGATCATCTGTTGCCGATCCGTCAGAACCTTCAGATAGCCCTGCAACATCTCTACAGAAGAAAAGGAAGACATATCAGGCAATCCTCCTTGGCGGCAATCCATATTCGCGAATCCTGTTGCGCAGCGTTCGCAAACTGATGCCCAACATCACCGCCGCGTGGGTCCTGTTTCCGTCGGTGAGGGCAAGCGTGTTCTCTACATGCAACCGCTCCAGTTCGTGAATCGACGTTCCCGCCAGCACCGCCGGAGATTGCACCGGCGCCAGGCCTAGCCACGAAGACGACGACTGCGCCGCGATCTGAAACTCTCGGTCGAAACACCCGGCATCGATGTCCCGGGTATCGCTCAGCGTGACCACCCGGCGCATAAAGTTCGCCAGCTCCCGAACATTTCCGGGCCACGAATGGGTTTGCAAACGCTCCAGAAACTCCGGTCTCAGCTGCGGCGCCCGGGTCTGCGACTGTGCCGCATGCTTCTCGGCAAAATACTTCGCAAGCGCTGGAATGTCTTCCTTCCGGTCGCGCAGCGGTGGCAGCGACAGTGGAATTACATTGAGCCGATAGAACAGGTCGCTGCGAAACTGTCCTCGTTCCACCATCGCAGCCAGCGAGACGTTGGTCGTGGCGATCACGCGAATGTCCACATGCACGGATCGCGCCTCGCCCAGCCGTTCAAACTCACGCTCCTGCAACGCGCGCAACAGCTTCGGCTGCAAGTGCAGGGGCATCTCCCCAATCTCGTCCAACAAAATCGTCCCGCCGTCCGCGAGCTCGAACTTACCCGGTTTCGCACTCACCGCTCCAGTAAAGGCGCCTCGCGCATGCCCAAAGAGCTCGCTCTCAAGCAGCGATTCAGGAACCGCCGCACAGTTCAGCGCAACAAACGGCTTACTACTGCGATCGCTTGAATCATGAATGAACCGCGCCAGCAACTCCTTGCCCGTCCCGCTCTCAGCCTCTACCAGCACATCCGCGCTGGTGCTCGCCGCCGACCGCGCTCTTTGCAACGCCCGCAGCAGCAGCGGCGACGATCCAATGATTCCGCTCACCGGAAAACTATCCTCGACCGGAGTCTGTCTCGCCACCTGCATCACCTTCGCCGCTGTCGCCTGCAGTTGGTCAAACGAGATGGGCTTGGTCAGGTAATCCAGCGCCCCATCTCGCATCGCACTCACCGCATCCGGCACCGAACCATACGCCGTCAGCAGAATCACCGCCGTCCCCGGGGACAGCTGCCGCGTCGCACGCATTACCTCCATGCCCGTTCCATCCGGCATGCGTATATCGGTGACCACCAGGTCAAACTCCTTGCCTTCCAGATGACTGATCGCTTCACGCACCGAGCCAGCCACCTCGACCCGCCAACCATGACGCAGGAAATTCGCGCGCAGAGCCGTCCTGATTCCCGGCTCGTCGTCGACCACCATCACCGATGAAACTCGATCATTCGTCATAACGTTGGAAACTCCATCTCAAACGTGCTGCCGCCATGCACGCGGCTGCGTACCCGAATCTCTCCCCCGTGCCCCTCAACAATCCGTTTGCACACCGCGAGCCCCAGGCCCGGCGTGCCTCCCTGCGCACTGAAACCGGCTTCAAAGACGTGTTCGATCGCCCGCTCCGAAATGCCGCATCCCGTATCGCTCACCTCGACGACAACGTGAACTCTACCTTCTCGTCCCACGCCCCGCACCATCACCACAACCTCGCCTGTAGCCGGCGTATGACGAATAGCGTTGCAGATCAGGTTCAGCAGTACCTGGCGCAGCTGGTTCTCGCTCCCCTGGATCTTCAGCTCTTCCTCGCTCCGAAACGAAAGCAACACACCCGCCTGTTCCGCAATCGGCCGCACAAACTCCACGCCATCCCGAACACACGCCGACAACTCCATCGGCATCAGGGCAACGCTGCTCCCGCCATGCAGACTCAGCACATTGTTCACCGTCGCCGACAGCAACCGAATCCCCGCCCGCAGATGGGACACCCACAACGACGTCTGCTCGCGATCTTCCATTAACAGACCCGCAAACAATTCCATGCTCGCTAATGGATTTCTAATCTCGTGCGCCAATATCGCCGAAACCTCGGCCAGCGCCATCGCACTCCGCGCCGCCTCGCGCTCTTGCTCCGCCTCTTTCGTTGCCGTTACGTCGCGCAGTATCCAGATGCTCTGCAAGCCGCGTCTTCCCGCGCCGCCAACCGGCCGCAGCGACGCTCCCGATAATCTCCGTTTACTGATCGCCAGCCAGCGCTTTGTCTCGCCGCGCGCCAGGCACACCTCGTGCTCAACCTGTTGTTCCACTCCCGCAACCAGCATCTCAAGATCCACAGAGCTCACCCTCGCCACATCGCGCAGCGTCCCCACCTGCGCACTACCAAGATCGAGCAGCCTCCGTCCTTCGGGGTTGATCGTCACAATCCTCTCCGCGGTATCCAGCACCAGCACGCCACACGGCATCGACTCGATCATCTGCTGCAGCACGCGACGCATCGTTTCGTTTTCAGCCAGGCTCCGCGTCAACGCAGCATTCCGCTCCGCTAACTCCGTACCCAGCTGCCCCACCTCACACTGCAGGTCGCGATACGAGCTCTCCAGAAGCGACGACGCAGAGATGAACTCTGAGAACGCGTCCGCCAGCAGCTGCGGACTCTGCAGGGACTTCAGCGCGGAATCGTTTATTGGAACCACATGAGAACAGGGCAACATTTGCCTATTTCAATTGCACGACGGTTGCCAAACTCGATGACATGCAGCACATAAACTTCCAGCACCGCAGAAACTTCATGAACCCAACGCAATCCTTGCGCTACAAAAGAATGTGTTCAGCCCGAATCACTCGCCCCGAACCGGCCACGATCGTCGCGCGCTCCATCACATTGCGCAGCTCGCGCACGTTGCCCGGCCAATCATGCTTGCCCAGCACCTGCAGCGCTTCGTAGCTCATCGCCATCCCGGCGCCGAACCGAATGAGAAACGTCGCCGCCAAATCCTCCAGGTCTTCCATTCGCTCCCGCAACGGCGGCAGCTGGATCGGAAAGATCGCCAGCCGGTAATACAGATCGTCCCGAAACAACTGCTTCTCAATCTGCTGTTTCAAATGCACATTCGTAGCCGCAACCACCCGCACATCCACCTTCAAATTGTCATTGCCGCCCAGGCGCTGCACCTCGCCCTGCTCCAGAAACCGCAACAGCTTGCCCTGCAGCGACAGCGGCATGTCGCCAATCTCATCCAGAAACAGCGTTCCCCCATGCGCCGCATGGATCCGCCCAATGCGCGACTGCACGGCCCCCGTAAACGCGCCCTTGGCATAGCCAAACAGCTCCGCCTCCAGCAACGATTCTGGAATCGCTGAGCAATTTACCACCACAAACGGTTGCTTCCTGCGCCCACTGATCTGATGAATCTCCTGCGCCACCAAATCTTTTCCCGTACCGCTCTCCCCCGTCACCAGCACCGTTGTATCGCGCACCGCGACCATCCGCGTCAGCTCATACGCGCGCTGCATCGCCGCCGAATTCCCAACCATTCCCCGCAGATTGTTTTTCTCCGGCTGCAAGCGCGGCGACGCCTCTCCCTGCCGGATGCCACGCACGTCTCCGCCCGCAAACCCGTCGACATTCACCAACTCCATAAGCCACTTCGATACTGGCGTTGTCGCTCCATCGCCCGCCTGCATCTGTCCTGTCCTGGCATTCAACGTCACAACTTGAGTATTAGGAAACCGCCGCTTGATCATCCCGTGAAACTCATCCGGATCAAGATCCGGCAGCATAGGATCCAGCAGCAACACCCCATCCCCCTCCTCATGTTGATGCAGCACCTCGAGCGCCCCTGCCCCGCTGCCCGCCTCGAACACATTCCAGCGTGGGTGCCCCAACTTGCCATGAACACTTTCCCGGAGCCTGACGTTCGAGCTCACCACGAATACATTCGTTGCACCCTGATCTGCGTGTTGCGCGAAGCTTGCGACAGACGTTCCCATGACTTAGTAACTCCAACCCAAACGTGAGACCTTCGTGAGAGCCGCAGCACTGCCTGCAGCCGTGAAATCCTGCTCTTCCTTACGCGTCCCGAAACTCATACCCAATGCCGCGCACCGTGTGGGTCAGCTTGCGCTCTCCCGGCCCATCCACCTTGTCCCGCACATACTTCATATACACATCCACAATGTTGGTAGACGGCTGGTGCGGCATCTTCCAAACCTCTTCAAACAAAGTCGCTCGACTGACCGGCCGCCCCACATGCTGCAGCATGAATTCCACGATCGAAAACTCCCGCGGCGTCAAATCAATCCGCCGCCCGTTGCGCTCCACCCGATGCTCTTCCCGATACAGTCGCAAATCCCCCACCCCCGATTCGTTCGGTACAGCTGCACTCGGAACCGCCCGAGCCGCCCGGCGCATCAGCGCATTCACCCGCGCCAGCAGCTCGGCGAATGAGAACGGCTTGACCATAAAATCATCCGCCCCGCTCTGCAAAGCCAGCACCTTGTCCTCAACCCGGCTGCGCGCCGTCAACACCAGCATCGGCAGCCGCGGCTTCTCAGGCCTCACCCGCTGAATCAAACTCATGCCATCCAGCCGCGAAAGATTCAGATCCAGGATCACCAGGTCGTGCCGCCGTTCGCCCCGCAGCCCAGCCAGCGCCATCTCCCCGTCATGAACCACCTCGACCTCAAAACTCTCGCTCTCCAGCTCCTGGCTCAAGAAGTTCGCCAGCGAGGCGTCCTCATCCACGATCAGGATGCTCCCCCGCCCCGGGACCTTCGCCATCCCCTGAACGGCTGCCGGTATCGTGTTCTCCCGCCCTGCCATCTCAATCTGTTCCATATCGCGCCCTGGCCCTCTCAAAATCGTCTGCACCTTTAACCACTTCGCTGAGACTTGCCTTCTTTGCGTCTCATCTTTCTCATCAAACTCTCCGCATTCCCTCGCGGTGTTCCTCTACCATCCACCCGCTGGCCCCGCCGCACAACGAATACTCATGCAGATCTAATACTTTCTCTGCCCAATGCGGAACGCCTGTCCGCAGTCCCGTTTTGGCTTCCCTCGTGACAAACGCGGTACCTCGAAACTTTTGCCCCCAGTTCGCCTTTTATTCGCTAAAATGGAGCCCATGGCAATTACGCGTCGGCAAAAAGAGGTCCTCGACTTTCTCTCCACCTTCACCGCCCGCAACGGCTACTCGCCCTCCTACGAGGAGATCGCCGCCGGCCTCGGCCTCAGTTCGCTCGCCACCGTCCACAAGCACGTCACCAATCTCCAGACCAAGGGCCTCCTCCAGCGCGCCCACAATCGCAGTCGCTCCATCGACGTAATCCCCCAGCGTCCTCCCCGCAAGGTCATGGACCGCCTCCCGCTCCTCGGCCGCATCGCCGCCGGCAAGCCCGTCGAAGCCATCGAAACCGCCGAAACCATCTCGCTGGGCGACATAATCGGCAGCCGCGAAGTCTATGCCCTCGAGGTCCAGGGCGACTCCATGCGCGACGAACACATCGTCTCCGGTGACTATGTCCTGGTCGAGCGCACCCGGACCGCCCGCGAAGGGGAAATCGTCGTTGCCCTGGTCGATGGCACCGACGCCACCCTCAAGCGCTTCTACCGCGAAGGCGCCCTCATCCGCCTGCAGCCTTCTAACAGCGAGATGAAGCCGATCTACGCTCCCGCCAAAAACGTCAGCATCCAGGGAAAAGTTCTCGGCATGCTCCGCAAATACGCCTGATTCCGCTTATTTTCCGTCTAATTCCTCACACGACAGGCATGTCCTGCCGGACGAGCCCACTACGCGTGGAGCGGCAACTTCGTTGCGGGCAGAGGCCTTCGGCGGGGCGCTTCCGTTGGTCGCGAACAAAACTTCTCTGCCGACCAACGGGAGGCCCACGCGAAGCAGTAAAAAGGCGTGCAAACGCCCGCCCCACGCGCAGTGGGGACTTCCCTTAGGCCTGTTATTAACCCGTCCTAATGGAACCGACCGCCCCGCCCCTGCGTAATCCTTCTCCGAAGAGCAAATCTTAAGGCTTCGGAGACCCCTTGAAATCGAAATCGAAATCGCGCAAGCGCCTTTGGATCGTCCTCGCGATCGTTGTCTGTGTGGTGGCAGGCGGCGGCTTCCTCGCTGCCAAGTCCCTCGGCGGCTCCCCTCCGCTTGATCCCTCCCAGCTCGGCACCGTCGACGCAGGCGATATTGCGCGCTCCGTCGTCGCCACCGGCAAAGTCCAGCCCATCACCGAAGTCGAGGTCAAGTCCAAGGCCAGCGGCATCGTCACCAAGCTCGACACCGACATCAACCACACCGTCCGCAAGGGCGAAGTCCTCGCCCAGCTCGACCAGGAAGAGATCCTCGACCAGGTCGCCGCGCAAAAGGCTCAGCTCGCCGCAGCCGAATCCAGCGCCCGCTCCGCCGCCGCCGCCGTCTCCTTCGATAAGGTCGCCGCCGAGGCCCCCGACCTCCCCATGTTTGAGCACTCCTACCATCGCGCCCTCGAAATGCAGCAGCAGGGCGTCCTCTCCACGCAGGCTATGGACGACGCCCACCAAAAGTACCTCTCCGCCCTCAACACCCGCGACAAGGCCGTCGCCCAGATTGCCGTCGACAACGCCAAGCTCCACCAGAGCGAAGCGCAGGTCCAGCAATCGCAGGCCTCGCTCAAACAGCTAGAGGAGCAGCTCTCCTACACCACCGTCACCTCGCCCATCGATGGCGTCGTCCTCTCCCGCGACGTGCAAGTCGGCGACGCGGTCAGCTCGATCCTCGTCCTCGGCTCCACCGCCACCCTCGTCATGACCCTCGGCGACACCCACGAGGTCTACGTCAAAGGCAAGGTCGACGAGTCCGATATCGCCAAGGTCTACCTCGGCCAGGCCGCCCGCATCAAGGTGCAGAGCTTCCCCAACCGCACCTTCGCCGGCCGCGTCACCAAGATCGCCCCACTCGGCGTCGAAAAGGATAACGTCACCACCTTCGAAGTACAGATCTCCATCGATAATCCCGGCGGCGAACTCAAGGCCAACATGACCGCCAACGCAGAGATCGTTCTCGAAGAGCATAAGAACGTCCTCAGCGTCCCCGAACAAGCCGTCATCTACGACAAGGACCGCAACGCCTCAGTGTGGGTCCCCGACGCCCATGGCAAAGACGGCCACCGCGTTGTCCCCATCAAGATCGGCATCTCCAACGGCAGCCGCATCGAAGTGCTCTCGGGCCTCAAGGCAGGAGACAAAGTAGTCCTTCAGCAAACCTCGTAGACGAGCTCTTCAACAAACCTCGTAAAAGGCCAGGCCTCCAGCAGAATTCGTAAATTTATCCAGGAAGGTACATCATGAAACTTCGTCTACTCGCGGCAGCGATTCTCTTGACGGCAACCACGTCCGCGTTCGCCTCCGACAGCCAGTTCGAGCGCACTCTCAACGTCTCCGCCCAGCCCGACCTCTTCGTCTCCACCGGCTCCGGCGACATCACCATCCATCCCGGCAGCGACAGCCAGGTTCACATCGTCGGCCACATCCACGCCGGCTGGTCCATGTTCGGCGGCGACGTCGAGGGTCGCATCAAGCGCATCATTGAAAACCCTCCCATCACCCAGGACGGCAACACTATTCGCGTCGGTGAGAGCAACGATCACCAGCTCTTCCAAAACCTCAGCATCGACTACGTCATCACCGCCCCCGTCTCCGTCGCGCTCAACCTCCACAGCGGCTCCGGCGACATCACCATCGACCACACCGGACGCTTCCTCTCCGCCAGCAGCGGCTCTGGTGACCTCCGTGCCCACGGCATCAACGGCCCCAGCGACATCAGCACCGGCTCCGGCGACATCGAGCTGCAGGCGACCGGCTCCGGCGATATCAAAGCCAAGACCGGCTCCGGCAACATCAAGATCCAGGGCCTCAACGGAAGCCTCACGGCACGCAGCGGCTCCGGCGACATCCAGGCAGACGGCCGCCTCACCGGCGCAGCCAACCTCGGCTCCGGCTCCGGAAACATCAAACTGCACCTTACGCCCGACGCCCACTTCAACCTCGAAGCCTCCACCGGCTCCGGCGACATCCACGTCGGCTTTCCCAACGCCCCGCAGCAGAATGACAGCTCGCGCCATCACCTCACCGGCCCCGTCAACGGCGGCGGCGCGCCCCTCGAAGTCCGCACCGGTTCAGGCGATGTAGTCATCGATCACAACTAGCACACCTGGCTGGTCGTCGATCACAACGAACGCACCGCCTTCAAATGTGAACGGGGCGGATACACTAGCACCATGGTTAGTGTTCCGCCCCGTTTGCTCGTCTTCGACCTAGACGGCACGCTCATCGACTCCTCGCTCGATCTCTGCAACTCCGTAAACGCCGCCCTCGCCCACGTCGGCAAGCCTTCCCTGCCCAACCCCCTCATCGCCAGCTACATTGGCGACGGCGCCGCCATGCTCGTCCGCCGCGCCCTCGGCGACCCCCACGACCTCGACGCCCTCCACCCCAGCGACACCGACACTCTCTTCCGTCGAACCTTCGACTTCTTCCTCACCTACTACCGCGCCCACAAGCTCGACAACACCCGCTGCTACGACGGCGTCCTCGATGCCCTCTCGCAGATCCGCGAGCGCAACCCGCATCTCCCCATGGCCGTCCTCACCAACAAGCCCGTCAACCCCTCGCGCGACATTTGCCGCGCCCTCTTGCTCGAGCCCTCCTTCTTCCAGAACTACGGCGGCAACTCATTCGACACCAAGAAGCCCGACCCCGAAGGCCTACTCACCCTGATCACGGAAGCGTCCGCTCTCACCGGTTCGCCCATCATGCCGCAACACACCGTAATGATCGGCGACTCCGACGTCGACGCCCTCACCGCCCAGCGTGCCGGCACCCGCTTCCTCGGCTGCACCTTCGGCCTCGCACCCGCCGCCCTAGCCGCCGCCCAACCCGAACACACCGTCGACCACCCGAACGAATGGCCCGCCGCCCTCCGCCTCTAAATATCTGCAATCACTATGGGCCAACGGCCCAATCCATCACAGCCTGAGGCGCAGCCCCAGGTCGCCGTGGCCCTAAGGGTTGAGGGCTGAAAGCCCGATCTACTTCTTCCAAGCCCCCACCAGCCGCCGCACCACAACCAGCTCCCCAAGGTGGTAAGCATCATGATCGGCAAGCAACAACGCCTGCCGCAGCAAATTCTGTCCATCGCCCCAGGCAAACGGCGCCACCAACTCCGCATCATCCGCAGACTTCAGCAGCTTCTCAAACGCCTTGCGATCCTCACGAATCTGCGCGATCGAATGCTCCCACGCAGCATCACTCTCCGGCGCCGCGGACTTCGGCCAATACCCCTCCGGCCACTTCAACTCCTTGTAACTGCCATCGGCATTGTCGCTAAAGTCCAAAATGTCCCGCTGCGTAATCCGCAGGTGCTCGAGAATCTGCCAGCCGGAATACGGCAACCCCTCTGGCACCACTCCACGCAACTTCGCCGGAAAGTCCTTCACCGCCTGCTCAAACGTCGCATGCGCCTGCCCGCCATCCAACAACGCCTGCAACTGTTTCCGTAACGCCTTCCCGAAATCTGTCTCTGCCACCGGATGTTTTGTCATGCCCTATCAGATGCGGCACTATTCGCCGGCGTCACTTTTTTCGAGCGGCCACAACCAGGCCGCACCCCGCACGCCGCTCGAATCCCCATGCAAATTCTTCAGAATCGGCGTCTCCACGCCCCCACCAAATCCATAGTCCCGCAGCCGCCCCGCCAGCTCGCCATCGTACAACCGATCCAGATTCGACAATCCTCCCCCCAACACAATCGCATCCGGATCGAGCACGTTCACCACCGTCGAAAGCCCTCGCGCCATGCGATCAATCAACCGCTCCAGCGCCTGCCGGGCGTCCTCGTCGCCAGCCCCCGCCGCCATCACAATCTCCGCCCCACGCAGATTGCGGCTGCTCGTCCGCGCGAAATCCCACTCCAACCCCGTCCCTGAAATCCACGTCTCCAGGCACCCATGCTGTCCGCAATAGCAGAGCATTCCCGGCAGCTCGTTCCCCGTCGCCCACGGCAGCGGCGTGTGCCCCCACTCCCCGGCCAGGCCATTCGGTCCGTTGTGCACATGTCCTGCGAAGACAACCCCTCCGCCGCACCCGGTGCCAAGAATCACGCCGAACACAACCTCGTACCCCTTCGCCGCGCCATCGGTCGCCTCGCTGATCGCGAAGCAATTCGCATCATTCGCGCACCGCACCTCGCGGCCGAGCGCCGCCGACAAATCCTTCTGCAACGGCTTCCCATTCAGCCACGTCGAGTTCGCATTCTTCACCAACCCCGTTGCCCGAACAATCGTTCCCGGAATCCCCACACCCACGGTAGCCTTCTGCCCCGCCAGCGTCTCCAGCTCGTTCACCAGCCCCACAATTGCGGCAATCGTCCCCTCATACTCCCCCTTGGGTGTTGCGGTGCGAATCCGCTGCAGCTCTGTGCCCTTCGCATCCAGGGCAATCGCCTCAATCTTCGTCCCACCAACATCCACACCAATCCGCATTGTGCCTTCCGCTCCTGAATGCTGAACTCGCCCCTACGCTCCCGGGATATGCGTTAAACCTAACGCAAGAGCGATCCCGACAGCCAGACCCACGATCTGCCCCAGCACCGCTCTCGGCCGGCGCTCATGCTGCAACTCCGGCAGTAGATCAACAAGTGAAATATACAGAAAACTTCCCGCACTCACCGGCAACAGCCACGCCACCTGGTGCGATCCACCCTGGCCCAGCGCAGCCACCACGGCCCATCCTAGTAAGCTCGACGCGCCCGCACCCACCGCCAGCATCGCCGCCCGTCCGCGCGCAATCCCCATGTGGATCAGCAACGCAAAATCTCCCAGCCGATGCGGCACCTCGTGCAGCCCCACAGCCAACGCCGTCACCCATCCCACGCGCGCGTCAATCGCAAACGCTGCCGCAATGCCGGTCCCATCCACCAGGCTATGCATAAAGCTCCCCAGCAACAGCGTCGCCGGTCTCGACGCATGATGGTGATGATGATGCCCCCGCTCATGTGCCTCTTCCGCATCCGCCGCCGGCTCCGCACTCACCCCGGAAAACGCATGGAACAAACGCTCAAAACTGTACAAGCCAAACATCGTCGCCACCAGCACAATCCATAAGCCGCTGCGATTCCCCAGCGCCTCCACCGCCTCCGGCAGCAGATGCACCGCGCCCGTCGCCAGCAGAACTCCCACCGCCACGCTAATCACATACGGCAGCGCCCGCCGCAGCCACGCCTCCGAGCGATGCAGCGACATCACCGCTATCGCGGCAAATACCTGCACCCCGATCACCGCAATCAGCGACGCTATCGTCCGTGTATGCACAAACTCTCCCCCACCATCCTACCGTCGAACTCCCCGCATCCCGTGTGACGGCAGCTACAACCCCTGCGCCCGCCACGCCGCGTTCGCCCAGATCCGTTCCCTGCCCTCAAACCTCCGGCAGAACTCCGCAATCTCCGTAGTCGCCGCCTCGTCAATCTGCGAGTCATAACACCACGCCACGCGCCGCTTCTTCGCCACCGCGTCCTCTACCTCGCCGGCCTCGCCACCCAACACCGGCTCAAGCTTGCTCTGAACAGCCAACATCAACTGCGCAACGGCCACATCCACCTCCGCAGCTGCATCCGCCGCCTCCGGCAGCTCCTCATAAAACGCTACCGGAATCCCGACCGTAGCCAGCGCACTCAACGCCACATCCCGCGCCGTCACGTGATCCACATGCCCACCCAGCCCCAGCGGCAGCACCCACGCACCCGCCTTACTCATCTCCAACGCCCGCCGTATCTTCGACACCACCTTCTCCGAAGCATCCGCCGCGCGCCCAAATACCTCGTTCGCTCCGACATGAAGCCGCAGCGGCGCGTCCTTCAAATTCAAATCCGTGATCGTCAGCTTCGCCGCACCATGCAGCTTGCGCCACTCCTCATCCTCGCGCTTGCGCACCGCCGTCACAAACGACACGCGATCGTTCCGATGCACCGATCCCACATCCGAATAGGGCGCAAATTCACTGCGCGTAAAGCAGCTCACCACCTCGACGGCGTGGCCCTCCTCGAGCCACGCCCGTATCGACAGTCCCAGCGCGAAGGCCGCATCTCCGCGATGCGGAGAAACCACGGTAATCTTCACTGTCCGGTCTCCTTGCTACTTCCAGCCGTCTTCACTTATTTGAGATTCGTGAGCGTCGGTTGCACCTTCACAGCGATCCCATCCAACTGCGCCTGGTAGGCCACGATCCGCTTCAGCAGGTCATACGAAATGTCCACCGTCGGCAACACACGTCCGTTCACCACCATGGCCGGTGCCCCATCCAACGTCGCCTTCGCCGCCAGCGCAATCGAGTCCTCGACAACCGCCTTCGTCTCCGCCGTCGCCGCGCACGCCGCAACACTCTTCGCATCCGCGCCCGCTGCCACAACTGCAGCATCCAGCGCCGGCTGCAGCGTCTCCGCCGTCAAACCCTTCTGCCTGCTGTAGACTTCCTGCCCGTACGTGAAGAACGCGGCGTCGCCCTTTGCCTTGCGGACGCATACTCCCTCCGCAGCCGCATGCAATGCATACGGGCTCCCATCGGCCGGAAGATACTCAACCACCAGCCTCGCTTGCGGAATATCCTTCACCAGGTTGTTCGCAACGTCCTCAGCATCCTTCGACCGGCTATTCAAGAAGTCGACGAACAACACCATCAACAGGTCATTGCCCGCAGCCCCCTTTGCAGCACCCGTTGCCCCCTGCAGCAACAGCGCGCGCCGGTTCGCAAAAGGCTTCTCGCCAAAGTCCGCCACCACTCCACCCACAATCGCATGCTTGCCGTCCGGGGTAATAAAGAAATCATTCCGCGCAATCTTATCCGGATGGTTCTTGTCGACGGTCAATACGATCACCTTGGATACTCCCGGAGCCTGCGTCTTAAGAATCGCCGCCACCTTCCAAAGCCGCTCATCGTCATAACCCCACTCCTCCTTCAGAAAGGCGTTGACCACCGCGGTCGTCGGCGAGTCAGCCGTGAAGTATTTTAGATTGATCGGCGGAAACGGATCCGCTGGCGTCGCCGCATTCGCCGCCGGAGCCTGCGGTGCCGCTACCTGCGCGGCCTCCGCCGTTGCTGGAGACATCACCGGCGTTCCCGGAGCCTGCGCCCACGCTCCCATGCCCGCCATCACCACCATCACGCTTGCCATCACCTTCATGCTGCGAACCTCGTTCACCTTCAAAACCATCTTCACTATGCGATATCTCCTCAAATCAAATCCAGCCTCGCGGCCGTCACTCTAAACTTCGCGTTTCGCCGCTATCGGAAATCTTCTTCCCATACCAAACGACTTCCGTGAAACCTTCAACACCGGCGCTGCCTGCTGCCGCTTGTACTCGCTCAACTCCACCAGCCGAATCACCTTCCGTACCAGCTCCAACTCCACACCCTGCGACCGCACAATCTCCTCCGCAGAGCTGTAATCCTCAATGTACGCCCGCACACTCGGGTCAAGCACATCATACGGTGGCAGCGAGTCCGTATCCTTCTGCCCCGGCCGCAACTCCGCGGACGGCGGCTTCGTCAGCGTATCCTCGGGAATCACCTCGCGCTCCCGATTCACCCACCGGCTCAGCTCATACACCTCTGTCTTGTACACATCGCCGATCACCGCCAGCGCCCCCACCATGTCTCCATACAGCGTGCAGTACCCGCAAGCCATCTCGCTCTTGTTGCCCGTCGTCAGCACCAGCGCGCCCGTCTTATTCGACAGCGCCATCAGCAAGCTCCCGCGAATCCTCGGCTGCAGATTCTCCTCCGCCAACCCAAACTTCGTTCCCTTGAAAAACGGCTCTAGCGACGTCGAAAACTCGTCATAGATCGCGCGAATCGGCACCGTCGAAAACGCAATCCCCAAGTTCCGCGCCAGCTTCTCCGCATCCGTTACCGAACCCTCCGACGAAAACTCGCTCGGCATTCCCACACCCTGCACGTTCTCCGCGCCCAACGCCTCCACCGCAATCGCCGCGACCAGCGCCGAGTCGATCCCTCCGCTCAGCCCCACAATCGCCTTCCTGAAACCGCACTTACTCAGATAATCCCGCGTCCCCAGCACCAGCGCCTGCCACGTCTTCTCCACGCGATCCTCGCCGCCAGCGTCGCCCTCATTCCCCAACGTCTCCACCGCGCTCGCGTCACCAGCCCCAACCGCAACCGAATCCTCGGTCTCAAAAACCAGCAGGTCTTCCACAAAGCTCTTCGCCTGCGCAAACACCTCGCCGTCAGGCCCCACCGCGAACGACCCGCCATCGAAGATGAGGCTATCGTTCGCGCCCACCTGGTTCACCATCACCACCGTCGCGCGATGCCGCCTCGCCAGCGCGCCCAGCATCCGCTGCCGCACCTCCAGCTTCCCATGCCAGAACGGCGACGCCGAAATATTCAGAATCAACCGATGCCCACTCAGCGGCTGCGGCAGCACAGCCCACTGTCTCATCAACTCGTCAATAGGATCGACGGGATACATCTGCCGAGGCCAGAACATCTTGTCGTTCCAGGCATCCTCGCAGATCGTGATCGCAATCGCCTTCCCCGTCACCATCGTCAGCGCCTGCTTCCTCGCCGGCTCAAAATACCGCTGCTCATCGAACACGTCATAGAAGGGCAGCAGCATCTTCTGCTGCACAAATTTAATCTCTCCACCTTCCATCAGCACCGCAGCATTGAGCACGCGCTTTCCTGACGCACTCTCGCATCGCATCGGCGAGCCGCACAGCACCGCCGGCCGGCCCTCGCCGCGCGTAAGCTCCGCCACCGCCGCAAGCGTCTCCTCCGCGCGTCGCACAAAGCTCTCTTTTTCCAGTAAATCCGCCGGCGGATACCCACACGTCGCCAGCTCCGGAAACATCACCAGCGCAGCACCCTCAGCCGCCGCCCGTTCCACAAACTCCGCGATCTTCCGCAGGTTCCCCGAGAAGTCTCCAACCGTTGGATTAATTTGCGCCAGCGCGATCCGCACCCTTACAGTCTATCGCGAAGGCATCTCTCTGAACCCTGTTCTTAAGATCCCGTACCCGCCAGCACCACGCCCACCGTCCGTGCCAGGATCCTAAGATCCAGCAGCAGGTTCCAGTTCTCGACGTACGCCGTGTCCAGAGAAATATAGCTGTCGAAGGACGGATCCTGCCGCGCCTCCACCTGCCACAGCCCCGTAATCCCCGGCAGCACATCCAGCCTCCGCAGGTGCGCCAGGTCGTACTTCTCCACCTCGGAAGCCAGCGGCGGCCGCGGCCCCACCAAACTCATATCGCCCCGCAACACATTGAAAAACTGCGGCAGCTCATCCAACGAATACTTCCTCAGCCACGCCCCGACCTTCGTAATCCGCGGGTCATTGCTCATCTTGAACAGAATCCCGTCGCGCTCATTCTTGTGCTCGAGATCCTCTTTAAGCATGTCCGCATTGGCCACCATGGTACGGAACTTCAAGCAGGTAAACGTTCTGCCCTTGCGCCCAATGCGTGCCGCGCGATAGAAAACCGGCCCCGGCGAATCCATCCGAATCAGCAGCGCAATCACCAGCATGAACGGAGATAAAACCAGCAGTGCCAGCGACGACAGGAACACATCCAGCACTCGCTTCATCAGGAACGCGCCGCGCGGAAACTCCCGCTGATGCAGCGGAATCGTCGGAAACTGCCCAATGAATTCAACCGGCGCATTCCACGCCAGCCCGTCATACAGGTCAGGCACCACCCGTACCTCGATGCCATTCACCCGCGCCTCTTCCACCACCGAGATCACCACATGCTTGTCCGCCGGTGTTGAGAAATAGATCTCGTCCACAAACAGCGATCGTGCCAGCGCCACACAGTTTTGTATGTTCCCAATAATCTGTGAGTTCGCGCCCTCCTCGGCATCTTCTTCCAGCGACACAAATCCCATGAAGCGGAAGCCCATGTGCGGCAGCGCCTGCAGATGATTGCGCAACGCATGCGCCACCCGGCCGTGTCCCACAATCAATACATTCCGCGTCTCGCGCCCCTGCAGGAACCGCCGCTGCATCATCTTGCGCTCAATCGCGCGGCGCGCCATCAGGAAGCCAAGCGTGATCACCAGCGTCAGCGCCACTACCAGTCGCGATACCGCGTATTGCTTCATCACATACAGCGTCCCGCATAGCATCAGCCCCGCCGTCAGGGTCGTCTGCACCGTTAGGCGTTGCTCGTTCAATCCACTGCGCACATCCTGCGACCGATACAGGCCGAACAACCGCGCGAACACCACCAGGTACACTCCGAAAACCAGCAGGTACGCAATCGATACCAGCGGGGCGGTCGCCTCCAGGTGCCGCAGCACCGTGTGGCTGGTCGGCTTCACCACCGGGTCAAGGCGGATCCGAAACGCAATAAATCCTGCGATCAGCGCACTCAGAAAATCCAACATCGCCCAGACCATGATCGTGAACGATGGCCTGGAAAACAGCCTCACCCGTTCCTGCATGCGCGCTTGATGGCGCCGCTGGCTCGAGATAGTCGCTTGCTTCAAATAATCGAGGGTCGCCATATTCTGATTTCGGTCCCGGGCCGTTCGTTGTGCCATGAGCCTCATGGCGGAGTTGGTGTGTACCTAAAGTTATCTCTCTGTAGACACGCTCTTTATCGTCAGTTATGGGTTCTCTCTTACTGTAATGGATCGCTCGCAGTGGAAATGAGTACTTAAGACGCTATACCGGTAGCACCAACTCATCCATGGAGAAAAACTCGTGCAGTATGGGGTCGTCGCTCGCCTTCATCTCTTCAGTTGTGCCAAAAAATCGCACCTTGCCTTCGTGCAGAAACACCAGTCGATCTGCCAGCTTCTCTGCGAAACGCATATCGTGCGTGACAACAATGCTGGTGAGATGCATTTGCATTTTCAAACGTTGGATCAAATTTCCAAGTAGGTGCGCCATCAGCGGATCTACCATCGTTGTCGGCTCGTCATACAGCACCGCCGAAGGCTGCGACGCCAGCGCCCGCGCTATCGCCACCGACCGCTTCATCCCCGTCGAAAGCTCCGACGGCAGCTGGTTTTCCATCCCTGCCACCCCCACCATCTCCAGCAATCCCTTTACCACCTGCAGAATCTGGTCCTCCTCCATGTCCCCCCGTTCCCGCAGCGGGAACGCCACATTTTCCCCGACGGTAATCGAATCGAACAGTGCCCCATTTTGAAACACCATCGTCACCTTACGCCGAACCTCCTGCATCTCCCGCTCGCTATACCCCGCAATGTTCTGCCCCGCCACCAACACCGTCCCATTGTCCGGCTTAAGAAACCCCATCAAAATCTGCAGCGAGACCGACTTCCCCACCCCGCTTCGACCCAGAATGCACAGCGTCTCCCCAGGCTTTACATAGAAACTCACGTCCTTCAGCACCACCAGGTCACCAAACGACTTGTTCACATCCTCAAACGCGATATACGGCGCTACATCCTCCTGGGACATCGCGGCCTGGTCCGTGCCATCCGCCGCCCGCATCGCCGACTCCTCGGCCGCCGACACCGGCTCTTCCGCAATCTCCGCGTGCTCCTCTTTGTTGGCCGCCGCCGCTTCCGCGATGAACTCCTGCACCGTCGGCGCCACGTCCTTCGACACGTCGTCAATTAACGGCTTGTCCATCTGCTCCTCGGCCGTCACCCCCGCTGCGTCAGCCATCGCATCCGGATTGGCCTTGGACGAAGATATAGAGGAACGCTGGGGTTCCGTGTCACGAGGCGCAGGTGGCTCGGTCGGCGAGTCAGGAGTCTTACGATCTTCACTCATAGCTGTACCTCCTATGATGCACGCTTTCCCCCAAACCGCCTGTCCTAAAACGATCCATGCCGCACCTCCAAGGATGCCCCCTTACCTGCCCACCACCCCACCCGCCCGCGCCCACGCCTCGGCTTCTGCCAAATCCTCTGGCGTATTCACATTCTTGAACCACCGCTCCACCGTCTCCTGATCTGGAGCAGCACCCTCACCCCCGCCATACAGTTCGTCCTCGTCATACATCCATGATGCGTATCCGCCAGCCTCCGCTGTACGATTCAGCAGCATTTCCAGCCGCCGTTCCCCGCCATCCAGCGCCCTCGAAAACGCCCCCAGTCTCTCTCCCTGCAGCAGGCAGAACGCCGGTTGCTTCCCGCCCATCCCCAGATAGCTCACGCTCATCCCCACCCGCAGCGCCTCCTCACACCACCGCCGCAGCACCTCCATCGGGACCAGCGGCACATCCACCGGCACAAACAGCACCCAATCCTGCCTCGCCGCCCCCAACCCCGCCTCAACCCCCGCAGCCGGACCCACATTCACCCGCGTCTCCTGCACCACCGGCGCAAACCCCGCCAAATCCTCCCGATTCCCCGCGATCCACACCTCCGCACAGAATCCCCGCAGCTTTTCCACAGCTATTTCCACCAACGGCCGCCCGCAGAACTGCAGCAGCGCCTTGTCTTCCCCCATCCGCGAGCTCTTTCCACCGGCCAGCACGAACCCATGCACCGGCAGCTTCGCATCTTGCACCATGCCCGAAATACCCCACAGCTCCTTCGCGAAACTTTGCTAACTTCGCGAACTTTGCGTCAAAAGCTTTGACCTACGCTCCCGCCCCCACCTTATCCAGAAACCGCACAATCGACTCAATCCCCCGATGAAAGTTCGCCAAATGGAACTTCTCGTTAGGCGCATGCAGGTTATCGTCCGGCAACCCAAACCCCATCATCACCGTAGGAATCCCCAGCTCCCGCACAAAATCCCCCACTATCGGAATCGACCCGCCCCCACGCACAAACACCGTCTCTTTCCCAAACACCTCCGCCATCGCCTCCGTCGCCGCATGCACATACGCGTTATCGGTGCTCACCACAATCGGCTCACCCGAGTGAATCAGCGTCACCTTCACCTGGATCCCCTTGGGGCAAATCCCCTCCACAAACTTCTTGTACTTCGCGAACGTCTCCTCCGGCTTCATCCCCGGAACCAGCCGGAAGCTGATCTTCGCCGTAGCCTTTGCCGGAATTACAGTCTTCGCCCCCACCCCAATAAATCCACCCGGCATCCCGTGCACATCCATCGTCGGCCGCGACCACGTCCGCTCCAGCACGCTGAACATCGCCTCCCCCGTCAGCTCCGTCGACCCCACCTCGTGCTTCCGATACTCCTCCTCATCAAACGGCAGCGACCTCCACGCCTCCAGCTCCGCCTTGGTCGGCTCCTCAATCCCGTCATAAAATCCCGGAATCGCAATCTTTCCATCCTCGTTCTTTAGCTTCGCAATGATCTGCGCCAGCGCCACAAACGGATTCGGCGCCGCACCGCCATACATCCCGGAGTGCAGATCCGTCGCCGCTCCCCGTGCCTCGAGCTCCGTATAAATCATCCCGCGCAACCCCACGCACAACGTTGGAAGCTCCGCCGCAAACATCTCCGTATCCGAAACCAGCGCCGCATCTGCCTTCAACTGGTCGCCATGCTCGCGCACAAACGCGGCAATCCCCTCGCCCCCAACCTCTTCCTCACCCTCCACAATCACGCGAACATTTACCGGAAGCTTGGCCCCTCCATCGGCCGCCTTCATCAACGACTCCAGCGCCTTCACATGCATCCACATCTGTCCCTTGTCGTCCACCGCCCCACGCGCGTAAATATTCCCATCCCTCTCCGTAGGCTCAAACGGGGGCGACTTCCACTCATCCAGCGGCTCAGCCGGCTGCACATCATAGTGCCCGTAGAGCAACACCGTCGGCTTCGGCTTTCCTTCGGCTGAGGCCTCCGCATGCAGCCAATCCGCATACACCAGCGGATGCCCGTCATGCGTCGCCGTCTTCGTCTCAATCAGCCGTACATTCTCCATCCCCGCCGCCCGCAGCCCATCCGCCACAAACTCCGCAGCCTTGCGCACATCGCCCACATGCTCCGGTGCAGTCGACACCGACGGAATCCGCAACAACTCCTTCAGCTCCTCAACAAACCGTTTCCCCTGCTCCCGCGCATACCCAACCGCCGCTTCGCTCGCTCCTGCTCCACTCATCAATGCTCCTCTTCCTAGCGCCGTGCTGCCTGAATCTTTCTTCCATCAACCGAAAGCCGGCTCCCCCAGCATAATCTTCGCCCGACATTGCATCCACCCCGCCCGCCCTGGCATCCATATACCCTAAGCATAAGAAGATGAAGAGACCTCACGGATCATGACAAAGCTTTCATCGGGAGAACCATGTCGCCCGTTCGCGCGTCTACTCCTAACAGTCTCTCGTGATCGCACCAAGCAGCGTCAAAGTACAAACGCTGCAAGCATCAACGCACGGAATCGTCCAAGGGGAAGAATGCACCAGCTTTTTTCATCGAAACAGCTTTCATCCAGACATCACGTTTCGCTCTCTCTCGCCATCTTCTTCCTCGGCGCCACGCTGCACGCGCAGCAAGCCACCTTCACCGTCGCGCCTTCTGCTCCCACCCAGATCGCCGCCGCATCCCCAACGCTGAACCTCGGCGTCACAGATCTCACCATCCCTCCCTACATCTCCAGCAGCGCCGACCCCGACCAGCCCGCGCCTCCCGCTGACATCGACGCACCGCAAGCCCAGTCTCAATCCACCGAGCCTCCGCCGCCCAAACAGACCTCGCGCATCCTCGGCATCCTCCCCAACTTCCGCGCCGTCAGTGCCGACGTCAAGCTGCCGCCCCAGACCGTCAAAGAAAAATTCAAGACCGCCTTCGAAGACTCGTTTGACTACTCCGCCATCTTCGTCCCCGCGGCCCTCGCCGGCTATAACCTCGCACGCAACGCAGATCCCGAGTTCGGTACCGGCGGCCTCGGCTACGCTCGCTACCTCTGGCATGCCGCTGCCGATCAAACCATCGAGAACTTCATGGTCGAAGCCATCGTTCCCACCATCACCCGCCAGGACAACCGCTATTACACCCTCGGCCGCGGCGGCTTCTGGAAGCGCACCGGCTATGCCATCAGCCGCGTCGTCGTCACCCGTAACGATGCCGGCCACGAAGTCTTCAACTCCAGCGAAGTAGTAGGCGCAGGTGCCGCCGCCGGCATCTCCACCCTCTACTACCCCAGCCGCGAGCGCAACGCCACCACCGTCATCGGCAACTGGGGCATCAACGTCGGCATCGACGGCGTCTCCTTCATCGTCAAAGAATTCTGGCCCGACATCAATCACGCCCTCTTCCACGGTGCCAAGCCGTCGGACGTAGTCCAGCACCAGTAGCGCTCGTTATTTTCCCGCCCCGCCAAACTCCTTGTTGAAGAACGCCACCACCCGCTGCCGCGCATCGAACCCATGCCAGGGCTCATTGCTAGGCGACCCATAGATCGCT
>Ga0302228_10000250_pt1 | contig 49035 bp, 41 predicted proteins | sample II_Palsa_N1_2_FD_193519 | JGI IMG/M metagenome (GOLD analysis project Ga0302228, IMG submission 193519) | Peat permafrost microbial communities from Stordalen Mire near Abisko, Sweden - II_Palsa_N1_2 | ecosystem: Environmental > Terrestrial > Soil > Palsa > Peat permafrost | place: Sweden... | reverse complement strand
ATTTCCGGTCGCCCCAGCCGAAACTGACGGTGTCCCAGTTCGGATCGAGCTTGCCTGTCCTGGTATGGGCTGGCGCAAAGATTGGCGTCCAGTCCATCTGCCGATTTTGGCGCGGAAGGATCAGTGCAGCGTGCACACCATTGGTAGTCAGCCAGACGGTGATGCCATCCGTAGGGCTTTTCCAGCTGCGGTTGCCTGGCAACAGGCCCAGAACAACTGCCATGCACGCATAAAGCAAGACCATGCCGAACACCGGCAGAGTGAGCCGGAACAATGTGCGCGATAGAAGGCGGAAAAGGCGCGGCATGTTTCAGTCAGTGGTTGGGTGAATCGGAGTAAGTGCGCTTTTGCTGCGCATAGACGGGTCGAAGAATATGCAGCGCGTGTTCAAGGCATGTTGGGGGCGTCGACCACGGTGTTGTCCACCGTGTTGAGAAACTTCGGCGGCTGCCAGGCAAGGGCATGCTGCTCGAATCCGTAGGCCACAGAAATAAGCGTCGGTTCGCTCCACTTTGCGCCAAACAGCACGATGCCGACGGGCAGGCCATGCGCCCAGCCTGCCGGCACGGTGATCGACGGATAGCCGGCAACGGCGGCCGGCTGCGACGCCCCGCCGATGTTGGGGTCGCCGCTCACCATATGGTCGCCGAGCACAAGATCAGTGGTGAACGCAGGGCCCCACGACGGCGCCAGCAAGGCATCGAGATGATCTTTCGCCAGCGCGGCGTCGATACCCTCGGGGCCGGCCAGCTGCTTCTCCTTCGTCAGCGCGTCGAGATAGACCTTGTCGGTGAGCGGACCCTTCGCCTGCGCCTGTTCCAGCAGTTGCTGCCCGAACCAGGGCATCTCGCGCGCTGCCTCGCGTTGGTTGAACGCGATCAGGTCGGCCAGTGTCTTCACCGTCAACCCGGGTCGCGTGGCCAGGTAGGCGTTGAGGTCATTCTTGAAGTCGTATGACAGCACCGTCGATTCCGCTGGGCCCAGTTCGCTCAGATGCGGCAGCACCACCGGGTCAACGATGATCGCGCCTTGCGCCTTCATCGTCGCGATCGCCTGCTCAAGCACGCGATCGGCATTCGGTTCGGAGCCAGCCAGCTGGCGTACCACGCCGATGCGTTTGCCTTTCAGTCCATCCGGGTCGAGGAAGCGGGTGTAATCGGTGGCGTGCTTGTCTGCCTCGGCGGTGGCCGGGTCGTGCGGATCGCTGCCGGCGATCACGCCGAGCAGGGCGGCGGCATCGGCCACGTTGCGCGCCAACGGGCCGGCGGTGTCCTGGTTGTGGCTGATTGGCACGATGCCACTGCGACTGACCAGCCCCAGCGTGGGCTTGATCCCGACGATGCCGTTCATTGACGCCGGGCAGATGATCGAGCCGTCGGTCTCGGTACCGATAGCCACCGTGACGAGTCCGGCCGCCACCGCTACCGCCGAGCCCGAACTGGAGCCGCAAGGATTGCGATCGAGTGCGTACGGATTACGCGTCTGGCCACCGCGGCCGCTCCAGCCGCTGCTGGCGTGATCGGAGCGCATGTCCGCCCATTCGCTGAGGTTGGTCTTGCCAAAGATCAGCACGCCCGCTTTTCGCAGGCGTGCCACCAATGCGGCGTCGTGGGGTGCCGGCGCGTCGATCAATGCCAGCGAGCCGGCGGTGGTGAGCATGCGGTCACCGGTGTCGATGTTGTCCTTCAGCAGCACCGGAATGCCATACAGCGGGCCGTGGGCCTTCTTGCGCTTTTTGTCCAGCGCGTGGGCAAGCTTAAGTGCATCCGGGTTTGTCTCAAGCACCGCTCGCAGCGTGGGGCCCGATTGATCGACCTGTCTGATGCGATCAATGAACTGCTGCACCAACTGCTGGCTGTCGAGCGTGCCGGCGTCCATGCGTTGTTGAAGTTGCGTGATCGACGCGTAGTCCACGCTGGGCGTTGTTTCAGCGGCGCCGCTAGTTGGCGCGACAAGCAGTGCACCGATGAGTGCAGCGAAACAGACGGAAGTGCGGCTCACAGTAACCCCCGGTTCGACCAATGCGACAAGTTGTCGCGATAATCCAGCTTAGCCGCATGGCAGGTGATCGCGCATGCCGACCGAGCCTATACTTGCGCGATGAACAAGAACGTTCGAATGCGTCCCGCCAGGCAAATTGGCACTGCGCTGTTGCTGGTGGTTACGGCCATGCTGTTTAGCGGCATCAGCCATGCCACCGACGCGCCCACCGTACCGGACACTCTGCAGCAGCGCATCGCCGCCTGCACCAGCTGTCACGGTGCCCATGGCGAAGGTACGCCGGGCAGCGGGTTTTTTCCGCGTCTGGCGGGCAAGCCGGCAGCCTATCTGGTGCGACAGATGCAGGGTTTCCAGAATGGCCTGCGTAAATACGGGCCGATGGAATACACCGTGCGCCAGCTGAGCCCTGCGTACATGCAGGAGATCGCTGAGTACTTCGCGGCGCAACAGGTGCCATTCAGTCGCTCGCCGTTGCCACCGGTGAGCGCCGAGGCCCTGCAACGCGGCGAGCAGCTGGTGAGCAAGGGTGATGCCGAACGCAAAATTCCCGCCTGCGCGAGCTGTCACGGCAGCCAGCTGAAGGGTGTCGAGCCGTCCACGCCGGGGCTCATTGGTCTACCGTATGACTACATCAGCTCGCAGCTGGGTTCATGGCGCACGCACACCCGCGCGATGGCCGCCCCGGATTGCATGGCGGTGGTCGCCGGTCGCCTGAGTGCCTCGGATATCACGGCGGTGTCGGCATGGCTGGCCAGTCGTCAGTTGCCGGCTGACACCCATGCAGAGGCCGCCGGTTCAGTGAAGCCGCCGTTGTCGTGCGGTGTGTTGGGCGCAACGGGAGATGGCGCATGAAAGGGTTCCGCCGACTGGTGCTGCTGGTCCTGGTGTTGGTGGCGTTGCTGGTCGTCGGGTTGCTGGGCTGGTTCTTTTTTGGTGGCAGTCATCGGCCCACATCGCAGGCGATGAGCAAGGTGACTGCCGCAACGCTGCGTGATCCAGCATTGATCGCCAGGGGTGGCTATCTGGTCACGGTCGGCGACTGCGCCGGCTGTCACACCGCGCAAGGCGGTGCTGGCTACGCCGGTGGTCGTTTGATGGCAACACCATTCGGCAATATTCCCGTGCCCAACATCACGCCGGATCAAGAAACCGGTTTGGGCAACTGGAGCTTCGAGGATTTCTGGCAAGCGCTGCATGTCGGCAAGGGTCGTCACGGCGAACTGCTGTACCCGGCGTTTTCCTATACCTCGTATACCAAGGTGACGCACTACGATGCGTTGGCGATATTCGCGTATCTGCAGTCGTTGCCGCCGGTGCATCAGCCAGCCACCGCGCTGGCGCTGAATTTCCCCTACAGCGTGCGCAACAGCCTGGCGGCGTGGCGTGCTCTGTATTTCAAGGAAGGCGTGTTTGAGCCCGATGCTGGCCAGACGGCGCAGTGGAATCGTGGCGCCTATCTGGTGCAGGGGCTGGGTCACTGCAACGAATGTCACGCAGCGCGTGACGTGCTCGGTGGCACACCGGAAAACGAACATTTGACCGGTGGCCAGATCCCGCAGCAAAACTGGTATGCGCCGGATCTGAGCACACAGAGCAATGGGGGCCTGCAAGGTTGGAACGAGCAGGACATTGTCGATCTGCTGAAAACCGGCCAATCGGCGAAAGGCGTCGCGTTTGGTCCGATGGCCGACGTGGTGGTGCAGAGCACCCAGCACATGACCGATGCTGACTTGCGCGCCGTGGCGTCCTATCTGCATTCGTTGCCAGCGCGCGCGCAAACAGTGGAGGAGAAGTCACCATTCAACACCACGGCGCTGGTCCAGCAGGGTGAGCAGGTCTACACGAAGCGCTGCGTGGATTGCCACGGCAAGAACGGCAACGGCGTTACCGGTATCTACCCGCCACTCAATGGCAATTCATCGGTGACCGAACCGAGCGGGATCAATGCGATCCGCGCTGTCCTGCTGGGTGGCTTTGCTCCCGCGACTGCCGCCAACCCGCGGCCCTATTCGATGCCGCCGTTCGCTCAGCAACTGAGTGATAGCGACGTTGCAGCGGTAGTGAGCTACATCCGGAGGTCCTGGACGAACAAGGCGCCAATCGTGCTGGAGCGGGACGTAAGCACATATCGGCAGACGCCAATCGATTGACGGCCTGGCCGGGCGCGGATGGCTCTTGATGTCCGGAACGCATGGACGCAAAAGTCCTGCGCGTGAGCCATTGCGATTCGACCGATGACTGCGAGTAGAAGCCATTCGCCGTTTAGTCGCTACACATCAGTTCCGCGGGAGGCGTCCGAGGCCGCGTTTCCCATCGATCACGTCGCCAGCAGACGTTTGCGCGCTTGATCTACAGTTTTTGCGATGACCTCCCTGAGGGCGCTGTTCTCCAGCGCCAGCTCCGCATACAGCCATTTAAGCTTGCTGTGCTCCATTTCGAGGTTGCGAATCCGCAGCACGTCGGCCACATCCAAGCCGCCGTACTTGGCTTTCCACACGTAGTACATCGCGCCTGATATCCCCACCTCCCGGCATACATCCTTGGCCTGCCTGCCGCCTTCGACCTGCTTCAGCGTCGCGACGATCTGGCTCTCGGTGAATTCTCTCTTGCGCATCGTGGGTTTCTTGGCGGCTAGTCTGCACGGAAGCCTCTGGCTAGGCTGGAAGCAGGTGATGAAGGCAGGTATCGAAAACGTATGTTCTTGCGTTTTCGTCGCATACTTTTACGCCACGTCCGGCGAGGCGTCAATCCTTCTTGCCTGATCGGTGGGTGGCCGGCGTTACGCAAGCGGGGAGGGATGAGATCGGCGATACAGTGCATGTCGATATGCTCTGATGCGTTCTCGTGAAGACCGGGCATTCACGGGTATCTGAACAAGCCCCGGCTTGTCATCCTGTGAACAAGCCAAACGAATCGAAAACCGTGGTCAGTCCATTCGCTTCGTTGCCATTGCGACATTAAGGTGATCTGGCGAGAGAGCCGCCGGCGCATGCACCGATGGCTGGTCACTCCGCGCCACATAGTCGGCGATGGCGCGGTGCACGGCGGGTGTCGCGCCTTGCTTCGCGCGCGCAAGCCACGCGGCAGCCTCATCCGGGCGTCCCATCGCCATCAGCACGGTCGCCCAGTTGTATTGCCCACGAAAATAGCCGGCTTCGGCTGACCGTCGATACCAATCTACGGCTTGCGCCGCATCCTTCGACGCACCCCAACCTTCTTCGTAACAGCGTGCAAGCAGGTTCATGGCACGGGCGTGGCCTTGCGCGGAGGCCTTGGCATACCAATGCATGGCGAGCGCGGGGTCACGCGTTACGCCATTGCCATCCAGGTACATGTGTCCGAGGTTGTATTGCGCCCAATCATCGCCGAGTTGCGCGGCGCGCGCGTAGCACGCGAATGCGCGCTGCGCGTCCGGCGCGGTGCCCCAGCCATTCTCCAGGCAGCGCCCGACCATGTTGATGGCCTCGGCGTGGTGGTGTGCTGCCGCGCGCTGAAACCAGGCATATGCGGCTGCTGGACTTTTTATGCTGCCGATACCTTCCAGCAACATGCGGCCGAACAGCAGTTGCGCTGCGATGATGCCCTGGTCCGCGAGCTTTTGTACGGTAGACGCCGCACGAGCCGGATCGCTTTGCAAAAGATCTCGCAACTGTTCCGGTGTCATGTCTGCATGACCGAGAGCTCGAAGTGGGATTCAATCATGCTGACGAAGCACCATTTGGACGTCCATCAACACAAAACACGAATCGGCAGTCGCTTATTCCAGACAACTCGCGCCGTGCCTGTCAGAGCGTGAAGTTTGCGGTGAGCATGGCCGTACGCCCTGCGCCAGGCACAGCGTGATTTTCATCGGGGCCGGTGTAGTAGAAGCTACGGAAGTACAGCTTGTTGGTCAGGTTTGTGAGGTTCAAGCGGAACTCGACATGTTCGTTGAGTTCGTACTCCGCCATCGCGTTGAACATGACATAGCTCGGCACGTGCGCGGTGTTGTGCGTATCGGCGAAGCGCCACGATTGATAGTTGAAGCCGCCGCCGATTTTCCAGGCCGAATCGATCTGATACGTCGTCCACGTATTCAACGCGTTGTGCGGCACGTTGGGCACTTCGCGGCCCAGCGCTTCGGGGTCGGTGGTGCTCACGATCTTGGCCAGCAAATGGGTGTAGCTGGTACTGAGTTCCCACTGCGGGCTGATATGTCCGGTAAGGCCCAGTTCGAGACCTTTGACGGCTTCGTCGAACGGCAGCTGCTGCACGGTGGGATCATCCGGATCGGCATTGCGTGCATTGGTCAGGTCGGTCTTGAAGACTGACCCGGTAATGTCCAGCAGACCATGCAAGGCGTCGATCTTCGCGCCAAGCTCGTAAGTCCTGTTTTTCTCGGGCGCGATACTGGCGTCAGTGGGGGCCAGCGTCAGGTATTCGATGGCCGGGTTGTACGACGTGCCGTAGGAAATGTAGTAACTCTGTGCTGCATCAGGCTTGTAGATCAACGCGGCACGGGGCGCCAGATCGATATAGTCCTGTTCGAAGTGTGTGCCAAGTAGCGAGTCGCTGAATTCAGATTTGAAGCGATCCCAGCGCAAGCCGCCACTGACATCCCATTGCTCGGCGAGCTTGATGGTATCGACGACATAAGCGCTTTCGTCGTCACCCTTCGCCTGTGGAAGCGAGTCAACGATGAGCGGCTGTATGTTCGGTTCGTGCGGATCAGGATCCAGCAGCGGCGTCGGCGGAATGATGTCGAGGCCGTTGACGTAGCGCGTGACGTCGGAATTTTCGTGGCTCAACTCGATGCCGGCAATGACCAGGTGGCTGAAAGCACCCGTGTCAAAACTCGACGTGACGTTGGCCTGGTCGATCAGGTTTCTCAGCTTCGTCGATGAGCTTGGCTGGTCGCGGGAAACCAGGATGTCGGACAGCGGCGTTCCCAGTGGGGGCGGCGGAACAAAGTCGTTGCCGAGAAACGGTGCGCTTGAAAAATACGAAGATTTGTAGTCACCGTATCGCAACGTGTTGCTGAACATCGTGTCGGCACTGAAGTCGTGTTCGAAGCGGATCGTTGCGATATTTACATTGGTCTTGGTACGGTCGTAGTCGAGCAGGCCGTAATAGTTTTCCCGACGGACCCTGGCCGGCGCATCGCCAATGAACGGGATGCCGTAATCAGGGATATTGTTTTCTTCCTGATAGAAGTAGCTCAGCGTCAATCGCGTTGGCGTACCGATGCCAAACTCGATCGAGGGTGCGATGCCGCTACGGCGATTCAGGACATAGTCGCGATCGGCAACATTCGAGTGCTCGTCCATCACATTCAGACGGGCGGCGGTCGTGGCACCGAGCGGGGTGTCGTAGTCGCCGGTGAAGCGCACGCCATCGTTGGTGCCGACCGAAATGCTGGCGTCGGCGAGTGGCGTAAGGTCCGGTGTCTTGCTTACCTGATTGATGACGCCTGCCGTCGAGCCGCGGCCGAAGAGTACGGACGAGGGGCCCTTGAGCACCGTGACGCTTTCAAGGTTGAAGCTGTCGCGCTCGTAGGTGCCCAGGTCGCGGATGCCATCCATGAAAAATGAATCCGGCACCGACAGGCCCCGAAGATTGATGCTGTCGCCGTGTTGGCCACCTTCACCGGCATTCAGCGTGATTCCGGGAACGTTGCGCAGTGCGTCTTGAACGCGCGTCACCCCCTGGTCGGTCATGGTGTCCTGAGTGATCGTGTCGATCGACTGGGGAATGTCGTGTGGCGATTCGACGTGCGCCCCGGTCACTTTGATCGGCGTAAGGTTCACCGCAGTCTGCGGGGTATTTGCCGTCGGCGCGGTGTTGCTTCCATTGGGGAGATCGTCACCCCAGGCATTGCACGAAACCACGCCGGTGATGGCCATTCCCAACGTTGTCAGGCGCAGGGCTTGCGGCGACATCGTGAATGTTGCGCGTTGTGGGGTCTGGCGGCGGGCGGTCATGGAGCTCCTGCGTAACAGTGAACTGTTTAAAGAGCCACAAAGGGACTCATCGACTCGCATACCGGGCGGCGCTCGCCCTTTCGCACCGATCTCCCCTGTGTCTCCCCCGGGGAGGCGACCGGATCGCTAAACGCTATCGCTAATCACTCTCATTTGCAACTGGTGATCGCCGACCGCAAGCGGCGCTGGACCCTCACACGCGGGAGAGGACGGCGGTGCTTTCGGCCAAGGGTGAGACGAGCCAGAAACCTCCGGTTGCCCGGAGTTTTCCTTGCGGCTCAGGACACGTCGCGAACGGACTGCCGTCCGGGTGGCCATTGGCGAGCGGCGATGCGCGCGTTTTAGCGACTGTCGATAAGCTCGTGACGGCGAACGATCAAAGCTTCCTGACGCAATCCGACAATGCCTGCCATGGCGTCAGATTCCAGTGGCCGCGCGCCTGTCCCGACGGTGACGGCAAGACGAACAGCTGCGTGCTTGCGATGGTTTGGGTTTGGATGCCGTAGTCGACAGCGTGGTCGAGCACGGCGCGGGCGGCATGTTTGCTGGTGAACGCGAGCAGGCGAGGTGCATAGCGTTCGATCTTGGCGATCAAGGCAGGCACGTCGAATGCGTCGCGTGGCAGTTCGTTGTCGTTGCCGGAGTGGCGCTTGGCCAGGTCGGTAAGGCCGATGCCGTAGTCGAGCAGTTGTGGGAATTCCGCCGGTGCCAGCTGGCGTGGGGTCAGGCTGGCCTCGAACAGCGCACGCCAGAACAGGTTGCCGGGGTGCGCGTAGTAGGCGCGCTCCATGGCGGAGCGTTTGCCGGCGGCGGTGCCGCAGAACACCAGCTTGAGCCCAAGCTGCAGCACATCGGGCAGGATCGGGCTTTCCTCGTCCGACTTTCCACGGAGCTGGCTTTCAGCAGGCAGCGACATCATGGTCGAGCAAAAAATCGGTGAACTGGAAGCGCCCATCGCGCAAGACGCTTTCGCCGCGACGAAGTTTGAGTGGCTGGCGGAACAACGGGCCGGCATAACTGAGCGTATGGAACTCGCCGCGTTCGCCGCACGGATCGACGCCTGCAGGCAGTGCGTCGAGCAGCGCGGCATCGTAGTCGCGGCCGCAATAGTCGGCGGGCAGCTGCTGGGTATCCACGCAGCACAACATGGCGCGGTGACCTTCGCTGACGAAACGCCGCGACAGCGCCGTGGTGTCCTCGCCCCACAACGGAAATACCGCGCGCCAGTTGTCGCGGCCGAGCTGGCGCACGCGGTAGTCGCGCACGTCTTCCAGAAACAGATCGCCGAACGCGCAATGGCGGATACCCGGCCAGCGCATACGCGCTTCGACAAATGCCCGTGCGTGGGCCTGCTCGTAGGCTTCGTTGCTGCCTGGCCAGTCCAGCAAGACCTCGACCAGCGGCAGGCCGAGCGCGGCGGTTTGCGCCAACAGCACGTCGCGCTGTACGCCGTGCATGGCCACGCGCTGATAGTTGCGATTGACGGTGGTGAGCAAACCGACCAGCTGCCACTGCGGATCGGCGCGCAGCCGCTGCAACGCCAGCAGGCAATCCTTGCCACCGCTCCAGGCCAGCAGGATGGGCGTTGTCATGGGGACTCCTGTGTCATCCGGCTCGGCCACGACAGCGTGGCATGCAATCGTTGCGCAGCATCGAGCCGAAAATCCAGCTGCATACCCAACGCCTGGGCCGCGGCACCGGCGAGCGCCAGGCCAAGTCCGGCATGCCCGGCATGCGGCGGCTGCTTGCGCCAGAAACGCTGGCCGAGGTTGTCCAGATCCTCGTCGCCGAGGCCTGGCGCGGCGTTGTCGATACTCAGTCCGGTTGCTGCCACGCGCAGCATCACATGGTCGCCTCCGGGCGCATAGGCGCAGGCGTTGCCCAGGAGGTTGCCGATGACCACTTCCAGCAACGCCGGATCGGTGTGCAGGCGTGCGGGCGGCGTGCCTTCGGTCTGCAACGTGATGCCGGAACGGGCGGCCGCGCTGTGCTGCCGCTGCAGTTGGCGATTCAACCAGGACGCGAGCGGAAGTGATTGCAACTGAGGTTGCTCGAGCCCTGATTGCAGCCGGGTCAGCAGCAGCAAAGCGGTCACGGTGGCTTCGAGTTCTGCGCCGATGTTGCCGACCTCGGTGAGTATCTCCGGCAGGCTGCGGCCGCTGGGATAGCGCACTTCGACTTCAGTCAGGGCGCGCAGCTCGGCCAACCTGGTACGCGTTTCGTGGGCCAGTCCGCTGGCGAACTGGCGCTCGCGGGCAAGGCCGTCGTCCATCCGTTCGAGCACGTCGTTGAAACGGGTCACCAGGGGGTCGAGTTCACGCATACCGCTGGCGGCAAGTCGCTGGCCGGGCGCATTGGGGCCGATGTCGTGCATGCGATCCACCAGCGCCGTCATCGGGCGCAGGCCGCGACGCACGATCAGTGGCACGGCAATCAACGCAATACCCAGCGCCAAGGCCGGGCTGAGTAGCAGGATCCAGTCGACCGCCAGATCGATCTGATAGAGCGCGTGGCGGTCCTGTTCAAACAACAGTGCGCAAGCGCGCGGTGCAGGGCCAGCGCTGGAGGCGCGAGGCTGCTGCCCGTCTGTGCCCGAGCCGGTGTTTGCACCAGGGGTGACGGTGAATGCCCATTGCACGGAGCCCAGATACTGATCGGCAAGGTGCAGCCTGGCAAAGCGTGGCTGCGGGCCGGCTGCCTGCGGCCAGTCCGCTGGAGTGATCGGTGGTGGCGGGGTGCTGTGTTGTGGCGGCATGCCTTCACAACGCAATTCGTAATAGGTCTGGCTTCCGCTGCCGAGCACGCCGGCTTCGAGGTGTTGATTACGGCCTGTGGGCGTTGCGATTCCTTCCAGTTCGATCGTGCTGCTCAGCGTGCTGGCCTGGGTCAGCAGGTTCTGCTCAAAGCGCTTTTCCATCTCATGGTCGATGCGCCAATCCATCAGCTTGGAGCCGCCGCCCAACACCAGCAGGCTGGTCACGACCAGCAGCGTGGAGATACGCGCGGAAAGGGAGGCCGGCCTCATGGCGATAAGAGCCTGTTCATGATCTCCCCGTGGCTCGCGTTGTCGATGAGTGACCGTCAGGTGGTAGTGCGTGGCGCAGCGCCTGACTGGACGTCAGGCCAAGCCGCGCGCTGCCGCATGGCGGCCACTCAACGGCAACCCTTCGGGCCGGGCCTGTTTGCGCGCAGGCCGGCGTCATCATTCGGTCGTGTACGGACGTACACTCCCTCGTTCTTCCTTGGCCTGCGCGCAAACAGATCCCGGCGCGGGCTACGGGGAGATCGTGAACAGGCTCTAAGATCATGGGATCAGATAACCCGCGCCACGACGCGTTTCGATCAGGCCGGGCAGGCCCGCGGTGTCCAGCTTGCGGCGCAGTCCGAACACCAGCACCTCGACGCTGCGGTCAGAGACTTCGCTGTCGCCGCCGGCAGTGCGTTCAAGGATCTCCAGTCGACTGAACGCCCGGCCTTGATGGCGTAGCAGCAGGCCCAGCACGGCGAATTCGCGCGGAGTCAGTGGTAGTGGCTGCCCGTTCACGCTGGCGCACTGTGAGCGGGGGTCCCACGACAGCGGGCCATGGCTGAGCGCCAGCGGTTGCGCCTGCTGCGGCCGGCGCGCCAGCGCATGCAGGCGGGCGACCAGCTCATCGAAGGCAAAGGGCTTTACCAGATAATCGTCGGCACCTGCGTTCAGCGCCTCGATGCGATCGGGCACCTGATCGCGGGCGGACAGCACCAGTACCCGCGGGCGACGACCGCCGGCGGGGAGACTGCGCAGTACGCCGATGCCGTCGAGTCGGGGCAACATCAGATCCAGCACGACCAGTTCGTAGTCGTAACTGGCCAGGAAACCGCAGGCTTCCACGCCGTCGCCAGCCGCGTCGACGGTGAAGCCGGCGCCTTGCAGCCCGTGTCGCAGGGTCTGGCGCAGGCGCTCGGAGTCTTCAACCAGCAACAATTTCATAACGGGGTTCCCTGAATTGGACCAAGCCTAAAGCAGATGCGGCATGATTTTCGCGTTGCCGGGAGTTCGGATGGCGGGACCGCGAAATGGTTCATCGACAGTTCGCATGCGCAGCCGCTATAAAGATCGTCTATTTGGGGAGTATGTGGTGAGTGAAGAAATCCTGATCAACGTGACCCCGCGCGAAACGAGGGTCGGCGTGGTCGAGAACGGCATGCTGCAGGAAGTGCACGTCGAGCGTGCTTCCAAGCGTGGCTATGTCGGCAACGTGTACAAGGGCCGGGTGCAGCGAGTGATGCCCGGCATGCAGGCAGTGTTTGTGGAGATCGGGCTGGAGCGCGCGGCATTTCTGCATGCCTCGGACATCGTGCGGCCGGCACTGCCGGCGTCTGCTGAAGGCGTCGAGTCGAGCGGCAACGGCAATGGCAACGGCAACGGTCATATCCCTTCCATCAGCGAACTGGTGCATGAAGGCCAGGAAATCGTGGTTCAGGTGGTGAAGGATCCGATCAGCACCAAGGGCGCGCGGCTGTCGGCGCACCTGTCGATTCCCTCGCGCTATCTGGTACTGCTGCCGTACGCTCGTACGCTGGGCATTTCCGCCCGCATCGAGGACGAGGTCGAGCGTCAGCGGCTGAAAGACGTGCTGGGCTCGCTCATCGGTGACAACCCGCTTGGCTACATCGTGCGTACCAATGCCGAGGGCCAGAGTGCCGAGTCGCTGGCATTCGACGTGGCGTACCTCACCAAAGTGTGGCGGGTGGTGCAGGAGAACATGGCCAAGGCCAAGGTGGGCGAGCGCGTCTACGAGGAGCTGTCGCTACCCTTGCGCAGCCTGCGCGACATGCTCAATGACGATATCGAGAAGGTGCGGGTGGATTCGCGCGTCACGTTCGAGAAGGTCGTCAAGTTCGTGCACAAGTTCATGCCGAGTCTGGATGATCGCATCGAACACTATGACGGCGAGCGCCCGATCTTCGATCTTTACGGGGTCGAGGACGAGATGCAGCGCGCCTTGAAAAAAGAGGTGCCGCTGAAATCCGGCGGCTACCTGATCGTCGACCAGACCGAGGCGATGACCACCATCGACGTCAACACTGGCGCCTACCTGGGCACGCGCAACCTGGAGGAGACGGTCTATCGCACCAACCTGGAAGCGGCGCAGGCGGCAGCACGGCAGCTGCGGCTGCGCAATCTGGGCGGCATCATCATCATCGACTTCATCGACATGATCGATGAGGAGCACAAACGCCAGGTGCTGCGGATGTTGAACAAAGGGCTGGCGCGCGACCACGCCAAGACCACGGTGTACCCGATGTCGGCGCTGGGGTTGGTGGAAATGACCCGCAAACGCACCACCGAAAGTCTGGCGCGCCAGCTATGTGAACCCTGTGCGACCTGCAACGGCCGCGGCGTGCTGAAAACCGCCGAAACGGTGACCTACGAGATTTTTCGCGAAATTACCCGTGCGGTGCGCCAGTTCAACGCCGAAAAGCTGCTGGTAATGGCCAATCCGCTGGTGGTCAACCGGATTCTGGAGGAGGAATCCAGCGCGGTCGCTGAATTGGAAGAGTTCATCTCCAAAAGCATACGCTTTCAGGCTGAAGAGCATTATTCGCAGGAACAGTTTGATGTCGTCTTGCTGTAAATCTGGTCCGGATGGCGTCGCGTGAACGCGTGGTGGCGGCGTCAGCTGCATCGTTGTGCCCGCGCGCTGGGCTGGACCGCCGGTGTGGCGGTGATCCTGCTGGCGGTGCTGATGGCGCTGACCCAGTTGCTGCTGCCGTTGCTTGCGCGGCATCCGCAGTGGGTGGCGGCGCAGCTCAGTCAGCAGTTGCGGCGGCCGGTCAGCTTTGCCTCGCTGGAGGGCCGCTGGACGGCATCCGGCCCGTTGTTCGTCATGCATCACGTGGCGATCGGCGCGGCGCCCGGTGAAACGGGCGATGTGCTGCAGCTCCCCGAATCCGAATTCAGGCTCGATTTCGGTGCCTGGCTGCTGCCATCGCGGCACCTGATCAATTTATATGTACGGGGTCTGCAGCTGGATTTGACCCACGATGCCGAAGGCGGCTGGCACGTCAACGGAATCGGTCTGGCGGGTGGCGCGAATCGGCAGCCGCTTTCGCTGGATCACCTTTCCATGGACCTCTGGCTCGAGGACCTGCGGATAGTCATTACCGATATCAAGCCCGATATCAAGCCCGCAAAAAGCTATACCTTGCTGGCCAGCCAGTTTCGGCTGAGCTGGCAGGGTAGCCAAGTCAGGATCGGTGGGTTGCTGCGTCGCGCCGGGGAGACCGCTGCCTTGCGCACGGCGGGCCGTTTTCGCGTGGATGGCAGCTCTGGCCAACTCTGGATCGATGTTGACGATGTCGATCTCAAGCCGTTGCTGGATGGCATCGATCTGGACGGCTATATGCCGCAGGGTCACGGTCGGCTGGCAACCTGGCTCGACTGGCACAACGGCAAGCTGACCGACAGCTTGATCCGCTTCGACCTGGACAAACTGGCAGTGACCGCGTCGGGCGGTGCCTCCGCCAGCGTAACGTCCTTGCATGGGCTAGCCGGATTGCGCCGGATCGGCGATGGCTACGAGGCTCGTTGGGCATGCGACGACGGCAGCATGTTGGCGCTTGCCCTGCATCAGCCTGGCAGCGCGCAGGCCAGCGTCGGTGTGGCCGCGCGCGAGCTGCAATTGGCACCGTTGCTCCCGTGGCTTGCGCTGAAGCCGGATCTTGCGCCGGCCCTGGCGCAATGGGTCGGCAGTGGGCACCCACGCGGCGATCTGACCCATGTCGCGTTGCAGTGGAACCAGACCGAAGGATTGAAGGCGCTCGATCTGACCTTCAAGGGTCTGGGCATCGACGCGGTCGGCAAACTGCCGGGTATTGATGAGTTGCAAGGCGAGTTGCGTGGCGATGCCGAAGCGTTGTCACTGGAACTGCCGCCGCAAGCCAGCACGCTGCAATTTCCGACTCTGTTTCGGCAGCCGTTCACGTTGCAGACACTGGGCGGTACGCTGGCATTCTGGCCACAGGACGGGGACTGGCACATCGGTGCCGATACGCTCGATTTTGTCGGTGCCGGCTACGCCGGTCACGCGCGTGGCGTGGTTACGCTACCAGCGCAGGGCAAGCCGTTCCTGGATATTTACGCGAACCTGGATCATGCCGTTGTGCCTGCGGCGAAATTGTTTTGGCCGAACTCGATGCCGCCAGCCACGGTTGAATGGCTCAATCGCGCATTGGTCAGTGGCAACGTCGACCAGGCGCAGGTGCTGGTGCGCGGCGACATGGCGGACTGGCCATTCCACCACAACGAGGGTCGATTCGAAGCGCGGGCGGTAATCAGCGCCATCACGTTCGACTACGGCAATAACTGGCCGCGCGCCGAAGGTGTCGCTGCCGTGGCCAACTTCATCAACAGCGGCATGTTGGTCGAAGCCAGTGGTGGCCAGTCGCTTGGTGTGAACGCGGACAAGGCGGTCGCATTGATCCCCGACTTCGGCAATGGTCTGCTCGACCTCAACGTGCAAGGCAATGGCAGCGGCGCCAATCTGATGGAGTTTGTGCGCAAGAGCCCGATCGGCATCCATCAGGCCGACTCGCTGGCGAAGCTGAATCTTGGTGGCAGCGGCACGTTTGATTTTCATCTGGTCTTGCCGCTGAAAAAAGATGCGGTCTTGCAGCTCACTGGCACCGCGCAGTTGAAGGATGCAGATCTCAGCGCCCCGGAATGGAACCTCAAGCTGGACAAGCTCAACGGCCCGCTGCGTTTCGATGCGCATGGCCCGCAAGGTGGCATGCAGGCTGACTCGCTGGATGCGGGCTTCCACGGTCGCCCGACCAAATTGCAGCTCGCTATTGCCGCTGCGAATAGCGACCCGAACACCGTGCTGTCGGCACAGATGCAGGGCAGTTACAGCATCGCCGAACTAGTGCAGGACTATCCAACACTGAAATGGCTGGTTCAGCTGGGCGATGGACGCAGTGATTTCACGGTCGGTTACACGCTTGCCCGCATCGCCGGCAGCACCGCGATGGCGCAGACCCTCAGCGTCGACTCGCCACTGAGCGGTACGTCACTGGATCTGCCGGCCCCGTTGAACAAGCCGGCAGCAGCCAGCTTGCCACTGCATCTGAGCATGAGCCTGCCGGTCAGCGGCAGCGATCTGCAGTTTGCGCTGGGTCAGGTGGCACGCGGGCATTTGCGCTTGCCGATCAGTGCGCAACAGCCATTGGCGGCGACGCTGACGTTCGGCAATCAGCTGCCGAATGGCTTGCCGGCGCGGGACCTGCGTATCCGCGGTCATGCCAGCGAACTGGACGTCACCGGCTGGGTGCAGCATGCCGCAGCCGGTACGGGTAGCGGCGGCCCGGGCCTGGAAAGTATCGACGTCAGCACCGACCAGGCCGAATGGTTCGGTCACCCGCTCGGCGCGATGAAAGTCCAGGTCAAACCACAGCCCGAAGGCCTGAGCGCCGACGTGGATGGCGTCGCGATGGCCGGCAACTTCAGTGTGCCGACCGATCTGGACAAACGTGGCCTCACCGTACGCCTGCAGCGACTGTACTGGCCAAAGGATGTGCCGGCGGCGGCCGGCACGGGTGCCACTGCGGATGCATCGGCGGCAGCTGCGACTGCGCCGGTGAATCCCGCGAATACCGGCATCAACCCGGCGGCGCTGCCACCGCTCCATTTGTGGGTGGCTGATCTGCGACTCGGTGACGCGAAACTCGGTGAAGCACGATTGGAGACCTGGCCGACCGCCAATGGCATGCATATTGAGCAGCTACGCGCGTTGTCCAGTCGCGTACAGATCAACGCCAGCGGCGACTGGAACGGCAGCGCCACCGACAGCCACACGCACATGAAAATCGGCTTTTCCGCTGACGATCTCGGTGGCATGCTGACGGCGTTCGGTTTCGACGGCATGGTCAACGGCGGCAAAACCAACGACCAGCTCGACGCCAGTTGGCCCGGTGCACCGAGTGCATTGTCGATGGCCAACATGGACGGCACGCTCAGTATCCATGTCAATGACGGCCGTATCCCCGAAGCGGCATCGCCCGGCGTCGGGCGGCTGCTCGGCCTGGTCTCGCTGGTCGAACTGCCGCGGCGGCTCTCGCTGGATTTCGGCGATGTATTCGGCAAGGGCCTGGCGTTCGATTCGATTACCGGCGATTTCCATCTTGCCAACGGCAATGCCACGACCAGCAACCTGCTGATCAACGGGCCGGCAGCGAATATCACCATTACCGGCCGCACCGGTCTGCGTGCCAGGGATTTCGACCAGCAGGTGCGGGTAGTGCCGCACGTTGGTAACAGCCTGCCGCTGGTCGGCGCGGTGGTCGCTGGCCCGATCGGCGCAGCGGCCGGGTTTGCCGTGCAGGGGCTGCTTGGCCGAGGGCTGAATCGCGCCGTCGGCAAGCGCTATCAAATCACCGGTACCTGGGACAAACCAGTGATGGCGCCGCTCGATGTGCGCGAGCCGGCGCCGCCGCTACTCAGTCCTGTGGAGACCGTGCCCAGCAGCGCCTTGCCGGCGGCCTCCCGCTCGGCCAACCAGTGATTGGCCGAGCAATCGAAGACACTAAAAAGGCCACTTACAACGGTGGTTCGGCGGAGGTGTTTCGCTTGCGAAAGGGGAACATCTGCTGCCGGATGAAACCATCCGGCATGTAATCACCCACCACGCCGTAGCTCTCCGGAAATTTTTTCTTCGATTTCACGGCGGTACCGAACAGGTAGTCGATAAACGCATAGTGCGCGGCGTAGTTCTTGTCGATCGCCTCATCGTCGGACGCGTGGTGCCAGTGGTGGAAATCGGGCGTCACCAGCAGGTACTTCAGCGGGCCCCAGCGCAGATGCACGTTCGCGTGATTGAACACCGCCTGGAAGCCGACGATCAGGATGTAGCCGTTCATGGCCGCCTCGCTGAAACCGAGGATGTACAACGGCGCCAGCACGCATACGCGAGTGAAGATCAATTCCAGCATGTGCTGGCGTGAGCCGGCCAGCCAGTCCATGGTCTTCACGCTGTGATGCACTGCGTGGAAGCGCCACAGAAACGGCACCTCGTGATACGCGCGATGCGTCCAGTACTGCGCCATGTCGGCAACCAGCACGCACAGCAGCAATTGCGGCAGGAACGGAATGTGCTGCACGGTCTGCTGGAAGTTGCTGCTCACCAGCCAGCCAAACAAGTGGTGCAGCAGGAAGTTCACGGTCAGCAAGGCGAGGCCGACGATGAAGTGGTTCACCGTAAAGTGCTTCAGATCCGTCTGCCATTCCTTGCGGAACAGCGTCTGCCCCTTGTACAGCGGAAACAGTTTTTCGATCAACACGAAGATCAGCGTCGAGCCAAGCAGGTCGAGGATGAACCAGTCCAGCCCGATATACGGCGTGTGATCGGGAAAGTTGCCCACCGGCACGCGTGAGCCACCTAGCGCGACCGCTGCAACCACCAGCAGGAACGCCACGATGTTGAGATTGCGCTGCCGATTGAGGACAAGGTTTCCCAGTGATATGCCGCCAGCCACCAGCAGCCCGACCAGCAGCAACTGGCGCAGCACGTCCACTGAGTATTTGTGGCGCAGGTCCGGCGTGGTCAGATATTGCGGAAAGTGAAACGCAAGCACCGCCAGCAGGCAGAGGAAGCCCAGTGACAACGCGATCACGCTGGTGATCATGCCCAGGCCAGGCCTGAGCTCACCATCGCCACGCAATAGCTCGCGGGTCTCCTCGACGGGGGCCTGCACGGTGCGCCTGATGGCTTCGCGGGTGGAGTGTTCGCCCATGGTGATCCCTCACGTGAAACGCCGGCCGGCGTTGGTGCTCATCGTAGCCCAGACGGCGTTTCGCGGCTTTAAAGCTGCCTTCGGCAGCCCCATGTGGGATAGTTCCTGACTGACCTTTGATGACGCCGATACCCATGGACTCCCTGATTGCGCTAGCGCAGAACAAGTTGCTGTCCCCCGGCGGCATCGCCACCGGCGACCTCGATCGTGTGTTCACCCAGCTGATGGGGCCGTCGATCGACGCGGCCGACCTGTATTTTCAGCACTCACGCAGCGAGTCGTGGCTGCTGGAGGAGGGCATCGTCAAGGATGGCAGCCATTCGATCGAGCAGGGCGTGGGCGTGCGTGCGATTTCCGGCGAGAAGACCGGCTTCGCCTATTCCGACGAGATCGTGCTGCCGCAGCTCCTGGAAGCCTCGAGAGCGGCGCGGGCGATTGCCAACGATGGCAACGGCGCCGGCAAGCCATTGGCGCTGAACGGTGCACGTCAGCTGTATCCGGCGATCGACCCCGTCGAGAGCCTGCCGAACCCGGAAAAGATCGCGCTGATGCGCGAAGTCGATGCGTATGCACGTTCGCGCGACCCACGCGTGAAGCAGGTGATCGTGAGCCTCGCTGCAACCATCGACACGGTCCTGATTGCTGCCTCCGACGGCACCCTGGCTGCCGATGTACGTCCGCTGGTGCGGCTCAGTGTGCAGGTGATTGCCGAGCAGAACGGTCGACGCGAGCAGGGTAATGCCGGCGGTGGTGGTCGTTATGGCTATCGCGAACTGATCGAAAATGGCCGCGCACTGGCGTTCGCCGATGAAGCCGTGCGGCAGGCGTTGGTGAATCTGGAAGCGGTCGATGCGCCGGCTGGCAGCATGACTGTGGTGCTGGGTCCGGGCTGGCCCGGCGTGCTGCTGCACGAAGCGATCGGCCATGGCCTGGAGGGTGACTTCAACCGCAAGGGCAGCTCCGCATTCTCCGGGCGCCTGGGCCAGCGGGTCGCCGCCCCTGGCGTCACCATCGTCGACGACGGTACGATTTCGGGCCGCCGTGGTTCGCTCAGCATCGACGACGAAGGTACGCCGACGGAGTGCACCACGCTGATCGAGGACGGCATTCTCAAGGGTTACATGCAGGACAAGCTCAACGCGCGGCTGATGGGTATGGCACCCACCGGCAATGGTCGGCGCGAGTCGTTCACCTCGCTGCCGATGCCGCGCATGACCAACACCTACATGCAGCCCGGTTCGCACGATCCCGAAGAGATCATCCGCTCGGTAAAACGCGGCCTGTATGCGCCGAACTTCGGCGGCGGCCAGGTCGATATCACCAACGGCAAGTTTGTGTTCTCCGCCAGTGAGGCCTACCTGATCGAGGACGGCAAGATTACCCGCCCGGTCAAGGGCGCCACGTTGATCGGCAGCGGCCCGGAAGTGCTCAACCGCGTCTCGATGATCGGCAATGATCTCAAGCTCGACGAAGGTGTCGGCGTCTGCGGCAAAGACGGCCAGAGTGTGCCGGTAGGCGTCGGCCAACCCACGCTGAAGATCGATGGCATGACGGTGGGTGGCACCGCGTCGTAAAGGCTAGCCAGATGGGTGCGTGACCTTGCGGCGCGCACCAGGCGATCAGCTCCATGACAAGGGCTGGGCATCATTTTCGCGTTGCAGGTCGTTTCGAAGTGGCTGAGGATTTGGCCTCTGCTGCTGACGCAGGGCGTCGCGGCCGCTGCTTGGCCAGCACCAACTTGACGGTAGTGGTGAGAGCAGGAGCGGCAAGAAACGCCCGCTCGTAAGGAAGAACGGCCTGCGCAATGAGCGCTTCGACTTCTGGATTGTTGATGTCTGCTGGCGTCTTTAGTCGAATGCTCCTGACCTGTTTGCCGTTGCCTTCGAGTAGGCCATTCGGATCGTGCAGGTCCACGCCATGCAGGAAGAACAGCGTCACCCATTTCGGATAGCCCACGACGGAAACAAACGCATCAGATCTACGTTCGGTTGGACTGATCGCGAACACCAGCGCGTTGTAGTTATCGAAGACTAATTCGAAGCCGCGGGGAAACATGGCGCGTAGCCTGGCACAGGCCTCACGTAACTGTGACTCGATCGTGGGCGTATATTTTTCGAGGAAGCCTGCGATCTGCAATTCGATGACAGTGGCTTTCATGACGTCGAGCTACCGAGGATGTCCCGTGGTCGGATCGGAGAATACGGTGGGCACTGCAGCTGTGTCATCCCTTATCCCCAATCGATCCACTTGATTCAGATATCGCTGCCTTTCATGATCAGGCATATGGATAGAGCGAAAGGTCATTTCGCGCGATATCCGCGCGCATCAACACTTTAATCGGGGCTGCTTTCAGTCTGGGGGTGTAGTGATGAATGAGATAACGCGCGATCTACCGCAGGACGTTCGGACGTCCGCAAGCGCCGCAAACCAGAACGCACGTGGCGGCCTGTTTTTCAACGAGGACTGGTGGTCGGTGTGGATCGGCCTGCTGGTGGTCGTGGTGGCCTGGTTGCTGTTCGCCTCGGGCAGCAGCATCAAATGGCTCGCCACCGCACCGGCGAAATGGTCGAGCGTGGCGCAGGCCGGCCAGGATCTCGTTGCGCACTTGCCGAATTACGCGGCGCTGTTCCTGGTGTTTGCGGTGTTGTTTGGCATCGCTCTGGCCGTACTGAAACAGCGTCTTGCGCATTTTCTGCCGGCGTTTCTGATCCTCTTTGCGGTCTCGTTGCTGATCTTCGAAACGGCGGCCTGGAGCCAGGCATCGCACTACAACCTCGAAGCGCCGCTGCTGGCCTTGCTGCTGGGTCTGCTGGTATCCAACCTGGTCCGTTTGCCTGAGTGGTTTCAGGTCGGCCTGCGCGTGGAGTTCTACATCAAGGTGGGCATTGTGCTGCTTGGTGCGACGCTGCCATTCACCTTGCTGGTATGGGCCGGTCCGGTGGCGGTCGGGCAGGCAACGGTGGTCTCGCTGCTGACGTTCTTCGTGATCTTCCTTACTGGCAAGGCGCTGGGGTTGGACAAACGCTTTGCCGCTGTGCTCGGGGTCGGCGGCGCCGTCTGCGGCGTGTCGGCGGCGATCGCGGTTGCCGGTGCCGTGCGGGCCCGACGCGAGCAGGCTTCGGTGGCGATCACGCTGGTCGTGCTGTGGGCGATCGTGATGATCTTTGTGTTGCCGTTCGCATCGCATGCACTGGGCTTGTCGACGGGCGTGGCTGGCGCGTGGATCGGTACTTCGGAGTTCGCCGATGCAGCTGGCATTGCCGCGGCGCAGACCTATGCCGATATCGCTCGACATGCCGGTGGCGCCATTGCTGGCGCGCCGGATGCCGCGGTCCAGAATTTCACTTTGATGAAAGTGGTGGGTCGCGATATCTGGATAGGTATCTGGGCTTTTGCCCTTGCCTGGGTTGCCACTACGCGCTGGGATGCGTTCGAGGATGGCGTGCAGGTGAGGAAGGCTGATGCCCGAGAAATCTGGGCGCGCTTCCCGAAATTTGTACTTGGCTTCCTGCTGGCTTCCGCCTTGATCACCTGGCTCGCCAGTTCCTACTCGCTGGCCGACTACCGCAAGATCGTCACGCCGGAACTGGTGGCGCCCATTACCGCATTGCGGACCTGGGTATTCACGTTCTGCTTCCTTAGCATCGGCCTGACCACGCGCCTGCGCTCACTCAGCGCGACCGGCTGGAAACCGTTCCTCGCCTTCACGGTGGGCGTGCTGGTCAACATCGTCATCGGCTACGTGATGTCCGCGCATGTGTTCGCGACGTACTGGGACAGCCTGGGGCACGGATGAGCGAAGTATCGAGCGCAAACGGGGCGGCGGCGGCGAAGACCTGCAACACGCAACAGGTCGAGCCGCGCTGTGCTGCTTGCCGCCATCGCCTGCACGACCGCCAGGCGATCGAACAGCGTGTGGCGGGGCTGGCAGTGTTCGGTTCGGCCTACGGAGCCAGCATCGGCGCGAGCCGGCTATGTGTCCTGCACGATCGTCTGATATCGCCGAACGACCGCTGCGCGCAGTTCAGTCCCCTCAGCTGATGGCTTCGGGCGATCCCGATGCATCTGCCTGGCTGGCGCTTGCCGCCAGATCCTTCAGCAGCTGAAATATTTCGCGATACGCCCGCGGCGGTTTGTTCGCGTCACGTTCGGTGCGCGCCTGACGGATCAGTGAGCGTACGTGCTGACGATCGATCTGCGGATGTTCGGTGATCAGCTCGGAGAGTGCACTTTCGTCCTCGCCGATCAGGCGGTCGCGCATCGCTTCGAGGCGGTGCATCGCGGCAGTTTCCTGACGCTGTTTTTCGCGGTTCTCACCGAGCTCGCCACGTACCGAGGCGAATGCCTCATCGTCGAAACGGCGCATGACCTTGGCCAGGAACGCGAGCTGACGCTTGCGCGCGATATGCGCAGTAATGCGGCGGGTGACCTCGACCTCGCGGCGCACGTCCTCGGGCAACTCCAGTTTGGCCAGTCGGCTGGGCGGCAATTCGATCAACTGCGCAGCCAGCGTCAGCACGGCCAGCGCTTCGCGGCGCTGCTGGGTGCGGCTGGGACCGTAGTCTTCTTCGTCAAGTTCGGTTTGATTGCGGCTGCGGCTCGGGCTCACGGGTTTCAATTCCAGGAAAGGGGGGCTTGGAACAGGCTCATAGGGTCAGACGTGTGTGTCGTCGGTACTGGGCTCGGCTTGCTCAAGCGCGAAGCGGGCAATCGGTTCGCCATCCAGCTCGATGGTTTCGGTGAACATGGTGGCTGGGCGCACCCATAAACCGTGGTCGCCGTAGAGCGCCTGATAGACCACCAGCGGTTCCAGCGTTTCGCTGTGATATGCGGTACCCAGCACGCGGTAGCGCTGACCTTTGTAATGACGATAGATACCGGCGGTTGGTTGCATGGGCATTCTCCCCAGCTCTTTGCATTTCGCCGCGTCGACCCCATCTCGGGCACTGAACCCACTCGGGGCCGGCGGTTGCGAACCGTCTATTCTACTCGTCAAACCTCCAGGAAGCCCAACGTGAGCGAACGCGCCATCAGCCAGGACCTCAACCATCCAGATCGTAGCGAGCAAGAACTCGACCGACTGGTCGAACTGGCCGAGGATGTGATCCGTCGCGCCCGCGCCGCCGGCGCCAGCCAGGCCGAGGTCGCCGCCAGCATCGATAGCGGGCTGAGCGTCAACGTTCGTCTGGGTGAGGTGGAGACGGTCGAGCACACCCGCGACCGTGGTTTCGGGCTCACCGTGTACTTCGGCCAGCGCAAGGGCTCGGCCAGCACGGCCGACCTGCATCCGGACTCCATCCAGGCAACCCTTGATCAGGCTTGCGCCATCGCGCGCTATACCGAGGCCGATCCGGCGGCGGGGTTGGCCGATGCCGCGCGCATGGCAACGTCGTTTCCCGATCTCGACCTGTGGCATCCCTGGGATATCGACACGACGCGCGCGATCGAACTGGGTATCGAGATCGAAGACGCCGGGCGCGCCCATGCCGGCATCAGCAATTCGGACGGTGCCGGCGTCCAGGCCGGTCAGGGTCTGTCGGTATACGCGAACTCGCACGGGTTTGTCGGCCGCGAGCGTGGCACCCGCCATTCGCTGTCGCTGGCGCTGATTGCTGGCGACGAGGATGGCATGCAGCGCGACTACTGGTATGACAGCGTACGTGCGGCCGGCGACTTCATGAGCGCGAAGGCGCTTGGTGACAAGGCCGCCGAGCGCACGCTGGCGCGGATGGGCGCACGCAGCCTGTCCACACGCCAATGCCCGGTGTTGTTTGTGCCGGAACTGGCCCGCGGGCTGATCGGGCACTTGCTTGGGGCGGTTAGCGGCGGCGCGTTGTATCGCCAGGCCAGTTTCCTGCTCGATCACGTCGGCAAGCAGGTGATGCCGTCGTGGCTGAACATCATGGAGTTGCCGCAGCTGTTGCGCGGGCAGGGCTCTGGCAGCTTCGACGCCGAGGGTGTGGCGACCCGCGACAGCGCCTTGATCGAGGGCGGCGTGCTGGCGCGCTACGTGCTGGGCAGCTATTCGGCGCGCAAGCTCGGGCTGGAATCGACCGGCAACGCGGGCGGCATCCATAACCTGATCGTTGCACCGGGCAGTGCGGACCACGCGAAGGACGATTTCGCCGCGATGCTGAAACGCATGGATACCGGGCTGCTGGTCACCGAGGTGATGGGGCAGGGTGTATCCACCATTACGGGTGATTATTCGCGCGGTGCGGCCGGTTTCTGGGTCGAGAACGGGCAAATTGCCTATCCGGTGGAAGAGATCACCATTGCGGCGAACCTGCGCGAGATGTTCGCCGGCATCGTGGCGGTGGGTGCGGATGTCGATCGGCGTTCGCACATCCTGACCGGCTCGATCCTGCTGGAACGGATGACGGTGGCGGGCGAGTAGGGCGCGACCGCAGTCGGCGATTTCCTCTGGAGACGCTCTGAATGGATCAGGGCGTCCCCGTGTCACAGGTTTACTCGGCAAAGCCGGCAAGGCTTGCTAGCATCCACGCAACCGGCAATGGGCCGGTGGTTGTCGACCTGAGGAGATACGCATGAGCGTTCCACCCGAGTCCGTCATTCCGCCTACGCCAAGTGAACCGCCAGTAGTGGACGCCCCTTCGGCCGATCAGCGCCAGTGGGCGATGTTCGCCCATCTGTCCGCCCTGCTGGGCGCCATTCTCACCGGGGCTTTCGGTCACGGCTGGGGCTGTTTCATCGGCCCGCTGATCATCTGGCTGGTGAAGAAAGACACCATGCCGTTCGTCGATGATCAGGGTAAGGAAGCGCTGAACTTCAACATCACGGTGGCGATCGCCAGCCTGATCCTGCTGCTGCTTTCGATCGTGACGCTCGGAGTGGGCCTGATCATCGCGATTCCGTTGTGGATCATCCTCGGCATCGCATGGCTGGTGTTCACCATCATCGCGTCGATCAAGGCGAATGAAGGTGTGCGCTACCGCTACCCGTTCACGTTGCGATTGATCAAGTAATCAGGGATTTGTCCGCGCAGCAGAAAAGCAGTCGAAAGGCTGCTTTTTTGTTGTGGATCTTCAGTGCGCGCGGTGGGCCGCGTAACGGGCCAGTTCGGCCAGCAGGGAACCCTGGCTACCCAAGGGAGCGATCGCCGCCAGCGCCGACTCGATCAGTTCCGCCAGTCGCGCGCGCGAAGCTTCCAGGCCGATGATCGAGGGAAAAGTGGGCTTGGCGGCGGCGGCATCTTTGCCGGCGGTCTTGCCGAGCACGGCCGATTCGCCTTCCACGTCCAGGATGTCGTCGCGCACCTGAAACGCCAGACCCACCGCATGGGCATAACGATCCAGTGCTTGCAGTGTGCCGGCATCCGCGCCAGCGATGAGCGCACCCAGCCGCACCGAAACCTGGATCAGCGCGCCGGTCTTCAAGGTGTGCATGTGCTCCAGTTCACTCAAGGTCAGCTGGTGGCCGACCGCGGCAAGATCCAGCGACTGTCCGCCGGCCATGCCCTCGGCGCCGCAAGCACGACTCAACGCATGCAGCATTGTCATGCCGGTGGTGGGATCGATCTGGTGCGCGGGATCGCCGGCCAGTATCTCGAACGCGAGCGCCTGCAATGCATCGCCGGCGAGGATCGCCATCGCCTCGCCAAACACGATGTGGCAGGTGGGGCGGCCGCGGCGCAGGGCATCGTCGTCCATCGCCGGCAGGTCGTCATGCACCAGTGAATAGGCGTGGATCAACTCCACCGCACAGGCGGGCGCATCGAGCTGCGGGCCGGTTTCGCCGAGCGCATGCGCTGCGGCGTAAACCAGCAACGGGCGCAGCCGCTTGCCGCCGCCAAGGACTGCGTAGCGCATCGCACGATGCAACTCAGTGGGGGACTGCTCGGCCGGCGGCAGGCAGCGATCCAAGGCCTGTTCGGCACGAAGGATCAGGGCTTGCACGGTGGGGCCGAGCTTAGAGTTCAGGTTCAAACGGTTCGGCGCTGTCGGGGGCATCGGGGTCGAGCAGCAGGCGCACGCGCAGTTCGGCTTGCTCCAGTGACTGCTGGCAATGACGGTACAGGCCAATGCCACGTTCGAACGATGTGAGCGACTCGTCCAGGCTCAGCTCGCCACCTTCCATCCGCGCAACCAGCTGTTCCAGCTCGTCCAGGGAACGTTCGAAGTCGACCGGAGGCGGGGTTTTAACGGAAGCGGGAGCGGTCTTGGCCATGGCCTGCAAAGCTAGCGCAGCGCCAGCGCGGAATCAATCTGCTTTACTCTGGCAAGGGCGTATTTGCGCCCAAAAGTTGGGTTTCGAAAAACCTCTTGCTGCTCGCGTCATTTCTTGCGAAGGCAGCAACCCAGCGACTTCAGGTGCTTCATGAATTAATGCGGGTACTGGGTCCCTGCCTTCGCAGGGATGATGATGGTCGCACCTTGTTCGAAGTGCCTCAAAGCATGAGGTCAGCGCACCGTCTTCCAGTGCGGCCGCGCGCCACTTTGCTGAAAGATTGCTTCGCCGCGCGCACTGATCCAGCGATCGGCCACGGCGATCAGCTCGTCGCCGGCGTACAGCAGTGGACAGATGTTGCGCTGCCATGGTGGGAGCCGGCGCTTTTGGAACAGGTCGCGCAACTCGCGGGTGTGCGCATCGCCGGCTGGTTTGATGTGCTCGCCACCGCGGCGCAACCGCACAACGAGCGGTTCGGCGAGGCGTGCGTCGGTGTTGTTCAGTCCTGCGTCGATCAGCGCCAGCACACCGCCGTCGGGCAGGGTCAGCGGTTCGCCGCGCCAGGGCGTCGCCCAGTCGCTGGGGATCTCTGGCCGCGGCGACAGCGCCCACAACCGCCCGTTCCAGATGTACAGCTCGACCCCGCGCCAGCGGATACAGGGAAGCTGGCCCGCCCGTGCGCCACACTGGCGTTCGATCTGCTGGCGTTGCGCCGCGGTGGGTGCGGACAGGCCACGTGCATGCAGCCAGTAATCAAGCAACGGCTCGCGCAGGGCGCGGTCGAGCGCCTGCCAGCCGGCGGCGTGCAGGCTGTCGGTGGCGGGGTCGTGCAGCGCGTGAAATGCCCTCAGCCATTGCGTCTGCAGCGTATCGGCGGCGGCGCGGCTGAGCGCAGCGCTGTGCAGGATGGAATCGACTGCCTGTGGCCAGTGCCGGGTCAGCCGCGGCAGGATTTCATGGCGCAGGTAGTTGCGCGCAAGTCCGGTGTCCGCGTTGGAGGGGTCGTCGATGCAGTCGAGCTGGTGCGTTTTGAGGTAATCACGCAATTGCGCCCGCGACAGCGCCAGCAGCGGGCGCCACAACTGGCCATGCCCCAGCGGCCGCAACGCACGCATGCCGCCCATTCCTTCAGGGCCGGCGCCGCGCAGCAGTTTCAGCAGCACCGTTTCGGCCTGGTCGTCGCGATGATGACCGAGCAGCAGTAATTCACCTTCGCGCAGCTGTGTGGTGAAGGCGGCGTAGCGCGCGTGGCGCGCGGCAGCTTCCAACCCCGTACCTTTGCCGGTTTCGACCTGCACGCGCACTACCTCGCACGGGAGGTCCAGCATGGCGCAGAAGCGTCGGCAATGATCGGTCCACAGCAAGCTGTCCGGGTGCAGGCCGTGATCGATGTGCAGCGCGCGCAGCCCCCGCGAACGCGCCATGGGCAGCTGCGCGAGTGCATGCAATAACGCGCTGGAATCCGGGCCGCCGCTGAAGGCGACACATAGCGGTGCCGATGGTGCCGCCGTCAATGCGGCCAGCAAGTGCTGGTGTAGCGCGTCGCTCACTGATTACTCACTTCTTGCTGACGCGGGGTCGCACGTAGATGTGTTTGCCGTTGCCGATGTGGCGTTCTTCCGTCTCGAACAGACCGATGCCGTTGACCAACCCACTGAGCTTGGCATAGCCGTAGTTGCGCGAGTCGAAGTCGGGTGACTGCTTGTTGATGATGCTGCCGATCGCGCCGAGTCCCGCCCAGCCGGTGTCGTCGGAGGCGGCCTCGATCGCGTGGCGCAGCAGGCTGAGCAGATGCGTGTCGCCGCGCAGCTCCTTTGCCGAGCGCTGTTTCGGTGCGGCCTCGGCTTCGGTTGAGGCCGAGCCGGCGAGTACCTCGGTGTAGATGAATTTGTCGCAGGCAGTGCGGAACGGCTCGGGCGTCTTGCGCTCGCCGAAGCCGTAAACGATGCGTCCGGACTCACGCACGCGCGAGGCCAGCCGGGTGAAGTCGCTGTCGCTGGAGACGATGCAGAAACCGTCGAAACGCTCGGCGTAAAGCAGATCCATCGCATCGATGATCATCGCCGAGTCGGTGGCGTTCTTGCCCACCGTGTAGCGGAACTGCTGGATCGGCTGGATCGAGTGTCGCAGCAACACTTCCTTCCAGCCGTTGAGATCGGGTTTGGTCCAGTCGCCGTAGATTCGCTTGACGTGCGCCGTGCCGTACTTGGCGATCTCCGCGAGCAGACCTTCGACGATGGCCGGCCGTGCGTTGTCGGCGTCGATCAATACGGCGAGTTTGTGCGTGGTGACGTTGGCCATGACGGATCCCGGCAGCAGGAATGACGAAGCCGATGGTAACGCCCCATGGACGCAGGTTGGGATGAGTGACAACGAATCCCAACTTCTGGGTGGACCAGGCTGGGGTTTGCGTTGCTCACCCCACCCTGCGTACCAGCCGGTTATTCCTGATACGCGCCGTAGCTGCGCAGACGCTTATAGCGTCGTTCGAGCAGATCGTTGACCGGTATCGCTTCGAGTTCGTCCAGCTGATTCAGCAGTACGGCCTTCAGGCGCACTGCCATCGAACGCGGATTGCGATGGGCGCCGCCCAGCGGCTCGCGTACCACTTTGTCGATCAGGCCGAGCTCCAGCAAGCGCGGGGCGGTCACGCCTAGCGCCTCGGCGGCGTCCTTGGCCCGATCCGAACTCTTCCACAGGATGGAGGCGCAGCCTTCCGGCGAGATCACCGAGTAGGTCGAGTACTGCAGCATCACTGTACGGTCGCCCACGCCGATGGCCAGCGCACCACCGGAGCCGCCCTCGCCGATCACCGTACAGATGATTGGCACCTTCAGTTCGGCCATTTCCATCAGATTGCGCGCGATCGCCTCGCTCTGGCCGCGCTCTTCGGCGCCGACGCCGGGGTAGGCTCCCGGGGTGTCGATCAGGGTCAGCAGCGGCAGCTTGAAGCGCTCGGCCATCTTCATCAGGCGCAGCGCCTTGCGATAACCCTCGGGGCGCGGCATGCCGAAGTTGCGGCGCACCTTGGTCTTGGTGTCACGACCTTTCTGGTGGCCGATGATGACGACCGGCCGGCCATTGATGCGGCCGATGCCGCCGACGATAGCGGCGTCGTCGGCGTAGGCGCGATCGCCAGCCAGTTCGTGGAATTCTTCGCAGATCACGCCGATGTAGTCGAGCGTGTACGGCCGGCCTGGATGGCGCGACAGCTGGGTCATCTGCCATGAGTTGAGGTTGCGGAAGATCTCGGCGGTCTTGATCTTCAGCTTCTCACGCAGGCGCCCGACCTCGTCGTCGATATTGAATGCCTGGCCATGGCTGGCGTGGCGAAGCTCTTCGATCTTCGCGTCCAGTTCGGCAATGGGTTGTTCAAAATCGAGGAAGTTGGGGTTCATTCGCAACAATTCGTGGCACAGAAGCGGCCCAGTATACCGTTACCCGGGAAAAGGCGAGAACGGCGCCGTATGGCTAACCTGGCTGTCAGAGCCTCCGCTGGCGAACCCTGGCAGGAAGCTCCGGATGACAGCCGATTGCGCTATCTTCCGGCCAACGAATATCTTACCGCCGGACCTGACCATGCCGATCAAACCGCCCATCGACAACAACAAGCTCGACCGCATCGTGGCCGAGGCGCGGCGCAATGCCGAGCAGCGCGAACTGGGCTATCGCGAGCGGGCGCTGAAGATGTATCCGTGGATCTGCGGCCGCTGCGCGCGCGAGTTCACCCGCGAGAACCTGCAGGAGCTGACCGTGCACCATCGCAACCACGATCACGACTTCAACCCGCCCGACGGCAGCAACTGGGAGTTGCTGTGCGTGTACTGCCACGATAACGAACACTCGCGTCATATCGACCATGTGCGCGGTGGAGTGATGGAGGTGCAGGATGCGCCGGCCGCCACGGGTAACCCGTTCGCTGATCTGAAGGCATTGATGGAGCGAGGCGGCAAGAAGTAATCGGCTTTGCTCCTCCCCCTGCTCGCAGGGGAGGTTGGGAGGGGGGGCTTTTGATCTTCTCGCATCGGACAAGGAGCGACCCCACCCCGACCCTCCCCTGCGAGCAGGGGAGGGAGCACATCAAGGGCCAGTCGCGGACAGAGTTGGGTTATCCGTCCTGCTGCTTGACGATGCGCAGTCGCGCAGCCTGCACGCCGGGCATGGCGCGGATGGCACGCAACAAGGCGGGAATGGCTTCCACGCGCCACTCTTCACCCAGCTCGAAGTCGGCCTGCGCGTTGCGGTTGTGATAGCCGTGCAGCACCACGGTGGCGCGGCCACCGCGATAGCCGGCCAGTGCTTGCTGCAATTGTTCGACGAAACCGGGCCCGACGCCGTTCAATTTCAGCTGCAGCAGCCGAGCATGTTTACGACAGGCGTCAGCCAGTGTGCTGGCGCTGCGGGCGCGCAGCTGGAAGCCACCGCCGGAGAAATCATCGATGCGCAGACCGCCCTCGACAATCAACATCTCATCGCGGGTGAGCAGTGGCGCTATCTGCTGATAGAGCTCGCCGAAGAAACTCACCTCGATGCTGCCGGTGCCGTCCTCGATGCGCACGAACGCATCGCTGTCGCCACGCTTGCGCACGGCGGTGACCATGCCGGCGATCGTCCACGGGGTGTCAGGGCCGCGGCGGAAGCGGTTGCCATCGTCGTTGTCGTTCTTGCGCGGTTTCGGCGGCTGGTAGCGATCACCAATTTCGCCGAGCGGGCAGGTCGATAGCTGCGCCAGTTCATCCTTCCACGGATCAGTGGGATGACCGGACAGGTAATGCCCGAGCGTGTCGCGCTCGCCCTGCAGCTTCTGCTCGAGCGGCCATTCCGGCGCAGTTGGCAGGTCGATGTGCACCACCGGTGTCGTTGCGCCCGACGCGGCGCCGAACATGTCGTTCTGGCCGGACTGCTTGTCGCGCAGATGCTGCTCGGCGGCCTTGATCGCGTCGGGCAACTGCAACATCAGGCTGGCGCGGGTTGGCGCCAGCTTATCGAGCGCACCCGACAGGATCAGCGCTTCCAGCACGCGACGGTTGAGCTTGGTCGGATCGACGCGACGGCAGAAATCGGCCAGGTTGGCGTACCCGCCATGGCTGCGTTCGGCCACGATCGCCTCGCACGCACCTTGGCCGACGCCCTTGATCGCGCCCAGGCCGTACTGAATTTTTTTCGGCTCGATCGCGACGAACATGTAGTCCGACGCGTTGACGTCCGGCGGCTGCACGGTGATGCCGATTGCGCGCGATTCGTCGAGGAACGTCACCGCCTTGTCGGTGTTGTCCATGTCTGCGGAGATCGTTGCGGACATGAACTCGGCCGGGTAGTGCGCCTTCAGCCAAGCGGTCTGATAGCTGACCAGTGCATAGGCGGCTGCGTGCGACTTGTTGAAGCCGTAGCCGGCGAATTTTTCCATCAGGTCGAAGATGGTGTCGGCCTTGTCGCCGGGCAGCCCATCTTTCGCCGCGCCCTCACGAAACTTGGCGCGCTCCTTCGCCATCTTCTCGACGTCTTTCTTGCCCATCGCGCGACGCAGCAGGTCGGCGCCGCCGAGCGAGTAACCGCCGACGATCTGCGCCATCTGCATGACCTGTTCCTGATAGACCATGATGCCGTAGGTCTCTTGCAGGATCGGCTGGACACGCGGATCGGGATACTCCACTTCCTCGCGGCCATGCTTGCGCGCGATGAAGCTGGGGATCAGGTCCATCGGGCCGGGACGGTACAGCGCGACCAGCGCGATGATGTCCTCGAAACGGTCGGGCTTGGCGTCTTTCAGCATGCGCTGCATGCCGGAGGATTCCAGCTGGAACACCGCGACCGTCTGCGCCTTCTTCAGCAGCTGATACGGTTTGGGATCGTCCAGCGGCAGTTGCGAAATATCCAGCGGCGCTTCGCCGGCTTTCGCGCGCCGAACGTTGATCGCCTTCACTGCCCAGTCGATGATGGTCAGTGTGCGCAGGCCGAGGAAGTCGAACTTCACCAGGCCGACCGCTTCGACGTCGTCCTTGTCGTACTGCGTCACCACGCCGCCGCCGCCCGCTTCGCAGTACAGCGGCGCGAAGTCGGTCAGCTCAGTCGGCGCGATCACCACGCCGCCGGCGTGCTTGCCGGCGTTGCGGGTGAGGTTCTCGAGTTTCAGCGCCAGATCGATCAGCGCGCGTGCATCTTCATCCTGCTCGTAGGCCTCGCAGAATTCCTTGACGACGCGATCGGTTTCCTTCTTCGATTTTTCGGAGCGGCCGAGCGCATCGGACAGCGTGAGATCGAGCGGCCGCGGCGGGATCAGCTTGGCCAGCTTGTCGACCTGGCCATAACCCATGCTGAGAACGCGGCCGGAGTCGCGCAGCACGGCCTTGGCCGCCATCGAGCCGTAAGTGATGATCTGGCTGACCCGGTCGCGACCGTATTTGCGCGATACGTAGTCGATCACCTCGTCGCGGCGATCCATGCAGAAGTCGATGTCGAAGTCAGGCATCGACACGCGTTCGGGATTGAGGAATCGCTCGAACAGCAGGTTGAACTGCAGTGGATCAAGGTCGGTGATCTTCAGCACCCATGCGACCAGCGAGCCGGCGCCCGAACCGCGGCCTGGGCCGACCGGGATACCGTTTTGCTTGCCCCAGTTGATGAAGTCCGCAACGATCAGGAAGTAGCCTGGAAAGCCCATCTCGATGATGACGTCCAGCTCGCGTTCCAGCCGCGTCTGGTAGTCCTCATGCGTCTGGTCGGCCGCGAGTGGCGCGGCGGCGAGGCGCTCTTTCAGGCCTTCACGCGACAGCTCGCGGATATAGCTGGCGAGGTCGTGACCTTCGGGTACCGGAAAGTCGGGCAGATAATATTTGCCGAATTCCAGCTCAAGATTGCAGCGCCTGGCCAGCTCGACGGTGTTTTCCAGCGCCTCGGGCAGGTCGGCGAACAGCGCAGCCATCTCTTCAGGCGTTTTCAGATACTGCTGGTTGCTGTACTCGCGCGGCCGTTTGAGATCAGCCAGCACGCGACCCTGGTTGATGCACACGCGCGCCTCGTGTGCATCGAAGTCGTCCTGCTTGAGAAAACGCACATCGTTGCTGGCCAGTACCGGCAGGTCGAGCTCGGTGGCCAGTGCGAGTGCAGCGGCGTTCCAGTTTTCCTCGCCCGCGCGACCGCAGCGGGTCAGCTCCAGATAGAGCCGATCCGGAAACAGTCGGGCGAACGGGTGCAGTTTTGCCAACGCCGCATCGGTGCCCTGATTCACGGCGATGCGGCCGACGTCGCTATCGCGGCCAAGCAGGGCGATCAGTCCGTGGGTGGCCTGCGCGTGCAGCCAGCCAGCCTCGATCAACGCCCGGCCCCCATGCTGACCCTCGCGCCAGGCGCGCGAGACCAGTCGCGACAGGTTGAGGTAACCCTCGCGGTTCTGGCATAGCAGGGTCAGCCGCCACGGTCGCGGATCGTCCGGTGCCGATATCCACAGGTCGCAGCCACCGATCGGCTTGATGCCGGCCGCGCTGCAGGCCTTGTAGAACTTCACCAGCGCGAACATGTTGCATTCGTCAGTCAGCGCCACCGCAGGCATGCCGGCGCGCACGCAGGCTTCGACCAGCGCCTTGATGCGGATGGTCGAATCGACCAGCGAATATTCGCTGTGCAGGTGTAGATGGGTGTAGCTGACGGTCATGCGGACTTGTGCGGTGAGTCCGTGCAGGCTAACCGGCACTACGCCCAGCGGCAAGATTGACTTACGCGAGTCTTACGGAAACCGTTGTACGGGAGCCTGTGCGGGATCAGTCTCGTCCTTGACGGATCGTCCGCAACCCGCCACCCGTCGCCCAGCAGAGAAAGAAAGCGATGCTAGAGCCACGGCAAACTGGCGGCCGCGGCTCTAGCAGAAAGCCCTGGCTCAGCCGGGGCAAACTGACCGGATCAGCAGGATCCGCACCATCGGTCGCCGAATGCCATCAGCGCACCTGGAAGCGTTCGTTTTTGTGGTCATGCTCGATGTAGTGGTCGAGGTTGCTCACCGTCAGCGGATGTAGGTCGTAGTCGGTGTGCGACAAGTGCTTATCGACTGCATGGGTATCGGTGGTTGTGTCGGTGACCGGTGGCGGCCTGGCGGCAGTTTCCGGTGGGATCTGTTTGATGGATGGGCGTTGGGATGGAAATAACATGCACGACTCCTGCGGTTCTGATGGATGCGCAGATGGCGGCTGGCGGGCGTTTTTATTGCGGGGACAGCCGATGAAACCCAAGCTTCCGTGCTGACGTTGGACCCTGTCAGTTATGGATGCATAGACGGCTGAAAAAGTTGCAGTGACTAATGGGCTATGCGCAGTTCGATTCGACCCGACGTGCAATTACAGCTAGCTGTATACGCTCGAATTTCAGGCGCGATGGCGGCGCAAGGTTGCGGCATGACTAATGGGCCATGCGCTGTTCGTGCTGTCCAGATGTACGATCGCAGAGTCAGATGCGTGTGGATATCAGGTGTTCCATTCGCATTCGCAGACCCTCAAAACAGGGCGCCTTAAAACAGCGCGCCTTGATCAAGCAGCAACCTTACCGGCGCGAAACTGCGGCGGTGTTGCGCGCAGGGTCCGAGCTGCTGCAGCGACGCCAGATGTGCCGGCGTTGGGTAGCCCTTGTGCACGGCAAAGCCATAACCTGGATGTGCCGCGTCCATCGCAACCATCAAGCGGTCACGACTGACCTTGGCGAGGATTGAGGCAGCGCTGATCGCGGGCTCCAGCGCATCGCCACCGACGATCGCGCGGCCGGGGCAGGGCAGGTCCCGCGGCAGCTTGTTGCCATCGATCAGAGCCTCATGAGCGACCAGTGAGAGGCCAGCCACGGCTCGGCTCATGCCGGCCATGGTGGCCTGGAAGATGTTCAGGCGGTCGATCTCATCGGGCTCGATCAACACCACGCAGTAGGCCAGTGCGTATTCGATGATCTGCGGATACAGTGCTTCGCGTTTTGCTTCGCTGAGTTTCTTGGAGTCGTTGAGGCCGGCAATCGGGCGGCCCGGGTCGAGGATCACCGCAGCCACCGCCAGTGGTCCAGCCAACGGTCCGCGGCCTGCCTCGTCGACACCGGCGACAAGAAAGCTGTTTGCATTCGCCCCCTCTCCCCTTTGGAAGGAAGGTTGGGATGAGGGGAGGGTGCTCGCCTCGAACCTGCTAGCCGACATTGCGCTCATCCATCAACTCGGCAACGGCGGCCGCCGCGCGACCACCCGCGTGGCCCTCCAAATCACCGCGCAACGCCAGATGCAAGTGCTCGAAAGCAGCGACAATGTGGCCGCGGCGTTCGCTGTCACTAAACAGCGCCAACGTAGCTGCGGCGAGTTTCTCGGCCGTGCAGTCGTCCTGCATCAGTTCCGGTACCAGCAGGTCATCACCAAGGCCGCTGGCGCGCGCCAGAATGTTGGGCAATGCATACACATCGGTTTTGAGCATTTTCATGGCGCGTGCGATGCGATAACTCAGCGGCGCGACGCGATAGCCGACCACCATCGGGCGTTTGGCCAGCATCGCCTCCAGCGTGGCAGTGCCGGAGGCCAGCAGCACGACATCGGCGGCCAGCATCGCCTCATGCGCATGACCTTCCAACAGCAGCGGGGCAGCTTCATCGCGCGGACCCTTCGCCAGCATGGCCTTGAGTCTGGCGTGTATCTGCGGATTGGCGGCCGGTATCACGATGCGCAGGCCTGGCAGTGCGGCCGCGACCCGCATTGCGGCGTCGATGAACGTCTGTCCCATCCGCGCAAGCTCGGATAGTCGGCTGCCCGGAAGTACAGCCAGTATCGGTGCCTGCTGCGGCAGCTGCAGAAGATCACGCGCACCGACGCGGTCGGAAACCAGCGCGAAACGATCGGCCAGTGGATGGCCGACGAAGCGCGCATCGATGCCATGCTTTGCGTAGATCGACGGTTCCATCGGGAACAGGCACAGCACCCGGTTGGCACTGCGGCCAATTTTCTCTGCACGCTTTTCGCGCCACGCCCACACCGACGGGCTGACGTAATGGACGGTGAGCAAGCCGGCTTGTTTCAGGCGTTGCTCTACGCCGAGATTGAAATCCGGCGCATCGATGCCGATCACTACGGCGGGATGCACCTTGAGCAGTCGGGCCACCAGGGCGTTGCGCAACTTCAGCAGCCGCGGCAAATGCCTGATCACCTCGCTGAAACCGAACAGCGAAAGCTCATGGATGTCGTACCAGGATTCGAAACCTTGCGCCTGCATGCGGGCGCCACCGATGCCGATGAAGCGCGCCTGCGGGTATCGTTCGCGCAGTGCAACGATCAGGTCGGCGCCGAGCTGGTCACCGGAATCTTCGCCGGCGATGATGGCGATAAGCGGAGCCTGCGGCCGGGGTTCAGCCATCTGCATGTCTTGTAACTCCCGCAGAGCGAAGCCAGCTGTTTGATCCGCTGATATGGGCGTGGCCCATATCAGCGGACATATCAGCGAGCGAGTGCCCGCTCGCTTTTTTCGAGAAATTCGAGCATGGCCCGCACATCGTCGCTGGTCTGTGCTTGCGCGGTCAGCTGTTCGCGAGCTTCGGGCAGCGAGAGGCCGGTCATATACAGAGTGCGGTAGGCGCGCTTGATCGCGGCAATGCGCGATGCTTCGAAACCGCGACGCTTCAATCCTTCGCTATTGATGCCACGCGGGCGCCCCTGCTGTTCATTGGCCATCATCACGAACGGCGGCACATCGGAGCCGACCAGACAGCCCATGGCGATGAATGCATGCGAGCCAACCTTGCAGAACTGGTGCACACCGGAATAGCCGGCCAGTATCGTCCAGTCACCGATCTCCACATGTCCGGCCAGTGCCGCATAGTTGGAGAACACCACGTGATTGCCGATCTGGCAGTCGTGCGCAATGTGCGCGTAGGCAAGCAGCCAGTTGTCGTCGCCAATGCGGGTGACGCCACCACCATCGCCGGTTCCGCGATTGATGGTGACGAATTCACGAATCAGATTGCGGTCGCCGATCACCAGTTCAGTGCGTTCGCCGGCAAATTTCTTGTCTTGCGGGGCGCCGCCAATCGAGGCGAACTGGGTGATGCGGTTGTCCCGGCCAATCTTTGTCGGCCCTTCGATCACGACATGCGGCCCGATCTGCGTACCGTCGCCGATTTCCACCTCGGCGCCAATCACGCTGTAGGCACCGATGCTGACGTTGGCACCAATGACAGCAGAAGGATCGATCAGCGCGGTGGGGTGAATCATTTGTCGGACCTCGCTGCGCACATCAGTTCGCAACTGGCCACTTCCTTGCCATCGACCAGGGTGCGGGCCACAAACAGGCCCATGCCGCGCATCAGACGTTTCAGGCTTACCTCCAGGCGCAATTGGTCACCCGGAACCACGGGTGCGTTGAAGCGTGCATTGTCGATCTTGACCAGATAGAACAGCGGGCTGCCGGTATTGCCCTTGATGCGGCTGCTGATCTGGGTCAGCAAGCCGGCGGTCTGTGCCATCGCTTCGATGACCAGTACGCCGGGCATGACTGGATGGCCGGGAAAGTGGCCCTGAAAGAACGGCTCGTTGATGGTCACGTTTTTCAACGCGACCACGCTGACGTCGGGCACGATCTCGATCACGCGGTCCACCAGCAGAAACGGGTAGCGATGCGGAAGCAGTTGCTGGATCTGCTCCACGTTCACCGGCAGGGTTATTTCCGTGAGCTTCTCATTCATGGGTCTTGTCCTTTTCCAGCGCCGACAGTCGGCGCGCGTACTCGTCCAGATGCTTGAAGCGGGCCGCGTTCTTCCGCCACTGGCGGTTGTCCTGCAGCGGCACGCCTGATGAATATTCGCCTGGCTCGCGAATAGAGTGCGTGACCAGACTCTTGGCGGTAATGGTAACCCGGTCAGCCAATTCAAGATGCCCGAGCACGCCGGCATTGCCGCCGATCATGCAGTAACGGCCGATCCTGGCACTACCGGCGACTGCCGAGCAGCCGGCCATCGCGGTGTGCGCGCCGACGTGCACGTTGTGCGCGATCTGGATCTGGTTGTCGAGCCGTACGTCTTCTTCAAGTACGGTGTCGTCCAGCGCGCCGCGATCGATCGTGGTGTTGGCGCCGATTTCGCAGTCGTCACCGATGCGCACGCCGCCGAGCTGCGGCAGCTTGACCCAGCCGCCGTGATCGAACGCGTCGTGATCGAATGCGAAGCCGAAACCATCCGAGCCGATCACTGCGCCGGGATGTATCAGCACGCGTTTGCCCAGCGTGACCCGGGTTACCAGTGTGACCCGCGCCACCAGTCGCGATTGCGCACCGACCGTGCAATCGGTGCCGACGATGCAATGCGGACCGAGCACGACGCCGTCTTCGATGACAGCACCATCTTCGATCACGCAGCAGGGACCAATGCTGGCACTGGGGCTGACACGCGCGTTGCCGTGGACCACCGCGCTGGGGTGGATGCCCGCTGGTGCGGCCGGTAACCGTTCAAACAGTGCGGCGATCCTGGCGTAAGCGATGTAAGGATCTTTGGCGATCAGTGCAGCGGTCGGACAGTCGGCAAGGTTCTCCGTGCGCAACAGCACAACGCCAGCGCGGGTTGCTGCCAGTTGGCTGGTGTATTTGCTATTGGAGAGAAAGCTCAGCTGGCTGGGGGCCGCGCCGGCCAGCGTGCCCACGCCATCGATCACGCGCGCGCCGTCGCCTTCTAGCGACAGTTCGAAACGCTCGGCAAGTTCGCTCAGAGAATAAGAGCCGTTCACGCCCACGTGCTTTCTCCAGGACACTCAGGTGATTCCAGGGCGGGATGCCCGTGCAAGCGCGGGCAAACCAACGGGAAAAGCGCGGTTTGACCGCGCTCCCCGCATATTCTCGCGTCGCCTCAGAACGTGCTACCAAAGGTAAATTGGATACGTTCCTCATAGTAGCCGTCACTTGGCTGGGTGCGGAACGGCAACGCGAAGCTGATGATCAGCGGGCCGATCGGCGCCTGCCAGTGCAACGACAGGCCGGTGGAGGCACGCAAGGTGCTGGCATTGAAGCTCTGGATATTCGTGTAGGCATTGCCGGTATCGACGAACCATGAAACTCGGGCGGTGTCGACGTCTTTCAGGAACGGCAGTGGCAGATACAGTTCGGCGGTACCGAGCACCTTGAACGCACCGCCGATCGGCTCAGCGTGGCTGCCATCGGGGCACAGGCCGGAGCTCGTCGGTACGGCTCCAGGGGCGATACAGATACGCGGTCCCAGCGTATTGTCCTGGAAGCCGCGCACGTCCGTCACACCGCCAGAGAAGAAGTTCTGGAAGAACGGGAACTGCTGGCGCATATCCACGAGGGTGTGGTCAGTGACGACTTGTTGCAGCTGCTGATAAGCGGCATCGTCGATGCCGTTCTTGCCGTAGGTCTCGCCGTCGCCGATCTTGCCATCCAGGTACAGCACGAAGCCCTTGCCGATCGGCCAGTAATGATTGGCTTCACCCGTCAATTTCCAGTACTGCACGGTCGAGCCGGGCAGGGCGACATCCGCCGACAGGGAGATCTTGCCGCCGCGTGTCGGTGCCCAGTAACTGTTGCGGGTGTCGTGGGTCCAGCCCAGCGTGCCAGTCCATGAGTGGATGGTGTTGTGGCCGATTTCATTCTGATAATCGATCAGGACCTGCGGGGTGTAGCCCGGAATCGTGTTGACCTTGTTACTGCCCAGGCCCAAACCGACGCGCAAACCATCGGTTTCGGTAATCGGTATGCCGAGGTAGCTGGAGAAACTCTTGGCGCTGGTGGAGTAGTCGGCGAATTCGCTGATGTCGCCGTAGTTGGTCTTCGACAAGGTGGCGTTGTAGCCGATGCCGATGCCGTTGTCGGTCAGATACGGGTTGTAGTAGTTGACGCTGTAGAGGGTGCTGTAAGTGCTGCGCTGGCCGCTCAGGGAGACGCTGTCACCGCTGCCGAACAGATTGTTCTGCGTCACTGAAGCGGACAGGATGAGGCCTGAGTACTGCGAATAGCCGATGCCGAACTGCAGGCTGCCGGCGGATTGCTCCTCGACCTTGACGGTGACGTCCACCTGATCCTGCGTGCCGGGTACCAGCTTCTTGTCGATATCGACTTTCTTGAAGTAACCCAGGCGCTGCAGACGAATCTTGGAGCGGTCGAGCGCTGCCTGCGAATAAAAAGAGCCCTCAAACTGGCGCATTTCACGCCGCAGCACATTGTCTTCGGTGCGGGTATTGCCCGAGAAAATCACCCGGCGGACATACACGCGCTGACCTGGCTCGATGTAGAAGGTCAGATCGACAGTGTGATTTTCCTTGTCCAGCTTGGGGATCGGTGTGACGTTGGCAAACGCGTAGCCGATATTGGCCAACACGGCCTTGATCGCCTTCGACGTGCCCTCGACCGCCGCGCGATTGAAGGTGTCGCCCGTCTTGATGAACACAAAGCGACGCAGGTTGGATTCCGGCAGGATCAGCGTGCCGAGCAGCTTGACGTCCGACATCTTGTAGATGTCGCCTTCCTTCACGCTGGTGTCGATGTACATCGAACGCCGGTCCGGCGCGATCGACACCTGGGTGGAATCGATACCGAAGTCGGCGTAGCCGCGGTTCATGTAATAGGCCTGAACCTTGTCCAGGTCACCAGAAAGCTTTTCGCGCGAATACTGGTCGTCTTTCGAGTACCAGGACATCAGGTTCGGAGTGTTCGACTCGAACCGCCCGCGGATTTCCTTGTCGGTGAACGCGGTATTGCCGAGGATCTTGATTTCCTTGATCGTGGCAGCCTTGCCTTCACGGACCTCGATGTCGACGGCTACGCGATTGCGCTCAAGCTGGGTCACGTGCGGGATGATCGACACGTTGTACTTGCCGCGGTTGTGATACTGCCGGGTAAGTTCCTGCTGCACATTGTCCAGCGCCAGCCGGTCGAAGGTCTCGCCTTCGGCGAGGCCGATCTGCTTCAGACCCTTCTTCAGGTCATCAGTCTTGATGTCCTTGTTGCCGCGGATCGTCAACTTGGCGACCGACGGTCGCTCGATCACCTTGATTACCAGGATGGTACCGTCGCGATCGAATTCCACATCGCTGAAGAACTTCGTGTTGTACAACGCACGAATGGCCCGCTGGGCCTCGTCGTTGGTCAGCCGATCGCCCTTGTTCACCGGCAGGTAGTTGTATACCGTGCCGGCAGAAATGCGGCTGAGTCCGTCGATGCGGATGTCCGACACCACGAACGGGTCGAACGCAAACGCATTGGCGGAGAGGGAGGCAAGCAGGATCAGCGCGGCGATACGCTTCATCGTCGGTTCCGTTGGGTTATTTCGATGGGACGGCCAGCGCGGCCGCCCCGATCAACGCATGAAACAGGGACGGGCCCTGTCTCGAAAGAGAGTCCGCACTCCGCAGGAGTGCATCGTGTAAAACACCGCCGCGCTGTACCGCGGAAAGCGCAAGCAAGTGGGTCGCCGATAGGCCGCAGTCACTGGTCATGGGCATCACGACAGCAACATGCGGTGGATATCGTTGTAGAACGCCAGCCCCATCAGGGTGAACAGCAACGCCAGCCCGATGTACTGGCCGACGACCATTGCCTTTTCACTGACCGGGCTGCCTTTGATCAACTCGACAAGATAATACAGTAGGTGCCCGCCATCCAGGACGGGAATCGGCAGCAGGTTGAGGATCGCCAGGCTCAGCGAGACCAGCGCCAGGAACTGCAGGAACCAGGACAGGCCCATGCTGGCCGACGCATTGGCTACCTGAGCTATGCCGATGACTCCGGACAGATTCCGGGTCGACGCCTGGCCGCTCAGCATATTGCCGAGCATGCTGAAGGTCTGTGCCGCGTTGCGCCAGGTGGTCTGTACCGATGCGCCCAATGCCTTGATCGGGCCGTAGTGGACGGTGATCTGTTCGGCCAGCGGCGGGCCCACGCCGATCACCCATTTCAGCGGCTGACCTTGTAGCGACGCCCACTTGGCGGTGACGTTGAGCGTAAGCGGCTGGCCAGCCCGTTCGACGGCGATCGTCAGCTTTGGCGATTTGGCTGCCTGCACCTGCACCAGCTCGCCGAACGCGAGGAAGTCGCTGACCGGCTGGCCGTTGACGCTGACCATGCGGTCGCCTCCCTGCATGCCCGCCTGCGCGGCAGGCTCGTCTGCAACCACCGTGGCGGCCAGCGCTGGTGGGGGCATCAATTGCAGTCCCAGCTGATCCATGTACTGGTCAACGGCCTTTCCGGCCGGCAACTGGTTCAACGGCAACACCAGGTCACGCGAGCGACCATCGCTACCGCGCACGGAAAGCGGCAACGGCATGCGCCCAAGCAGCGCATTCGCTACCGCGTCCATCGAATCGCTCCAGGTGGCTACGGCCTGACCACCGACGCTGAGGATTCGATCACCTGGCTGGATACCCGCTTCGGCGGCAATGCTGTGTGGCGTGGCGGTTACCACCGGCGCGACGTCCGGCCGCCCCAGCATGAACATCAGCCAGAACGCGGCCAGCGTAAAGATCAGGTTGAAGCCCGGGCCGGCGGCCACGATGGCGATCCGCTTCCAGACCGACTTTCCGGTGAACTCCTGGTCGCGCAGCGCGGGATCGACCTCGCCCTCGCGAGCGTCGAGCATCTTTACATAGCCGCCCAGCGGGATCGCGGCAATCTGGTATTCGGTGCCGTCGCGGCCCACGCGCTTCCAGATCGCACTGCCAAATCCGACGGAAAAACGCAGCACTTTGACGCCACAGCGGCGCGCGACCCAGTAGTGGCCAAATTCATGAAAGGTCACCAGCACGCCAAGCGTGACCAACAACCAGAATACCGAGCCGAAAAAGGAAGTCATCAAGTGCCGTAAAAGGGAGTCATCAGTGCAAGAATATCAGCAAGCATTGCGCAGAACGCGACGGGCCGCCTCTCGGGCGATCCGGTCGCGTTCACAGAGCATCTGGATATCGACCACGGCTTGCGCCGGCAGTTCCGCAAGTACCGCCTCGACGACATCCGCAATGGACAGAAACGGCAAAGCGCCAGCCAGGAAGGCTTCCACGGCGATCTCGTTGGCGGCATTCAGCACGGCAGGGGCGTCACCGCCAGCGCGTAGCGCCTGGAAGGCCAGCGCCAGACAGCGGAAGGTGGCCAGATCCGGCGCTTCGAACGCCAACGGCGCGCAAGCGGCCAGATTCAAGGGGGCCACGCCTGCCTCGACCCGCTCCGGCCAGGCCAGCGCATGGGCGATCGCGGTGCGCATGTCCGGATTGCCCAGCTGGGCCAGTACCGAGCCATCCACGTATTCGACCAGCGAATGCACCAGGCTTTGCGGGTGCACCAGGACCTCGATGGCGTCCGCTGGCGCGGCGAACAAGTGATGCGCCTCAATCACTTCCAGGCCCTTGTTCATCAGGGTCGCCGAATCGACCGAGATCTTGCGGCCCATCACCCAGTTCGGGTGCTTGCAGGCCTGTTCCGGCGTGATATTGGCTAGTTGCGAGCGCGTGTAACCGCGGAACGGGCCACCCGAGGCCGTGAGGATCAGCCGGCGGACACCGCCCGCACGTAGATCAGGTCGGCCTCCAGGCAGGCACTGGGCAGGCAGGCATTGGAACAGCGCGTTGTGTTCAGAATCGACCGGAATCAGCGTGCCACCGCCCGCGGCTACTGCTTCAAGCAGTAGCGGGCCGGCCATCACGATCGCTTCCTTGTTTGCCAGCAGCAGGCGTTTGCCCGCGCGCGCGGCAGCCAGGGTGGAGTCCAGCCCGGCGGCGCCGACGATGGCGGCTACCACCGTGTCGCACAGTGCACTGGATGCGGCAGCGGCAAGCGCCGCATGACCGCTGGCCACTTCGCAGCGCACGCCCGCAGCAGCGAGTCGACGCGATAGTTCAGCTTCCAGCGCAGGATCCGCGATGACGGCCAGTTCCGGCCGATGCCGCACACATAGCTCGGCCAGAGCCTCGACCTGCCGGTGCGCGGTCAGCACACTGGCACGAAAATGCTCCGGGTGGCGTGAGATGACATCCAGCGTATTACCGCCGATGGAACCCGTCGCACCAAGAACGGCAACCTTTTTCATCGTCACAGCCCTAGCAGCAGCAAACCGGCGGCGAACACCGGCGCCGCCGCAAACACGCTGTCCAGGCGATCCATCAAGCCACCGTGGCCGGGAAACAGGGTGCCGGAATCCTTTACCTGGGCGTGCCGCTTCATCAGGCTTTCGAGCAAGTCGCCGACGATCGAGATACTGACCGTGAGCACGGCCAGCAGCGCCAGGCCCAGCAGCTGGGCACCGCGGACATCAAGCAACCAGCCGCCGATTGTTGTCACCAGCACGCCGGCCACCATGGCGCCATAGGCGCCAGCCCAGGTCTTGCCGGGGCTGATCTGCGGCGCCAGCTTGCGTTTGCCGAATGCACGGCCACTGAAATAGGCGCCGATGTCGGCTGCCCAGACAATCAGCAGGGCGAGCATGGTCCAGCCATGGCCGTGAGGTTCGCGTTCGTGGATGCTCACCAGAGCCACCCAGGCCGGAAAGATCACGAATGCGCCGGCCAGCAATTTCAGGACCAGGTTCTCGCGCGTAGGCGCGGCGCCGAACGCGAAATGGCGCAGCCAGAGGCAGGCCAGCAGCCACCAGGCCACACCCGCCAACAGCATCAGCGGCGTCAACGCGGTGGCGCGCGTCCACCACAGCAACGCGAATAGAAGAACACCCGCGCCTAGGCCTGCCACGCGCCACGCACCGCCTTTCAGGCCGCTCAGTTGGGTCCATTCCCACAAGGCAGCCAGGAAGGCCACCGTGGCGACTGCCGCAAACACGCCTGCCGATGAAAACAGGATGATCAGGATCACCAGCGGAGCGAGCAGCAAGGCGGTGAGGGTGCGCTGAAGCAGCATCGGAATCCTTAGGAAGTCGTGGCGGCGACCTGCTCGCCGGTGCGGCCGTAACGGCGCTCGCGGCGGGCAAAGTCTTCGATGGCCTGACGCAGGCAAGCCTGGTCGAAATCGGGCCACAAGGTGTCGGTAAAGTACAGTTCCGCGTACGCGACCTGCCACAGCAGGAAGTTGCTGATGCGACATTCACCGCCGGTGCGGATAAACAGATCCAGCGGTGGCAGTTCGGCCAGGCTCATCCACTGATTCAGCCGGGCCTCGTCGATTTCGTCAGCGCGCAGCTCGCCGCGTGCGACCGCTTCTGCGGCCTGACGGCTGGCCTGCGCGATGTCCCAGCGGCCGCCGTAGTTCACCGCAATGTTCACGTGCAGTTTGTCGTTGCCGGCGGTGCGTAGCATCGCCGCCTGCATACGCTGGCGCAGCGGCTCGTCAAATGCGCTCAAGTCGCCGATGAAACGCAGGCGCACGCCATGGACGTGCAGCTCGTCCACTTCCTTGTCGAGTGCGCGCAGGAACAAACCCATCAGCGCGCCGACCTCGTCTTCCGGGCGCTTCCAGTTCTCGCTGGAGAACGCGAACAGGGTCAGCGCCTGCACGCCCTCACGCAGGCACGACTCGATTGCCTCGCGCACGGCCTTGCGGCCGGCGTTGTGGCCGAAACTGCGCGGGCGATGACGTGCCTTGGCCCAGCGGCCGTTGCCATCCATGACGATGGCGATATGGCGCGGAACCTTGTCGGCCTCGGCGCCGGACATGACGGGCGCGATGGCGCTCAGAGCGCCATCAGCTCCTCTTCCTTCGCCTTCACCACGGCATCGACATCCTTCACTGCGCGATCGGTGAGCTTCTGGATCTCATCGTCGACACGGCGCTCTTCATCTTCGGTGATCAGCTTTTCCTTGAGCAGATCCTTGACCTGCCCCAGGACATCACGGCGCACGTTGCGGATCGCGATCTTCGCGTTCTCGCCTTCATGGCCGACGTGCTTGGCCAGTTCCCGGCGACGCTCTTCGGTGAGCGGCGGCATGTTCAGGCGGATCACGGTGCCTGCGGTGGTCGGCGTGATGCCGAGATCGGAGGCCATCAAGGCCTTCTCGATCGGCGCCACCATGTTCTTTTCCCACGGCGTGACGATGATCGTGCGCGAATCGGCCAGCGATACCGAGGCGACCTGCGTCAGCGGCATGTCCGCGCCGTAGTAGGGCACCTTGATGTTGTCCACCAGCGAGGTGCTGGCGCGGCCGGTACGGATGCGGGTGAGATCGTGCTTGAGTGAGTCGATGCTCTTGCCCATGCGGGTCTGGGCATCGTTCTTGATGTCGTTGAGCATGTGGAGTTTCCCGGTGAAGCTGGCAATGAAAAGCTGGCAAAGAAAATCAGGCAGGACAGACGATTATATAGCAGTGCGGCGGCGCTTCAGTCGGCGCAGACCAGCGTGCCGATCGGTTCGCCGTTCACGATACGCATCAGGTTGCCGGGGACAGTCATGTCGTAGATGCGCATCGGCATGCGGTCGTCACGGCACAAAGCGATGGCCGCCGTGTCCATCACCGCCAACTTGCGCTCGATGACTTCGTCGTAGGTGAGCTGGTCGTAGCGTTTTGCGTCGCTGTGCTTGGTCGGATCAGCAGTGTAGATGCCGTCGACCTTGGTCGCCTTCAGCAGCAGATCGGCGCCCACTTCCACCGCACGCAGGGCCGCGGCCGAATCGGTGGTGAAGAACGGGTTGCCGATGCCGGCGGCGAACAACACGATGCGGCCTTTTTCGATGTGGCGAATCGCGCGGCGGCGGATGAAATCCTCGGCTACGTCGTGGATCTGGATCGCGCTCATCACGCGGGCGAAGCCGCCGCGCTTCTCGATCGCGTCCTGCATGGCCAATGCGTTCATCACCGTGGCCAGCATGCCCATGTGGTCGCCGGTGACCCGATCCATCCCGGCAGCGGCAAGGCCTGCGCCGCGGAAGATGTTGCCACCGCCGATGACTACGCCGATCTGGACGCCGGCGCGCTGCACCTCGATGATCTCGTCCGCGAGTCTGCCGATCACCTTCGGGTCGATGCCGTAATCGGCTTCGCCCATCAATGCCTCACCGGAGAGCTTGAGCATGATGCGGTGGAACTTGGGCTGGTCGCTCATGAAATCTCCGAATTGTGTGTGGCAAAACAGATACATTGTAGCGGAGAGCGGGGGCGAGGGACGAGAGGCGAGTAGCGAATAGCCAGGGGCGAGGGGCGAGTAGCGAGGGGCGAGTAGCGAGTAGCGAGGGCGACATGTCATACCCCAAGTCGGCTTGTAAGCCCACGATTGCAACACCATCCGGTTTTCGCGCCCTCGCTACTCGTCCCTCGCCCCTGGCTACTCGTCCTTCGCTCTACAGCCCCAACGAAAAAGGCCACGGTTTCCCGTGGCCTTCCGGAACAAGCGGAACGAGGCGCTTTACGCCAGGCCGGCCTGCTTCATCACTTCGGCGTGGAAATCCTCTTCCACTTTCTCGATGCCTTCGCCGACGGCCAGACGGGCCACCGAGATGACGTCGGCGCCTTCCTTCTTCAGTGCATCGGCCACCGTGACATTGGTGTCGAGCACGTAGGGCTGGCCGAGCAGGGTGACTTCGGACACGATCTTGTGGACCTTGCCGGAGATGATCTTCTCGAGGATTTCGGCCGGCTTGGCCTTTTCCTTGTCGGACATCTGGCTCAGCGCGATCTCCTTTTCCTTGGCCAGGAATTCGGCGGGGACGTCCTCGGCGCGGATATGCGCCGGGTTCATCGCTGCCACGTGCATCGCGATGCCCTTGGCCAGCTCCTCGGAACCACCCTTGAGCGCCACCAGCACGCCAATACGGCCGCCATGGATATAGCTGCCGATGGTGCCGGCATTTTCCACGCGGGCCATGCGGCGCACGTCGATCTTCTCGCCGATGGTGGCGATCAGCGTCTTGGCGGCTTCTTCGACATTGCTATGGCCCGGATAGGCGGCAGCCTTCAGCGCAGCCACGTCAGTAACGCCGGAATTCAGCGCGATATCGGCGACGGCGTCGCTGAACTTCAGGAAGCTGGCGTCCTTGGCGACGAAGTCGGTCTCGCAGTTGATCTCGACCAGGACGGCCTTGCCGGTGGTCTGGGCGGCAACGATGCGGCCTTCGGCGGCAACGCGGCTGGCCTTCTTGTCAGCCTTGGCCAGGCCGGACTTGCGCAGCCATTCCATCGCGATTTCGATGTCGGCGTTGTTCTCGACCAGGGCCTTCTTGCATTCCATCATGCCGGCGCCGGACCGCTCGC
>Ga0302228_10000245_pt1 | contig 49646 bp, 46 predicted proteins | sample II_Palsa_N1_2_FD_193519 | JGI IMG/M metagenome (GOLD analysis project Ga0302228, IMG submission 193519) | Peat permafrost microbial communities from Stordalen Mire near Abisko, Sweden - II_Palsa_N1_2 | ecosystem: Environmental > Terrestrial > Soil > Palsa > Peat permafrost | place: Sweden... | reverse complement strand
GAATTGCAGATCCGATGGCAGACATCGCGATGCCCGCATTGATCCCCGGAGATTGCGATATAGGCGTCCTGCGCCGCGAAAATAATCCACGTGATGCGCAAAAGCGTTTTCACACAGCCTGGACCCAAGGCGGACGTTCATATGGCCATCAAGTACGCGACCCCGCTTGCCGAACCGAAATGTCCCTGAACCCGTTTTCTGTATACCGAGCAGGTCACAGGCCCGAAGCTTCGAGTCGATGGCCAGATTGAAGATGGCGAGGTCCCTGAGGCTCTGGCGCAGCCGCAGCCGAGTCCCAATTGGCCAGATCTCCCGCACCTTGAGCGGTGCCTTCTGCCCAGCGACTCTTCCTTTGTTCCAGGGGATGCAGCGCTGCTTGCGATTAGCGGCCATGGCGAGCCCCCATATTGAAGGAGTACTAGTCTGCTACCTTTTCGTTGAGATCCATTATCGAACAAGTTGTAGGCAAAGGAGCTACCAATGCCAGCTCGACCCCCTGGAGCAAAGTCGGACCCAGCGATGGCACGATTCATCTTCTCCCGCTGCCTTAACCGGTCGATCGTATTGAGCAACCGCCTCGGAGTCCTCGATCTAGAGTGGCGCCGCAAGATGGGGCTGCCTTTGAAAGGAAAATTCGGCCGGGTTATCCCAATGATCGGCGTGTCGCCGGAATACGAACCTGCTCTCGAAATGTTCCTTGCCTCGCTGTATGCGTGCGCCGAAGGCTGGCCAACTCTAAAGATCGCGGACGCGCGTGTCGAAGAACTACTCGCAGATAAGGCGCGGATAAAATTGCTAAAGGATTGGCGCGACGTGGTTTTCCATTTTCGGTACATTCGCTCTCCTGAGGCCGAAGCCTTCAAGAACGATAAGGGCTCAGTCAATTGGTCGCGTAACCTCTACGCTGCGTTTGTTGCGGTCGATCTCCTGACCAAGCAGTGAACTTTCACCATGCCGAAGCCCGCTTCGCACTCTTGGCCCGTCGCTCATGTCGAACGTTATTGACCGACCGCTTCTGGCCGCTTGCAGCCCGTTAGCCGTTGGTCATCGATTTTTCTGCCGATGAGTTGCGCGATGGTTGCTATCGACCCATTTGAGCCGTTGGGGAGCGGCCGCTCTCAGGTTCTCGTGTGCCCGTGAGCGAAAGCGACGTGCTCTGCTAATTAATTTCCTGTAGCTGGCGAAGCGCCAAGACTCCAGCAAACCATTTTTCAAATCGCCAAGGGCGATTCACTGGCACGCTATCAGCCCTGGCTCGAAAGTACCCATGTGCTCAACCTGGCTTGATCGAGTCTGTAAGTTGGATCATTCAACGCCTTGACGAAAAATAATCGATTTATTTTTGGATCGCATGTCGAATGACCTATGCGTGGTTCGACGTATCAACAGTGAGCCAGTGCTACAGGGCGCGACAGCGTTCCCAAAGCGCTTCCATCTGAGTTCACCGGCTTGCAAACAAAGGGCTAGACCCTGGAGCAAGCAAGCCACACTACTCACGACCACAGGAGAGTTTCCCATGCGATTCATGATTATCGTAAAAGCCACCGCCGAGTCCGAAAAAAAGGGAGCACTTCCCGATCCACAGCTCATGGCCGACATGAGCAAGTTTAACGAAGAACTCATAAAGGCCGGCGTGGTGTTGGCAATGGATGGGCTCCAACCTAGCTGCAACGGCGCCCGTGTTAAGTTTTCTGGCAAATCGCGGACCGTGGTCGACGGCCCGTTTACGGAGACCAAGGAGCTCGTTGCCGGCTTCTGGATCTGGCAGCTAAAGTCGATCGCGGAGGCTATCGAGTGGGTCAAGCGCTGCCCCAATCCACACCACGGGGAGTCCGAAATTGAGATCCGCCAGGTTTTTGAGATGGAAGATTTCGCCCCACTCCTTTCTGAAGAAGAGATTCAGTACAAGGTGAGTCGTCGCGCTGAGTTGCCAAATCAGACATCCAACATCTAAGTACGCTTGCACGCTCTGTTTAAAGCTGGTGTGATCGGTAGCCATGGCTGCTACCGATCACCACTGCACCATTGAAGCCGTCTGGCGCATCGAGTTCGCCCGCGTCATTGCTAGCCTGACCCGCTTTACTCGCGACGTCGGTCTGGCCGAAGACTTGGCACAGGAGGCGTTTCTCGCCGCACTCGAACAGTGGCCGCAGTCCGGTGTTCCCGATAATCCCGGCGCGTGGCTCACCGCGACCGGCAAACGTCGCGCCATCGATCTCTTTCGCCACAACGCCGTCGCCAGGTGCAAGCATGAAGAACTCGCGCGCGAACTTGACGTGCTTGAGCAGGCCTCGCCCGATCTCGACGCTGAGCTAGACAACGCTATCAGCGACGATCTTCTCCGCCTCGTCTTCATCGCCTGTCATCCCGTCTTGCCTGCCGATTCGCGCGTAGCGCTCACGCTCCGTCTCTTGGGCGGTCTCACGACCGAGGAAGTCGCCCGTGCGTTTCTGACGCCCGAGCCCACCATCGCCCAGCGCATCGTGCGCGCCAAACGCACTCTCGCCGACAAGCGCATTCCGTTCGAGGTGCCCTGTGGTCCCGAGCTCGTTATCCGTCTTTCCTCCGTGCTCGAAGTCATCTACCTGATCTTTAATGAGGGCTACTCGGCCACCAGCGGCGCTGACCTCATGCGTCCCTCACTCTGCGAGGACGCGCTCCGCCTCGGTCGCATCCTCGCTGAACTCATGATCACCGAATCCGAGGTCCACGGGCTAGTCGCCCTGATGGAAATCCAAGCCTCGCGGACGCGCGCGCGAGTCACGGCTACCGGCGAGGCGGTGCTGCTCCTAGAACAAAACCGCAGCCAATGGGATCAGCTGCTCATCCGTCGGGGACTGCTCGCCATCCAGCGCGCTCACCGCATCAACGCCGGCCGCGGCACCTATCTGCTCCAAGCCGAGATCGCTGCTTGCCACGCCTGCGCGCATACGCCGGCGGATACTGACTGGCATCGTATCGTCGCCCTCTACACCGAGCTTGCTCAGGTCCATCCCTCTCCGGTCATCGAACTTAACCGTGCGGTCGCCGTTTCCATGGCCGATGGCCCCGAGGCCGGCCTCGCACTCGTCGACTCCCTGACCGGTGAGCCTTCACTGGCGCGCTACCACCTTCTGCCCAGCGTCCGGGCCGATCTACTCTGCAAACTAGGACGTCAGTCCGAAGCCCGTGTCGAGTTTGAGCGCGCCGCTGCGATTACCCGCAACACGCGCGAAAGAGACTTTTTCCTCGCACGCGCTGCATCTTTTGAGATAAGTACAGCCAGCCTTCAGGAAAGATAACCAGCTGTTTATACCTATGTATCCCGGTCGTTTACTTTGCCACGTGGCCATCTCAGTCCTGCTCAAGGTGGGGCTTCACAGCGCACATTTACAGCACCAGACCAGCTCTTGTTGGCCGGTTACTGACCGATGGCCGGCGTTTGCTGAATTGGCGGCTGGTGAGCCTCGTCCGTTGGTCGCTGTTCGACCCATTGCTGCCGGTCGCGAACGGCCGGGCAGCGCTCGTCCGGGACAAAATGATGAATGCAAAAGTTATCGAGATTCGCCATTCAATCGCGTTTGTCTCACAACGAAACGCGGCCAATAGACCTTACTTCTCGGTGAACACCTGGAGGCGATGAATCTTTACCTCTGAAAACAGCCTCTCCGCATTCGCTGCAAGCTCCTGACCAGCCTCGCCGTTCAAGTGAGCTTCGCGGGCAGCTTCATCATTGAAGGTGTCGAAGACTACATATACCCCCGGCTCACCTTCTTCTTTCGCCGCATGCCACGTAAGCGTTCCGGCTTCAGCTCTTACCAGCTTCGCCTCTCCCTTCAGAAACTCCTCGACTTCCGCTTCCTTTCCTGACTTAGCCTTCAATTCAACCAACAACGCGAAATTAGCCATTTGAATATCCTCTCTTCAACAATGGGTATGAAATACGTTCGGCCTTACACAGTTGCATTTGCATCACCCGGATAGGCCTCTTCGTAATAAAGGCCTTTTCGGTCAGCTATAAACTGTCGACGATTGAGCAGTATCCTGAAACCACTAAGTGGGTCGGTGGCTACGCCGTAGTGGTGCGGTGTGGGGACACTGGAACCCCGTTAGGAAGCGACCGCGCGGACGGCCTGTTCGATCACATCGACCACGACGTCCGGGAAAGTGACGGGGATGGCGTGCGAAGATTCCAGCTTAATGACGTGAGCGTTTGCGCGCTCGGCCTCGAACTTAAATTCTGCTTGGGGAATGACGGGATCTAGCAGGGGCCTGATTTGCCAGCTTGGCTTGGTCGTCCATGCAGCCGATGTCAGCTTGTCGTTGAGGGCTTGCAGAGCGATGGGCCGTTGGGTAGCAATCATCAAGGCAAGCACGCTCTCAGGTACGTCAGCGGCGAGGAGGTAGCTGTACTTGTCGGCTTTGACGAGCAGATTCGTGCCGCTGGTTCCGTCGGGCAACGTAAACGGGATCAGATCGACGGACGAGCCGAAGTCGCCGCCGGGAAACCTTTCGAGACAATCGTTTGTAGATTCCCCTGCCCCTGGCATCGGAGAACCCGCGTAAATCAGGCCCTTGACCTTGGGGTCGTCGCCAGCCTGGCTGATAACGGCTCCGCCGTAGGCGTGGGAAACCAGGATCACAGGCCCATCGATCGTGTCCAGCAGGCTGCGCAGGAAGGAAACATCGTACGCAAGGCCCCGCAAGGGATTGGAGAAGACCTTAAATGGGTAGCCCTGGCGCTGCAGCCTCTGGATCACTCCATGAGTCCAGAGCGAGGAGTCTTCGACGGCACCGTGCACAAGCACGATGGTTGGCTTGAGTGATTTGATAGTCATGGTGATTCCTCTCAATGATTGTTGCGCTGTGGAATGGACGGTTGACGCGTGCATCGAGCCAGGCTGCCCAAGATCGTCATCTGGATCGCAATTTAAGAGCCGCACTACGGCGCTTTATCTCTGAGTGAAAAGCGAAGCCGGTGCTCATTAGGAGCTTCGGAAAACAGGCTGTGTAACCACCTGCGAACCGCAGCAACCCAGTTGGCTTCACATCGCCAGTTCTGTTTCCTTGATGTTGGCGATAGGTCCAAGGATCGTCGGATCGAAGTCGTTGAGGATGCCGCGCTCAGACAAACGCCGAGGAAAGTCGGGATTCGCCAGCGCCCCGCGGCCGATGGTGACGATATCGGCGCCATCGTCCAGCGCAGCCACCGCCCGCTCGACATCGTGCAGACTGCCATTCGCGAAAATCGCCGTTTTGGGTGCGTAGCGCTTGGCTAGGTGCATTAATGACGTGCCACCCGGAGTAAAGGCCGGCTTCCACGCCTCATATTCGGTCACATGGATGAAGTCCACGCCGGCGTCAGCAAGGCTACCGAAGATGATTTCTGCGTCACGCTCCGCAGCGGCCCACTTGTGCTGGTAATCGTTCACCTTGCCCTGGGAGATGCGGACACCGATCGGCACGTTGGCTCCGACCGTCGCACGCACCGCCTTGAAGGTTTCGAGGATCAACCGCACGCGGTTTTCCGTGGAACCGCCCCAGCGATCCGTTCTCTTGTTGGTGTAGTCCGTCAAAAACTGGTCGAGAAGATATCCGTTGGCGCCATGGATCTCGACCGCGTCAAACCCGGCATTCTCAATGGCACGTCGCGCTGACTCAGCAAAGCCCTTGATGGCGTCGGCGATCTGCGCCTCAGTGATCGCGGCCGGAAGGGCATAGCGATCCTTGCCGTGATAGAACGTCATCTGCGTTCCTTTGGGCTGAATGGCGGACGGGCCCACCGTGCCCTCGCGAAAGCGATTGCCCTGGCTTATTGCGCCGGCATGCATCAACTGGGCTACCGCTAGCGCGCCGTGCGCCTTGATGCCGCTAACGACCGGCTTCCACGCATTGGCCTGCGCTTCGTCAGTCATTCCGGGCTGATGGAGGTATCCCTGCGAGAACGCATGATCGGTGTAAATGCCTTCGGTGATGACCGTTCCGAAGCCACCTCGTGCGAAACGTTCGTAGTACCGAGTCATCGTCTCGGTCGCCCGGCCATCAAGTGTTGCCGTGATGCGTGTCATCGGAGCGACGGACAGGCGGCTCGTCACGGTATGGCCGTTTATAACGATTGGCGAGAAAAGCGAGCTAGTGTCGATATCCATTATCCAGACCTCCAAGAGCATTAATCGGGCGATTTCATCGCAAAGGCGAGGGTCTACTCGCGTGTTGAAATGAAAGTTAGCTCGTGCTGATGGGGCGCAGAAGATGGGATTGACGATAAGGAATATAACGTTTAACGTTAAAATATGGATCTTGCAGACGTAGCTCTGTTTCGCATCATTGCGTCCGTCGGCGGCCTGTCGGCCGCGGCGCGTCAGATGGGCATGACGCCGATGTTGGTCAGCCGCAGGCTGGCGGGTCTCGAAGCGGAGTTAGACGTGCGCCTATTCCACCGCACGACGCGTTCGCTATCACTGACGCCGGAGGGAGAGGCCTTTCTGCCTCACGCAGTCACCCTCCTAGAAGCTCGCGATTCGGCACTCGACTCGATCTCTTCCGGTGGATCTGGCCTCTCAGGCGTGTTGAAGATTACAGCGCCGAACGTCATCGGCCATTCCGTCGTTGTCCCTGTCGTGGCCGAATTGATCGCCGATAACCCCACGCTACGCGTCGATTTGACTCTGAGCGATGGCGTCATCGACATTGTCACGGCAGGATTGGACGTGGCCGTGCGCGTGGCGATGTTGAAGCCCTCGGACATGATCGCAACGAGAGTGGCCGACAATCCATTTACCCTCATTGCATCGCCGGGCTACATCGCGCGCTTTGGAGAACCCGCCACCGCAGAAGATCTGGTGGGGCACCCTTGCATCAAGCTTCATGCAATGGATACCTGGCCATTCACGCGGGGCGGCGAAACGCACCGAGTTCGAATTAGCGGCCCCCTGTCGACCAGTACGGTTGACGCGGTTCGAGCAGCCTGCATCGCGGGTGTAGGTATCGCCATGCTGACGTACTGGGACGTGCATGAGCAGATTGAGCGCGGAGAACTAAAGCGTATCGTCCTCGCTGACGTCAGACCACTGGAGGTTGGGATATGGGCTGTTTTCCCGACTCGCGCGCACATGCCTGCCAGGGTGCGGGCATTTATCGACACTTTGCGAGTTCGGCTGCTTGGCACCGCGGATGCAGCGGCCAATGTGACGCGCTGAGCAATGCGCTCGGCGATCTAATCAATCTTGCTTGTGGATCGTTTGGGCGTATGTCTTGCCGTAGGGGTGAAACAGTTCCTTGCGGCCTTCCTGCCATGCAAGTTTCATTTCGGGCGTCGTAATGTCCCAATCCAGCCGGCATTTCTTGGTGACAGCGCGTAAATCCTGACGCAACTCCTCCATGGATGGCCGTCCAAAGTACCAGTACCCGCTATAGATCTTGTGGATGATGAGATCCGGCTCAAGAACAACAACGTGAGGGATCATTGGATTGTGCAAAGGGTCCGTGTATTCGGCGATGTCGAGGTCCTTTTGGACAACGCGGCGCGTGTCGGATAGAAAGGGCCAGTGTGCGCCGACTCCGCTACGGTATTCGTTCGTCTCCGTGAGGTTATCCGTGCTGATGGTAACAAGTTGGCAATAGCCGACTTCCATTTCACGGTGAAGCTGGATAAGCCCTTCAGCCTGGCGACGATCCTTTGGGCAGAAGCCGCCGCGACTCAGCACGACGATCATGGGATCAATTCGCTGAAGTTCGGATAATTTTCGCCGCACCGCTGTGTGGTCCGTCAGCTCGAAATCAGGAAAACGTGCGCCAGGTACGATGTCATTTCGCATGATCTTTAAGATCCTTTTTTGTCGGTTTCGGACCACCACATAGAGTGACCCTAGTTGGCAAACGGTTTCACACCCTCATCGATGCAGCCCTTTCCCATAGGCGATATTTGTGTCGCCTCGGTCACGATGAGCCCAGCCGATACACGCTGGCTGTAGTACTTTCGATGCGACGACGGCTTGGTGACCTCAAGCTTTCCGCTCGATCCGCGTATTCCTCGCCGGGTTTATTGTTGGCTCAAGAAATACACGCTGCCACGTATTTACTGGGATATTGTGCTTCGCGGTCATACCCATGACGCACCGCGTGCGCGCCTTACCAATTGCTGCGCCTACGATGTCTCCTTGATGTGGTGGGAATATCGTCAACACGCAACGCCAGCATAAAGACATACTTGACACACACCTTGAGAAGTTATTTCTCGCGAGAAAGCCAGGCTTATCCTGCGCCGTTTTACTCGCCGGGATCATCCGCGAGAGCTGATTCGCCAGTTCACGCCCAACTGGTTCACCCTCACGAGAGAACCGGCAGAACGTCGCGTCAAACAAGCCTACAGTGTCCGCTATCGCGCGACTCGACTCAGGCTGCGACAGCCTAGTCTTGGCCGATTTGAGACCGTCGCGCCGGTCGCTGTTATGCCTCTCGCCAGATTTTCGCGTAGCGTTCTTCCCCGAGAGGGTGGCGAGCTGCGGAAGGCGCCAGGTTATTCAATTCCGAGGGAGACAATGGCGTTTCCAATCGCCCATCAATTTTGCGCGCCTTACAAATAAGTCGCCTCGCTGATATGCGGCTTCTGACTTGTCCTTGAGACGGTATGCGATTGCGGCTTCAATAACCTCTCGTGGATGTGAGGTTGTCTAGGTCGCCTAATCTTGAAATGTAGATCGAAAGCCATGCGCTGTAATGTTTGGCTCTTGTTCTTTCAACAGATTCATCGCCGCGGCGGTGGCCCTTCTGAATGTACCGTTGCTATTTCATGTGAAAAGTTGTCCTTTGCGGTCGCTCGAAGCGTTAGGTGGGGGCAACTTGAGAGAGGCGGGCAAGCTAGGTGAAATAGTCGATCAATTCTCAATCACTTGGGATTTTGCCCCTTGCTGGTTCCTAAGCGCCTAGACTGGCGCAGACCTACCCATTGGAGACATCTATTGGCTCCATTGCGGCACGAATGATGCTTCTCAAGTGATTGGCGGGAGAGGGTATAGAGATGGAATTTGAAGAGACCGGGGCGGCCGAGATCCAGGAAGGCGCCATTTTTCAGAGCAACTTGCCATTAGGCGAGAAGTTGGATCGAGTCCGCCGGGAACTGCTGGACTTGTCAGCACGCAACCGGCTCTTGAACATGCCCCGGGGAGCGAGCAAAGGTCGGTCCATCGAGATTGTCGACGAGAAGACTAGCGAAGTGTTCCGCTTGCTGGTGCGCGAGGGCAAAGCCTTTACTTTTGTAGCCGGGCGAGCCGCAGAGGGAGATGGAATTGAGCCCGCGACCTCCCAGGACCCAGAAGCATCAGAGAAAGCAAAGGATGCGGACGAAATCATCGAGTTGGCCCAGCCTGAAGACGTTTCGCTGGATGAGCGCGGCATTCTGCGACGTCACGCGGATACGCGCCTCCAAACTCGGTTAACCGGAAAGGGACTTCAGAAGCGCCTACTGGAGCTTTATTTGGATGCGAAAACCTTGGAAGAAGAGCAGGGCGTCAATGTCCTGTTCTTGAGCCTGGGCGCATTGAAGTGGGTTGATCCCAACAACGCCGCCAACATTCGATATGCGCCGCTGTTGCTCGTGCCCGTGACACTGGATCGCGGCAACGCGGGGGAACGCTTCAATCTGCGCGCAAGGCCCGAAGACTTTGCCTCCAATCTATCACTTGAGGCCTATCTGGATCGCGTCCACCAACTGCGCCTCCCGGCCTTCGAAGCAAACGACACATTTGACCCGCTGCCCTATATGGAACAGGTCAGGGCAAGCGTTGTAGCCAGACCGGATTGGGACGTGCTGGTCGATGACCTGTCCGTCGGCTTCTTTTCGTTTGCCAAGTTCCTCATGTATCGAGATCTTGATCCTGCCATCTGGCCTCAGAGCGCGAAGATCAGCGATCAGCGATTGGTTCGAGGCCTGCTTTCAGACGGGTTCACTGGCGGACAAGGCATGGCGGACGAAGACGCCAATATCGATCCGTTCATTCCGCCTCCAGACATGCTACACATCTTGGACTGCGACAGCTCGCAGGCATTGGCCATTTTCGAAGTGCGGCGCGGCCGCGACCTGGTAATCCAAGGACCACCGGGAACCGGCAAAAGTCAGACCATCGCCAACATCATTGCTTCGGCCATCAAGGACGGAAAAAGCGTCCTGTTCGTTGCTGAAAAAATGGCCGCGTTGGAAGTTGTCAAACGACGTCTCGACGAGAAGGGGGTCGGTGACGCTTGCCTTGAGCTCCACAGCAACAAAACCAACAAACGCGCAGTCCTGGAAGAGTTGCGCCGAACTTGGGAGTTGGGCGCACCGCGCGGTGAGGATCCCGGCACCCTGTTTGCGCGATTGACGGAGGCGCGCGATGCGCTCAACGCACACGTCAGTCGGTTACACCAACAAGAGAACGCATCCGGGCTGTCTGCGCATCAGGTGATGGGTCATCTGACGCGACTGCGAGCGGAGGGTGAGAAAGCCAATGATCTGGTGTTGGTATCACCTGAGCAATGGGGTCGCGACGGCTTCGCGATGCGCCGAGAATTGCTGGCAGATCTTGCGTCGCGCGTCGAAGAGATTGGCAAGCCAGCGGACCACGCATGGGTCGGGGTTGAGCTCGACGCGATCACCCCTTCAGACGTGGAGCGCTTGATTGCACGCATTCAATCTTTGAGGTCACACTTGGCCGCCGCATCCACGCATATTGAACAGAGCGCGATGCTGGTGGAATTGGATCCGCCAAAACGATTTACCGATATCACTCCACTGGCCGAACTGTGCCAGCGCATCGCTGAAGCGCCTTCCCTTTCCATGGAGGCGATGTCGAACGACGCGTGGCTGAACGGTGACGGCATTAGTGACCTGCTTGGCGAAGGGCGAGCTTACGAGCAAACGCATCAAGCGCTCGACGGAAAGGTGAGCAGCGCAGCCTGGGATATGGATTTGGCGAAGATGCGCCAGGCGCTGTCCGAGCTCCCTAATAGTTTCGGTCAGGTGCAATTCCAATGCTTGGAAGAGGCTGCAATCGCTCTGCCGCGTTTACTGTCTGAGGCCGATGCGCTTTCCCGTGCGCTTGGTCGGGAAACCGGTTCGACGTTGGTGGATCTGGAGCTGCTCACGCGTATCGGGGAGCGCGTCGCATCGGCGCCCCCAGCGAGCCCAGAGACGTTTGCTTCCGATTTGTGGGACGGCGGCGTCGAGCGTGCCGGCGACTTAGCCGCCGAGGTGTCAGCGTTTGAAACCGCACGCAAAACTATTGGCACCCGACTTTCGGACATGGCTTGGGATATCGACCTCACTTCGGCGCGCACGTCACTGGCTGCACGGGGAACGAGCATATTTCGTTTCTTGAGCGGTGACTGGCGTCGCGCCAATGGCTTGGTTCAGTCGGTAGTAGCCGTTCCCAATCAACCATTGCCAATCACCTTGGCACTTTTGGACACACTGGCCCGAGGTCAGTCGGCAAAGCGCAGCATTCAAGCGGACGATGCGTTTGGTCGTAGCGCCTTCGGAACGGACTGGCGTGGCGAACGTTCAACGTCGGCATCCATGATCTCGCTGGTCGAATGGATGCGCTCGCTTAAGGGATTGGGTGCGGAGCCACGCATCATCGCGTCCAGAGGCCCAGAAAAAAGTGACATCGCGTTACGCTCAAAGCATCTGGCGCAACTACGGTCGTCGGCGGGATCCCTGCTTCAAGAAGCGTGGACCTGTATTGCTAACCTTCCCGCCAGCAACGTGGGGGAAGTGCCAGGTGTTGAAAAGGCAGACCTGCCATCACTGCTTCAATTGGCGGTGCGATACACGCAAGCGCGTGCGTCAGTTCGGAACGTCGCGACAGATCTGCCGGAGAACGTTGGACAGATGGCAGATCTTCTAAATCAGCTTGCTGCGGGGCAGGTGGCGCGGGCGGCTATCAGAAGCAAGTCGTTCTTGGGGCAAGACGCTTTTGGTGAAGCTTGGCAGGGTGAGGCATCCGACTGGATTGATCTGATCGCTGCTACTCGATGGATGAGCGGCAATCCTGATATTCGCGCGTTGGCTGGCCGCGTTGGCGAACGAGCAAGTCTGCTTCCGCGCGTCAAGTTTCTAACGGCGGCCAAGTCAACTGCGATGACAAGCTTTAATGCCATTGCGGCTGATTTGAAGCTGGACCAGATGGCTTCTATTGGCGTGACAGACGTAGAAGAGGCTGCCATTGCGACTGTCACTTGGCGCCTAGACCGGTGGAACAACGAGCATGAGCAGCTCTTCCGTTGGGTGACCTATCGAGATCGTGCCGCAGAAGCCACCAAATATGGTTGCGGTGACTTGGTTTCCCGATTGGGCGATGGGCGATTGACACCAGCCAAGATGGTCAAGAGCTTCGAAATGGCCTATTTCGAAGCCACCTATGCGCGCATGGTCCGCGCCCGCCCCGACCTTGGCCGATTTGATGGCGCCACGCACGGTCGACTGGTTAGGGAATTTGCCGCGTTGGATCGCGAACGCATCAGTGCGGCGAGAGTGGAAGTGGTCAAAGCGCACTATCGTGCGGTGCCGCCCAGGGATGGAGGTGCGGTGGGTCCCCTTGGCGTATTGCGGGGAGAAATTCAGAAGAAGAAAGGTCACATGCCAGTGCGCAAGCTCATTGAGCGCGCGGGGCCGGCGCTGCGATCTTTAAAGCCAGTGTTCATGATGAGCCCGCTTTCAGTAGCTCAGTTCCTGCCGCCCGGCGCCATGACGTTTGACCTCTTGGTCATGGATGAGGCCAGTCAAATCCAGCCGGTCGATGCGCTGGGCGCTGTCGCGCGCGCCAATCAAGTCGTTGTCGTGGGTGATCCCAAGCAGTTACCGCCAACCGCGTTCTTTGCGAAGATGACAGCGGCCACCGATGACGATGACTACGACGATGCCGGCGCGCCGGTTGCCGATATCGAAAGCATCCTCGGGTTGTTTACGGCGCGAGGTCTTCCGATGCGTATGCTTCGGTGGCACTACCGCAGTCGCCATCAATCTTTGATCGCGGTCAGCAATCAGCAATTCTACGAGAACAAACTGTTCATTGTGCCCAGCCCGTATACGGCCCACAGCGGCAGCGGCCTTCAATTCCATTACGTGCCCGACGGTTTGTTCGATACAGGGAACAAGCGGAACAACCTGGTTGAAGCTAAGGTTGTCGCTCAAGCAATCATTGTTCACGCTCGAAACTTCCCGAAACTTTCGTTGGGTGTTGCGGCGTTTTCCGCGGCCCAACGGCGCGCCATCATTGATGAGCTGGAAATTCTTCGCCGAGGACTACCCGCCGATGTCGAAGATTTCTTCAGGGCCCACCGCTCGGAACCTTTCTTCGTCAAGAACTTGGAGAACGTCCAAGGTGACGAGCGCGATGTCATCTTCATCTCGGTCGGATATGGTCGTTCGATCGCTGGCGGGCGCGTGCCCATGCGTTTTGGCCCCCTAGGGTCGGAGGGTGGCGAGCGACGTTTGAATGTATTGATCAGTCGTGCAAAACGGCGGTGCGATGTGTTCGCCTCGATGACAGACGAAGACATCGACCCAAGCTTCGCGGCGGGTAAAAAGGGGGTCTCGGCGTTTCGCCTGTTTCTCCAATATGCTCGAACGGGAAAGCTCTTTACCGCTGAACATACCGGCAAAGATTTTGACAGCGTGTTTGAAGAGCAGGTCGCGCACGCGTTGCGCGCTCGTGGCTACGAGGTTCAAGCTCAAGTCGGTATCGCTGGGTTCTTCATTGATCTAGCCATTATCGACAACGATAGACCCGGACGGTATCTGCTGGGCATCGAGTGCGATGGTGCTGCTTACCACAGCGCAAAGTCCGCTCGAGATCGTGATCGCCTGCGTCAGGCAGTATTGGAAGACCACGGCTGGACCATTCATCGGATCTGGAGCACCGACTGGTTTCAGCGACCGTCCGAACAATTGGATCTGGTCATCCGACGCATCGAGGCAGCGAAAGCGGAGTTCGATGAGCACAAGGATGACGTCGTGCTCACCGAGCAATTGGATGAGGAGGCTCCTTATGTCGAGCGCGAGGAAAGCCCCGGAGTCAGCGGTGCGGACGCCGCATTTTCTCCCTATGAAGAGGTTATCCTCAAAAAGCCGACGCACCGAACAGAGGGCCTCCACGAAACGCCACCCGGTATCTTGACGGACTTGGTAGTTCAGGCCGTCACGGTGGAAGGCCCAATTCATACGGAACAAGTCACCACCCGCATTCGAGATGCTTGGGGCCTGAAGCGAACCGGCGGACGCATTGAGGAAGCTGTGCGCAAGTCGGTGGACATTGCTGTGCGGCTGGGGCGCGTTACGCGCCGGGGACAGTTCCTGTCCTTGCCCGATTTCGTGCCGGTGCCGCGCGATCGTTCAGAAGTGACCGTTATCGCATTGCGAAAAGCGGAGATGCTGCCGCCCAGCGAAATCGAAGCGGCTATCTTCGCCGTGGTGCGTCAAAATTTCGGGGCGACCCGTGAGCAGGTCATCCAAGCTGTAGCGCGTGGCCTGGGCATCCGGAACACGAGTGCTCAGGTTCGTTCAACGATTGATGATGTGGTTGGGTCGATGTTAAGCGACCGGAAGCTGGTCGAAGTAGGTGGCATGTTGACCACAGCGGCAACATGATCCGTCCTTGTCCCTGGTGTCACCGCTACGCATCCGAACCCGAGTCTGCCACTCGATTTCATCCAGGCATGTACGTATTCGCAAGGCACCCTTAACTTACAATGCATGCTGCGCAACGAGCCTTGGTTCGCATGGGAGATCGTCGCTGCGGGTATTTCAATAGAGTCAATTCTTTCGGCGCGAGCTGCTTAACATCTCGTTCAAGGCAGACGGCTTCGCCGCCGCTCAACTCCAGCGTTAGGCCTCAAGCATGACAATTTCGCAACTCGATCCGCTATTGGTTCTTGCTGCGAGCATTGAGCGGCTTCCCGACGCGTCGGATGTCGCATCCGAAATCAAGCGCATCGTTAGTAACGCCTCAAGTCCCAGCATGGCTCAAAACGCCTGCGAGCAGATCATCAGCATGTGCAATCCGAAAGCTTGGGGAGATCGCTACGTTTCCGGTATGGTCAGCAACGAGTGGCATCAGTTTCTTAGCAGGTTGTCGGACACGGCCGGTCAGTGTGGGCAGGCAATTTTTGACGCCGCGCAACGCAATTGAGGCCTAACCAGTCATCCAAGCGGACGGCTCCGCCGCCGCTTAATTCCAGCGTTAGACCGCTTCCGAACTTTTGAATAAACATGACGCCTTCCGAGACTCAAGCAAACTTTCTTGTTGGCCAGCTACTCACTGTGGCCACGCAGAAAGTGAGCAGCTCGTTCGATATATTCTCTGGTTGGCTCGCTGCTGGCTTTGGAGCGGCCTTCGCGCTGTTCATTGCTAACCTACAGTCCATGTCGGAGTTCGTGACGCTCGGCAGCGTAAAATCTGCCGCATTTGTATTCCTTGTCTCAGCAGTTCTTGCCGTCATAGCCAAGTTGCTCGCTTCTTTCATAGCGGCAGGCACCGCGGCCGCAATTGAAGGTGCGGCAATTGGCAGAGACATCGCGGAGCGCCAGGTTCAGATCGATATTGCAACGTTCTTTGTAGAGACGGAAAAGGCTCTATTCTGGCCTGGTAGTTGGTTTGCTCGCTGCGCCTTCGCCAAAGCACAAGCTGGAGACTTTGCGGGGCCGGGCCGTATGTACACCAAGGTCGCACAGGTTCAAGCACTTGCTGTAATCGCTCAGGCTGTATTGTGTCTCGTCTCCGCAGTCATCATTGTTCGTGGCTTAGCGGTCTAACATCTCGTTCAAGGCGGACGGCTGCGCCGCCGCTTAACTCCAGCGTTAGGCGGCACAGGAAGTTCTTCGCATGGATACCGAGACTATTGGCTTCTTCATTGGTGCGGCTCCTGGGGTGGCTATCATCCTCGGAAATATGTGGCATCAACAGACGCTTCAAAGGCAGATTGAAGCCGTCGCATGGGAGGAGCGAAGCTGGAACGATACCCAGCTTGGCTTTAAACAACAGTTCAACTTGTTGTTCCATCCCGAAAAATACGTCGCGCCTAACGACAGTCCCGCGCTGGTTAAGGCAAAGCAGGCTCTGTTAACCGCGTGGCCGCAGATACGGCGGCGCCATTGGATCGGAGGGGGTGTGGCAGTTATTGGCACCATAATAGGTGTTGCAGTCGGCGTGGCTCTGGCGTAGCTGTGGTCAAGCCGCCTAACAACTCGTTCAAGGCGGACGCCTCCGGCGCCGCTTAACTCCAGCGTTAGGCCTCTCAAATGCATCTATCCCGTGATGTGAAATCAGTTGGTTCACTCTTCGACAGATCAGGGTCTTGTCTACCAACAGATGCTGGTGTGTATGCCTTCTGGTGGATTGGGAGCAAGTCGGCGCTCATGGCGGGCAACAGGCACATCGTTCTCAAGGGGCCGCGTGAGCAGCCCGTGGACGTTGAGTATCGTGACTGGTGGCCTAAAAAACTAACCTACCCATGCCTGTACGTGGGCAAGTCAACCAACATCAAGAAGCGTTTCTCGTTACACATCAAAAGGCGCTGTGCAGAGCGTTTGCACCAGGCACTTCCGGGGAACGCGAAAGCGAAGCCCTGCACAACGTCGTGCCAGCTTCGATTCGGCATAGAGCATGTTTTTCCGCTAGAGCAAGACCCACTTGGCGTGATTTTCAATAACGTGGGTTTCTCTTACAGCACCGCATTCCCAGACAACGCAGTGGCTGAGCGCTTCTATGAGGAAGATCGGCTGGTAGGTCTTTGGCGCCCCTGGTTCAACATTGACTCCGAGCGTTAGAGAGGCCTAACAATTCGTTCGAGGCGGACGGCTCCGCCGCCGCATAACTCAAGCTTTAGACCTTATGTTTGAATCGCTCCGTTATGGCTGGACACCAAGGCTCGTTCGAAACAGTCTTGTCGTCTTGGGCGGCGTGTGCATTTTCGTTTGCGTTGCCATTTTCGCACCAGATGACGGCGTGAGTTTGGGTCAGCCCATCCAAGGTGTCGTTATTTCTTCTGGGCCCGTTAGTGCGTCCGGCATATGTGGTGGAGCGAGCGAAATCGCCACCGTTAAGCTCGCAAGCGGTCAGATGATCCAAGCGTCTGTGATGCCCAACAAACCAATATTAGCGGGCACTCAAGTGGTGATCCGCAAGCAAGTGGTTGCTTGCAATCAAACTAACTACGAGGTTGACTTCCATTAGTAAGCTGTTGTCCAACAATTCGTTCAAGGCTGACGGCTCCGCCGCCACTTAACTCCAGCGTTAGGCTGCATAGGAGACGTATCAGCACATGATAGGTTTGATCATATGCATTCTTGGCTCCTTGCTGGCGGCCATCTACCTCCGAAAACGCGGGAATGGAGCCTTTTTCAGCATTGCGTTGGGGGGGTTGTTCGTTCCACTAGTGATCGCGTTCATGACCTGGATTTATCCGGCTGATCCCGAGTCAAAAATGTGGGCAATGATCACCGTTCCAGTTTCTTATTTTTGGGGCATCGTAGGAGCTGTTCCTGGCTGTGGACTCGAATATCTATTACAGAAGGCAAAACGCAACGCCTAACATTCCGTTCAAGGCGGACGGCTTCGCCGCCCCTTAACTTCAGCGTTAAAGACGGGCTTTCCCGAAAGCTGACCGTCGTGACCGGTATAAAAGGGTCGGAAACGGAGATTTAAGTGGCAACACCCATTGCTTAACGACAACTGGCACAGGCGTTCAGCCGAACCCTTTTTCATGTGCGCAAAACAAAACGCCACCCCGAAGGATGGCGCCATCAGATGCATCGGCAGACCGCACAGGAGTGATCGGTTTCATGACTTCCCTGACAATTTCAGAATATCGACGTCCCTTCGGACACGCCATCAGCCAACTGCTCGTCGGATGTCAGGATTTTCCTCGGAGTGTGTAGGACATTCATCGACTCTTGATGTCGCGGAGATTTATTCTCCACCTCGGTCTTGGGAGCCTCAACATGTTTGCTACGCGCGAAGAATTGCAGCGCCGCCTAACTCAGCTAGAAAGCGCCGCGCCCTGTTGGAAAAGCCCTTGCCCGAACGCGAGTGACTTTACCCGACTCTTTGCACAGAATGCAGATCCGATCATTTATTTGGCTAGTGCAAAAATTTATCACTGGGTGCCCAGTGAGATCGGCAGGATCCTCAACAAATTTAGGTTTACCGCATGACCACGCGATCTGACCTCGATGGCTTGCTGCGCCAGCTAGAACTCGACTTGCCGTATATGAAGGCCAGCAAAAACGGCTATTACCGAGAATTTGAAGACCGCTCCGAAATGATTCTGGGTATCGCCGAAGACTCTGAGAAGGAATACGTCCTGGATTGTTTGATGACCATGCTGCGGCGTGCAGGCGTATCTGAAAATGACGGTTACAAGGGGCCGACGCTGCACTGAGTGCGTCGTGGAGCATACCGCCATGTAGGGCATTTCTGACTGTGCTTCATGCATCTTCATCTCTCGGAAAATGGGGATACACTCGGGCTAACCGACGCAAAGAGCACAGTGATGGTTGCAAGCATCATGTCGATCCCATTGACTGGAATGAGCGCGCCATCGCGCCGCGTCCCCGCACACGTCCATCGGCGCCCGACACTGATCCAACCCTCCGGACCATGCCCACTGCCTGAGGGCGCCGGTGGCGTGGCTGGTTCTGAGAACCAACAGCAATGAAAAATTCGGTATTCACAGCTTCTTGTTTCTCCCTTGCTCTGATCACTTCCGCATGCGGTGCCGCCATGAACCCACCTGTCATCAAATCCAACCCTCACCCCAAGATGCGTTATGAAATCACCATGACCATCGAAGGGGCCAAGGGTCCGTTTGACTCGATCGAAACCATCGCGCAATACGACATCGCCAACGATCGCTGCGTGCCTTTGACGCCAGGAAGCGGGGCCACGATTGCGCCGGACAAGACCATCCCTATCCACATGACCAAAGTGGGCGACAACGCCTACCGAGGTGAAATCTTTACCGACCAACTGGTTGATGAAGACTATTACGGGAAAGGCGTGTGTCATTGGAGGCTCACCGCGTTTTCGGGCTACCTGCGGGTGAAGAAAAGCATGATCACGACCGGCATCGAAGGCGAAGAAGTCGCCGCGCAGAAACCAGCAGAGCGTTACTTTTCCAACCAAAACTTCACCAACCCGAAGCTAACCGGTGTGGACATTGGCGATAGCAACCGGTCCGCGTTCAAAGACCCCTCCGACACGTTTTCCGTCACGTTTACAGCTAAGGAAAACTTCCAGTGACCATGCGCTCAACAGACTATGCCTTGTTGAGCCAGGACACGTACAAAGATCCCGTCGTCGAGAGCCGTGGACCGGATGGCGCCACGTATAAGGAGGTCAAGCTTGATGGCGTGACATACAGGCCGCTCGATCATTTTGACGACCCGAACACGGGCTTCCAGGCGACGGCCTATCAGAACAAAGACACCAAAGAGTTGATCATCGCTTATCGCGGCACGGAGTTTGACCGCGAAGCTAAGCAAGACGGGATGGCCGACGGCGCCATGACCTTCAAGAGTACAAATATCCAGGCGGCGGAGTCGATGGCTTTTACGCAAAAGGTCATTGATGCAGCGAAGCAACGACACGAGCTGAAAAACGAGCCTCTTAATGTCACGGTCACCGGCCATTCTCTCGGCGGCACGTTGGCAGAAATCAACGCCTACAAATTCGGGCTGCATGGCGAAACGTTCAACTCCTTTGGCGCCGCAGGCCTCGCAATGGGCATTCCTGCTGGCGGCAATCAGGTCATCGACAATGTGCGCGCTACCGATGTGGTGAGCGCAGCCAGCCCGCATTTTGGTCAGGTGCGTGTGTTTGCCGTTCCTCAAGACACGCAGGCGCTCAGCCAGGCAGGCTACACCGACAGCCGCGTCGTCAACGCTCTGACGCCCCACACGCCTATTCTGGGCAAGATCCAGTTGGACGCCCACGCCATCGACAACTTCGTGCCTAACAGTAAGCTGCTGGGCAGCTCGATTATTTCTCCCGAGAATGAGAAATATGCCAAAGCCCATCACACGATGATTCAGCCTTATCGCAACAGCATTGAACTTGCGCGCACGGCCGCATTTACCGAATACAAATCCGACGAGCCCCTCATCGACGCGGCGACACGCGACGGGAATGCCGTCGTGCACGGTGCCGAGCGGGTGGGGCAGGATGTGGCGCGTGGCTACGACGCTGCGCGCGATGCGGTAGCCCATGGCATCCAGACCGGGGCCCATGCGGCGGGTGTGTTGATCGAGCAAGAAAAGCACAAGTTGGATCAGGTCACACCCCCCGCGGTGAACGTGGATCACACATCGCATCCCGCGCACCCGCTGTACAAACAATCGTTGGATGCCGTGCACCGTCTGGATGCAAAAAATGGGCGCACACCGGATCAGCACAGCGCCAACTTGGCTGGTGGCGTCACCGTGGGCGCGATTGGCTACGGCTTGACTCACGTCAACCATGTCGTCCTTAGCGACGACGGGTCCAAAGCCTTCCCGGTGCAGGGCGACCTACGATCACCCTTGAAGCAAGTGGCCAATGGGGTCGACACGGCGCAAGCGGTGAACACGCCGATGGCGCAACACACGCAGGCGCTGCACCAAGTGCAGCAAGCCCAGGTACAACAACAGGTCCAACAGCAGGTCCAACAGCAGGTCCAACAGCAGGTCCAACAGCAGGTCCAACAGCAGGTCCAACAGCAGGTCCAACAGCAGGCGCCGCCGATGCAGCAACCCGTGCAGACGCTGGGCGCGCCGTCAATGACGCGCTAGTCCTTCATCGCCCATTGATGGGGTACGCATTTATCCTCAGGCTCCGATGCCGGAGCATGTGGCCCATGATTTTGGTACGTAACAGCGTTCGGCCCCGCCGGTGACCGGCGAAATTCAGGTTGGCACCGCTAGTTGGACCGACAAGAGCCTTGTCGCGTCCAAGCGCTTCTATCCACGCGGATGTAACAGCGCCGAAGCGCGCTTGCGTTACTACGCGGACCACTTTCCGATGGTGGAAGTGGACAGCAGCTACTATGCGATGCCTTCTCGGACAAACGCTGAGAAGTGGGTCCAGCGCACGCCCGATGAGTTCACGTTCAACATCAAAGCGTTTCGACTTTTTACCGGCCACCAAACGCCGCCAAAATCACTTCCGGCCGACATCCAGCACGAGCTCACGTGGTTCTTTGTGGGCCGCCAGAACGTCTACTACAGGGACCTGCCAGACGAGATCCTCGATGCGATGTGGGAACGATTTCGACTGGCCGTCGAGCCTTTGCGGGATGCTGGAAAGCTCGGCGCGGTGCACTTTCAGTTTCCGCCGTGGGTGGTGCCGTCTCGGGAGTGGCATGCTCACATCGAGGAGTGCGCCGATCGAATGAAAGGTTATCAACTCGCCACCGAGTTTCGCCAGCAAAAATGGTTTGACGATGAGCACTGCGAAGCGACGCTGGAATTTGAGCGTCAGCATAATTTCGCCCACGTCGTGCTCGACATGCCGCAAGGGTTTTCCAACAGCCTCCCGCAAATCTGGGAGGCGACCAGTGACAATCTAACCATCCTTCGGCTGCATGGCCGGAATACAGACACATGGGACGCGAAAGGACAGACGGCCGCGTCGGAGCGGTTTAACTACGACTACTCCGATGAAGAGCTCGAATCGTTCGTCCAGAAAATGCGCCGACTCAGCGCGCATACGGCGCTGGTCCAGGCTATCTTCAACAACAATTTTGAAGATCAAGGGCAGCGCAACGCTGCCACCCTTAAGCAAGCCCTAGAAGCCGACGCGGCTAGCCCGAGTGGATTTGCGTTAACCTAGAGTCGTTACGGACTGTGTGCGGCCACTATATTCCGTGGCTTAAGTAGAGCCTGCCCGGTCCCTTGCACGGTGGATCCTTGCCGCGGCGGGATGTGCACCCAATGCACTCTCAGCGGGCGAGCGTGTATCGGCGAAAGTGTCCGGACCACTTCACCCGTGGCGATTTGATTCGGCCATCACATCGCTCGGCGAACGCGGATAAATCACGATTTCACTGTCAACCAGTTCATCGCAGAAGCATCCGCCTTGAGGGGGTTCGATGGCGTAGTGGCTGTTGTGTGGATCACCATGCACGAGTTGCGCGTGTAAGACACAGGTATGCGGCCCGTGTACTGGGGCAACCGATCGATGTGGCTCGAAGCGGATTTCGGTGTAAGTCCCAAGGGGACTTTGAGCGTGGAGAACGCCATTAAAGAATGAAGCCGGAGCTGTCGGTGCGCAAAGTGCGGAGGCACTGATGCCCAGAAGCATCTATCGAAACCGAACCACCCACCACCGGCGATGCCGGCGATCAGGATGCCCGCGAGCAGCGACGTGAGCCAAGCGCATTCCCACCACGCCCTGGCCCTTGTCGCCTGCGCGAAAACTGCCAATGGCACGACCCGCAAGAAAGCGGCGCGCTTAGAAATTGCGCGTCACCGAGATGTTGGATGATCACGGGCACTTACCAGCCCAAAGGGGGTCTAACCCGTTAGCACCGACATTTCCAATAAGACCGATTACCGGCAAAACGGCCACACCTTTGTAGGAAGTAAGGACACCGAATGAAGATCGCCCAGACAGACGCACTCCTCATCTCTTACGAAGAGGTTGGCCCATCCGACGGCTGGCCCGTCGTGCTTACGCATGGATTCCCTTACGACATCCACGCCTACAATGAGGTCGCGCCAATGCTGGCTGCCGCGGGCGCAAGAGTACTCATGCCTTATCTGCGGGGGTTTGGACCCACGCGATTTCGCAGCTCTACAATCATGCGCTCGGGCCAGCAAGCTGCCCTCGGTTCGGATCTGATCGGTTTGTTGGACGCGTTGGGCATCGAGCGCGCCATCCTCGCTGGCTACGATTGGGGTGGCTTGGCCTCCTGCGTGGCGACAGCGCTGTGGCCCGAACGCGTAACCGGCCTGGTTTCCTTGGCGAGTTATGACGTCATTGATGTCGATCGCATGCGTCACCCGTTCGCTCCGAGTCTGGAGGCCGCGATGTGGTATCAGCATCTCTTCCAAATCGAGCGGGGACGGGAATGCCTTGCGTCCCACCGTCGCGACTTGTGCAGACTCTTGTGGCAGCAATGGTCACCGAACTGGCACTTCGACGATGCGACCTTCGAGAGAACCGCGTCGTCGTTCGACAATCCCGACTTTGTCGACGTCGTGATCCACTCCTACCGTTTCGACTTCGGCCTGGCGGCCGGTGACCCGACGTTCGATGCTCTCGAACAGAAACTGCGGAGCAAGCCGAAAATTTCAGTGCCTGCCGTGACGCTCGATGGCGCGGACGATCCGTTGAAACCCGGCGGCACAGCCGACCATGCGGCGATGTTCACCAGTTTTCACGAGCACCGCACGATTGTTTCCGGCCACAACCTCCCGCAGGAAAACCCGCGCGCTTTCGCCGACGCCGTTCAAGCTGTTCGGGCCATGTCAGCTAGAGGTCGCGTTCCGATGCAGGGTGAGTTCTAAGCCTCAAGTTTTCCCTAGCTTTCAACCTACGAAGGCGGATTCTCTGCCTCGTTGAACACAGCGAATTCCGGCCGATGAAGAGACTGAACAGCCCTCGATCGCCCGTCAATGAGATCATCTGACGTTTGCGCGCGCTGAAATCTAGCGTGCATCCTCGGACTCGAGTGCCCGAAGGTGAGGGAGCTACTGATTTAATAGCCAAGGAGTGGCACACGCCGCGTCGGGCGGCGACTTTTGCGGCATCTATGGAGTTGCGTTCAGATCGTCAATCAGGGCCGGTGCCGCGCCTACGAAAGGGTCAAACGGATGATCGTGGCAATACTTGTCGACATACAGCGCGAGCGCATCCAGGTTTGGAAACCTATCGCCATAGATCTGCTGTTTAGGCTGGTGAGCGTTATAGCCGGAGACGTAGCCTCTGATCCAGAAGAGATAGGCCGCGCGCAAATCGATGTCTGTCGCCGAAGCCTTCCACGCACTGCACGAGCTATCGTCAAAAGCGAGCATATGGGTTGGTACATCCTGCGCGCACGCAGCGCTCGAGATGCACAGCGTGAACGCTATTCCAAAAGTCTTGATCGAAGCCTTCATATGCGCTGCTCTCGACGTAAATAACGGCCTATCACCTGTGCCGATCGTGCGCCCTAGTTGCCCGCTATAACCCCTCGGCCCAGGTGTTTTGCAGGTGCTATGGGATAGACGTCTTGGGCCTGGATTACAAAACATCGGATTCCAGCTTGGCCAGTTGATGCTCGTAGAAGGGCCGCACACGTCGATCGAGAACGGCGTATTGGCTCGGCAAATCGTCCGGATCCGGATTCAGCCACGTGTCGATGTCGTCTTCGTGAATTGGAATAGGGCACCGGTCATGCCCGGCCTCCACCACTTCCAGCGGCGGCTCATCCGTAATGGCCGCGAACGTGTAAAAACCCGGGGTGTCGCCTTCCGGTTCGACATACGTCCACAGGCAGGCAACAAAAAGATCTTCACCGGTGGACGGGGTGAAGAGTATCTCCACGCTTTGCTCGCGCTCGCCGGGGACCAGTTCTCGCCGCTGCAGGTTGTGTAGGTAAACCGATTCGTAGAAGCGGTCCACGACCATGATGCCGTGGTGGTATCCGAAGACCTTGCGCCACACCGTCGACAGCTTGTCGCGTCGCGCGTTGTAGGTGCCAGGCTTTTCGATTTCGTCGGTCTCTGTCCAGCCCGGCAAACGACACCGGTAGCGCATCGGCACGACGGAGCGCTCGCCCGTCTTCGGGTCGCGAATCATCACGGGCGCAAAATGACCGGGCCAGATGCGGTCTATGCCGTCCGCCGGCGCAGGGGAAGCCATGTCGTCGAGCTTCTTCCTGCCAGCATCAATCTTGTTCGTCGCAATCCGGCGATCGTTCTCGGCTTTCTTCGTCGGTTTGGCGGATGCCAATTTGGTGTTGGCTTCAACGAGCCGCGCTTCTTGAACGCCGATCTCCGCGGCGATTAGCGCGATCGCTTCAGCGTCGGCTTCCCGCGCCAACTCCACCGTGCCGATGTCCAGCAAGCCACTCGTCGCGTCGGTCATGGCGCGGCGCATGGCCTTCGGCACGACCTTCACCCAGTTGCCTTTTTCCTTCGTCCAGCCCGCGAGCTTGGTGAATTCTTTGATGTTGAGCTTGCCGCCGAAGCGTTCATATTTTCGGAAGTCAGCCCAAATTTGCGCGCTGTAGCACATGGGGTTCGGCACTCCTGAAGTTCGCGGACGTTATACCGGCAAGTCTCAGCAACGCCATGTGACGGGCAGGGCATTGCTCATCATTTCGTGCGAGACATAGTGGATCCCGGAGCCATCTCAGGTCTTGAGATCGGTTTGGGCGAGGCTGATCCCGAAATCGCCCCTCGACATCGGATGCGGTTCGCGACCTAACCCCTTGATCCCTTTCGACTGGCTTCGAGGACCATTTTTCTTCCTTTCATTTTCACCCATTTAGGTGAAACTATGCGAGCCATGACGATCCAGATCACCCAGCGCCAATCCAACGTCCTCGCCTTCATTCGTGCCCGCATTGAACGGGACGGTCAGGCGCCCACGCTTGAAGAAATCGGCGATGCGCTGGGGATCGGCAGCGTCAGCGCCGTCCTCAAGCACGTCCGCTCGCTGGAGGCAAAAGGTCGATTGACCATCGAACCCAATCATGCCCGCAGTATCCGACTGGTGCGCGAGGCCGATCCTATGGATGCGGACACGCTGGAGCTGCCCCTGATCGGTCGGATCGCCGCCGGTGAGCCGTTGTTTTCAGAAAATCGCATCGACCGGATGCTGAAGGTTTCGCGTTCGCTGTTTCGGTTGCGACCCGATTACCTGGTGAAAGTGGTCGGCGATTCGATGCGGGGCGAAGGGATTCTGGATGGCGACCTGGTGGCGGTGCACGCCACGGCCGTGGCGCGCCATGGGCAGGTGGTGGCCGCGCGCATTGATGGCGACCGGTTCACCATCAAGCGCCTGCACTGGAAGGGCGACGTCATTCGTCTCATGCCCAATAGCCCGGGCTTCCGGCCCATCGACGTCGATCCCACCAACGACTTCGCCATTGAAGGCTTGTTCGCCGGCTTGTTGAGGGGCGGCTGATGGCGGCCGTCGTCGCCCTGTCGACCCTGATCGAAGGACGTCAAGTTTGGCGAGGCCGGGAAGCGCCAGCACCCGCCGGTGATCAACCGACGGGTTGGAAAGTGCTCGACGCGCTCTTGCCAGCCGGCGGCTGGCCCGATGCATCGCTGTCAGAAATTCTGTTACCCGCCGACGGCGTGGGCGAACTCCAGCTCGTGCTGCCCACGCTGGCGCGCCTGACGAAGGGCAAGCGTCACGTTGTGGTCGTGGCGCCACCTTATGCGCCCTGCGTTGCGGGCTGGCGGCAGCACGGCGTGGATATGCGTCGCGTCGAGATCGTGAGCGCGATGGACAAGGATGTGCTTTGGGCCACGGAACAGTGCCTTCGTTCGGGAAGCTGTTCGGCGGTGCTGGCATGGCCTCGGCAAGCGGATGATCGCGCACTGCGCCGACTGCAGGTGGCCGCCGATACCGGCAAAGCGTTGGCCTTTGCGTTTCGTGATCGGCGCCACCTGTCGAACGCGTCGCCCGCGGCGCTGCGGCTGGAGCTGGAAGCCACGCCGCGGCCGCAGATCTGGGTGCGCAAATGCCGCGGCGGCAATGCGCCGAGTCAGCCCGTGGCGCTCACGCGCTACGTTCATTGATGGCCTGCCGTTATGTGGGCGTGTGTATTGCTGCCGCATCTGGCGTTGGATGGGATTCTCCGACGCCGACCGACGGAAGGACCGTTGGTGTTGGTCGACGGCCCCGTCAATGCACGTACCGTGGTGGCGGCCAATGAGCCGGCCCGCGCAGCGGGGTTGTACGTCGGCCAGCGACTGACGGCCGCTCACGCGTTACTAGCTCAATTCGACGCGGTGCCGTACGACGCGGAGAGTGTCGAAAAGTGGCATCGATTCCTTGCGGCCATCGCGTACCGCTATAGCTCCGACGTTTGCTTGTTACCCCACGCTATCGTGCTGGAGGTGAGTCGCAGCATGGGCCTGTTTGGTCCATGGCCCCGACTGGAGTCGATGCTCCGCGCCGACCTCACGGCACTGGGCTTTCGCCACCGCGTCGCCGCGGCGCCCACGCCCCATGCGGCGTACATCCTTGCCGGCGTCAGTGACGGGCAGGCGGTGCTTACCGATGACACCTTGCTCCGCGCGCTCAAGCAAGTCCCGATTAAGAAAAGCCGCCTGCCGGCCGCCGCGGCGAGCTTGCCGGGCATGGGTGTGCGCACGCTCGGACAGCTGATGGCGCTGCCCCGCGACGGCCTGCGCCGACGTTTCGGCGCCGAGCTCCTGGCCACATTGGATCGCATCACTGGAGACGTTCCATCGGGCCTCGACAACTTCCGACCGCCGGATGTGTTTGATCTGCGGATCGAGTTGCTTCACGAGGTTGAGAACCAGGCGATGCTGGTCTTTCCCGTTCGTCGCATGACGGGCGATCTCGCCGCCTATCTGGCCGGGCGCGATGGCGGCGTCCAACAATTCCTTCTGCGGCTGGAGCACCGCGATGATCGCCACACCGACGTGGTGGTGGGGCTACTCGCCGCCGAGCGCGACGCAGGCATGCTGTTCGAATTTGCCCGCGGCCGACTGGAGCACGTGGTCCTTGCCGAGCCGGTGATGGCGCTACGACTGGTGGCGCGCGATTTACCCGCGTTCGTACCGGCGGGGCGTGATCTGTTCGACGAACGACCGGCCAATGCACTACGCATCGAACAGCTCCGCGAGCGGCTCCGTGCGCGCCTGGGCGGCGCGGCGGTGTATCACTTGGGCAGCACGACCGATCCTCGACCCGAGCGTGCTCAGCGGGTCGCGGCTACAGGTGAGGTCGCTATCGAACGCCATCCCCGCCCCACGTGGCTACTGGAGCGGCCGATTCCGTTGCGCGGACATACGCCGTTGATCTTGTCGGGACCGGAGCGTCTGGAAACGGGATGGTGGGATGACGGGGAGGTGTGTAGGGATTACTACGTCGTCGAGACCTCATTAGGTCAGCACGCTTGGGCCTTTTGCCCACCGGGTGAGCAAGCAGGGTGGATGATCCACGGCTGGTTCGCGTGAGCGGCTATGCGGAGCTCCACTGCCTGTCCGACTTCTCGTTCGGGCGCGGCGCCTCAAGCGCGCGTGAGCTGTTCGATCGCGCGAAGATCTGCGAGTACGAGGCGCTGGCCATTACCGACGAGTGTTCTCTCGCCGGCATCGTGCGAGCCTTCGAGGCGGCGCGTGATACCGACGTACCGCTGATCGTCGGCAGCGAAATCCAGTTGGCTGATGGGCCCAAGCTCGTCGTGCTGTGCGAGACGAAGCAGGGCTACATCAGCTTGTGTCAGCTCATCACCAAAGGTCGGCGCGCCTCCGAGAAGGGCACGTATCGGCTCACGCGCGCGGATATCGAAAATGGACTACCTGGCACGTTGGTGCTGTGGGTACCGGTGTTCGACATGGTCATGGAGGAGGGCCGCTGGGTACGCGATCAGTTCGGGGAACGAGCGTGGCTGGCGGTCGAGCTACATCACGGTCCCGATGACGCCCGGCGACTTCGCGAGCTTGAGCAGGCGAGCCGCGTGCTCAACCTGCCGATGGTCGCCGCGGGCGACGTCCACATGCATATCCGCAAGCGGCTGGCGCTGCAGCACACGCTAACGGCCATCCGTCATCGCCTGCCAATCGCCGAGGCCGGTGCGGTGATGGCACGCAACGGTGAACGTCACCTTCGCGCGCTACCCAAACTCGCTTCGATCTATCCCGAACACTTGCTGGAAGAAAGCGTCGCGATCGCGCGCCGATGCACGTTCACTTTGAAGGAACTGCAGTACCGCTATCCCGCCGAGCTGGTGCCCGACGGACATACCGCGATCAGCTGGCTGCGCCAGCTGACCGGGACCGGGATGCGTTGGCGATGGCCCGACGGGGTCGCCGAGAAGGTGCAGCTTCAGATCGAACACGAGCTGGCCTTGATCGAGGACCTGAAGTACGAACCTTACTTTCTGACGGTCCACGACATCGTGCGGTTCGCACGATGCCAGGGGATTCTCTGCCAGGGTCGTGGGTCCGCGGCCAACTCCGCCGTGTGCTTTGCGCTCGGCGTGACCGAGGTGGATCCGGCCCGTATGAATCTCCTGGTCGAACGCTTTATCAGCAAAGAGCGCAACGAACCGCCGGACATTGATATCGATTTCGAGCATGAGCGGCGCGAAGAGGTCATCCAGTACATCTACGGCAAATACGGGAGAGAGCGGGCCGCGTTGGCCGCGACGGTCATCTGCTACCGCGGGAAGAGCGCAGTGCGTGATGTGGCCAAGGCCTTGGGGCTGCCATTGGATCAGGTCGATCAGCTCAGTCGCGTCTTTGCTTGGTGGGACGGTGAGGCTGATCTGACGGACCCCCTGCGCGAGCGTGGGTTTGATCCCGACAGTGCCGTCATCCGTCGTGTCCTTCGACTCACGGGCGAGCTGCTCAACAAGCCGCGCCATCTGTCGCAGCACGTGGGTGGCTTCGTGATCGCCGATGCCCCGCTGAGCGAACTGGTGCCGGTGGAGAACGCCGCCATGCCCGACCGCACGATCATCCAGTGGGATAAGGATGATCTGGACACGATGAACCTGCTCAAGGTCGATTGTCTGGCGCTGGGTATGCTGACGTGTGTTCGTAAATGCCTCGACCTGCTACGGACGCATCGGGGACAGGACTACACGATGGCCACGCTGCCGCCGGAAGATCCTCAGACCTACGAAATGATCCAGCGCGCCGACACCTTGGGCGTGTTCCAGATCGAGAGCCGGGCGCAGATGTCGATGCTGCCGCGGCATCGGCCAGAAACCTTTTATGACCTGGTCATACAGGTAGCTATCGTTCGACCGGGCCCGATTCAGGGCGACATGGTGCATCCGTATTTGCGGCGTCGCCGCGGCGAGGAAGCCGTCACGTATCCCTCCGAAGACCTGAAAGCCGTTTTCGAGCGCACGCTAGGCGTGCCGCTGTTCCAGGAGCAGGTGATGAAGCTCGCCATTGTCGCGGCCGGCTATACGCCCGGCGAGGCGGACCAACTGCGGCGAGCCATGGCGGCCTGGAAGCGTCACGGCGGGATGGAGAAGCATCGCGAGCGGATCATGACCGGCATGATCGAACGGGGATACACCGTCGAGTTCGCGGCGCAGCTGTTCGAGCAGATCAAAGGGTTTGGTTCCTACGGTTTTCCCGAGTCGCATTCCGCCAGCTTCGCCGGCATCGTCTATGCCTCGTGTTGGCTGAAGGCGCATGAGCCCGCGGCGTTTGCTTGCGCGCTACTCAACAGTCAGCCGATGGGGTTTTATTCGGCCAGTCAGATCGTGCAGGACGCGCAGCGGCATCGTATTCGCGTGCATCCGGTGGACGTGCGTTACAGCGACTGGGATTGCACGCTGGAAAGCGATCCACGACGCACCGACGACTTGCCTCTTATTCGACTCGGCTTTCGTCAGGTGCGGGGCTTCAGTGAAGAGGTGGCGCGTCGGATCGAAGCGGCGCGGGGTGAACGCTCTTTTGAGGACACCGCCGATCTTTGTGCACGGGGGAGGGTGGATAAGCGTCACCAGGAATTGCTGGCCGATGCGTCGGCCCTTCGTGGGCTTGCCGGCCATCGCCATCGCGCGCGCTGGGAGACCGCCGGCGTGGAAGCGCAGTTGCCGCTATTCGGCAACACCAGTCCGGAGGAACAAGCCGTGACCTTGCCGTCGCCGACGCAAGCGGAAAACACGTTGGCGGATTACGCCCGAACCGGCCTCACGCTGGGAGCGCATCCGCTCCGACAGATCCGGGCGCGATTGAAGGCGGCGCGCTGCATTGATTCCAAAACGCTACTAATGCGCCCGCATAAGAGCTACGCCCGTGTCGCCGGTATGGTGACCATGCGCCAGCGTCCCGCGACGGCGAGCGGCGTTACCTTCGTAACCATCGAGGACGAGCATGGCATGGTGAACGTCGTCGTCTGGCGCAAGACGGCAGAACTTCAACATCGCGTATTGCTTGAAAGCCAGTTGTTAGCGATCGATGGGAAGTGGGAAGTGCAGGACGGCGTGTGTCACCTGATTGCGCATCACTTGCGCGACCTGACGCATTTGCTCGGATCGCTGGACGCACGATCGAGGGACTTTCAATAACCCGGCCTAGCGCGAATATTCACGGACGACCTTGACCGACATGCGGGATGAACTGCACGTCGCCAGTACGCGCTCCGTGCGATGCTCAAGTTCCCGTCATCGAAGAGAGCACCATGAGCAAGAACATTCCACCTAACGAAAACGGTAGCCACCCGCCAGCGGGTGATGGCCTTCCCGACGGTCCACCGGCGCCCAGCAGGCCGGTAGGCGCGCCCAAGCGCGTCCTGGGACAAGACATCGACAAGAAAAACGCCGAGCATGAAAGTAAGGACGGTGACGTCGAAGAAGACGGCCGGGGCCACCTCACTCGGGAGAAATGACATGACAGAGCCCGCGCTGACTAGAGATGACCTGACTTTGAAGCTGCAAGAACTCGAAGGTCGCTGGAAAGTCTGAAAACGGAGTATCCCGACAATTGGTTTATCGAACCATTTCGGAGGGGGTCGGGCACAACGTTCCGCAGGAGGCGCCAACGGCTTTTGCCGACGCCGTCCTGCAATTGCGATAAACGGGGACGCAATAAAGCGTCGCAACGAATTATTGGCGCGCGAAGAGCAATGCGCGCAAGACACTGGTGAATTCTTCGACGTCGTGTGCTCGATCGCCCTCTTTAACGCGTTGAAAGTTTTCACTAGTTACGCTTGCATCAACCTGGCAGTGTGAAAGGCGATACGTTCGTTTTCGCGTGACGGAAGCACCATGACACTTGGCTGGCCGAGCACAGGCGCAAGCTGCTCGATGACACGCTCGCGCACGGCGATGGCGTTTTCGCCCACGCCGCCGGTGAACACCAGCAGGTCAAGACCGCCGAGCGCAACGCACATGCCAGCAATCTGTCTGGCGACCGAGCGCACGAACATGTCGAGCGCGAGTGTTGCATCAGCTTCAGCACGCCGCGCTGCGCTTTGCAGATCACGCATGTCGGCATGGGCCGGCGACACGCCGCTTATACCTGCCTGGTGCTCCAGTAGATCTTCCAGGGTGTCAGCGTCGTAATGTTTTTCACGCAACAGGTAAAAAACAATGCCTGGATCCAGATCGCCCGGCCGGTGGCTCATCATGATTCCGCCCATCGGCGTGAGGCCCATCGACGTATCCACTGAATGACCATCGGCGATGGCCGTAATGCTGGAGCCGCCGCCCAGATGCGCCACGACGAGTCGCCGGGCGGCCATCTGCTTCAGCTGCTCCACAACCGATTCGCACGACAGACCGTGGAAGCCGAACCGGCGCACACCAAGATCGCGAATGGTCCTGGGCAGGGGTAGGGTGGCGGCCACCGGCGGAAGCGCTTTGTGAAAGGCGGTATCGAAGCAGCCCACCTGCGGAATATCCGAAAATGTGTTGAAGCACTCTTCGATCAGCTTAAGCGCTGGCGGCAGGTGTAGCGGAGCGAACGGGACCGCGCGTGCGAGCGTCGCCATGACTTGGTCAGACAACCTGAGGTGATCGCAAATCGACAGGCCGCCATGCACAAGACGGTGTCCGATGCCGATGATTCGGCCTTCCGCATCGGCGAGATCTTGCAGCGCGGTAGAAACCGAGCCCGGGATCGGCCGTTCGTGGACGTTTGGCTTTGACGAATCGGCATAGTTGAACGACACAGTACCTTTGCCGTGTTGGCGATCGACCGTACCCGAGCCAATCTCCTGCAGAGCCCCCGACTGCGATCGGTGAATGGAAAACTTCACCGAGCTTGAGCCCACGTTGAGGCTGAGCACAATTCGGTCGGCGGCGTCGGGCCGCTTCATCGGTCGTTGGCCTTCGGAGGAACCCACTGCCAGTCAACGACCTCGGGCAGGTCGATGCCGTTTTCGCTGACAAAAAGGTGGTGGCGCTCGACGTCTGCCCAATAACGCTGCCGGGCGGCTTCGATGTGTTTTTTCAGACGCGGCACTCGCTCGATCGCGTCGAGCGCTAGCTGAAAGCGGTCCATGTGATTCTTTACCATCATGTCCAGCGCAGTGGTCGTGGTGCCTTCGTCTCGGTAGCCGCGGACATGAATGTTTTCGTGGTTGTGCCGGCGATAGGTCAGCCGATGAACGATGCCGGGGTAGCCATGGAACGCAAAGATCACCGGCTTGTCTTTGGTGAACAGGCTGTCGAACTGGTCATCATCTAGCCCATGAGGCTCGTCGCTGGCCGGTTGCAGAATCAGCAGATCCACGACGTTGACTACCCGAATACGCAAGTCCGGCTCGTATTCGCGCAGCAGCATGACAGCGGCGAGCACCTCGACCGTGGGCGCGTCGCCGGCGCAGGCCATGACGAGTTCGGGATTATCGGCATCGCTGCTTGCCCATTGCCATATGCCGGCGCCGGCGGCGCAATGCGCCGACGCGTCTTCGATATTCAGCCACTGCCAGTCCGGCTGCTTGCCGGCGACGATCACATTAATGAGATGGCGGCTGCGCAGGCACGCATCGGCAACGTAGAGCAGACAGTTGGCGTCGGGCGGCAGATAAATGCGAACGACGGCCGAGGTCTTGTTAGCGGCGTGATCAATGAAGCCAGGGTCTTGGTGAGAGAAGCCGTTGTGATCCTGATGCCAGACGTGCGAGGAGAGCAGATAGTTCAGCGACGCGAGCTGCGGGCGCCACGGCATGGAGCGGGTCACTTTCAGCCATTTGGCATGCTGGTTGAACATCGAATCAATGATGTGGATGAACGCTTCATAGCAATTGAAAAGTCCATGGCGTCCGGTCAGCAAATAGCCTTCCAGCCAACCCTGGCACTGATGCTCGCTGAGCACTTCCATCACCCGCCCGGTGGTCGCCAGGTCGGTGTCCGTCTCCAGCGTTTCGGCCATCCAGGTTTTTTTGCTCGCTTCATAAACGGCATCGAGACGGTTGGACGCGGTTTCGTCAGGGCCGAACAGGCGGAAGTTCGCCGTCGTGTCGTTCAAGCTCATGACGTCTCGCAGCCAGAGGCCAAGAATTTTGGTGGCTTCCGCCTTCTGGTCGCCGGGGCGTTTTACAGGCACGGCGTGCGGGTGAAAATCTGCCAGTACCAGCGGTGCAAGCAGGTGCCCACCGTTGGCATGAGGATTCATCCCCATGCGGCGATGTCCCTTTGGTGCGAGCGTTTGCAGGTCGGACGATAGGCAACCGTCCGCGTCGAAGAGCGTCTTGGGCGCGTAGCCGCGCATCCATTTTTCCAGCGCCTTCAGATGCGATTTCTTTTCCAGATGCGCGATAGGTACCTGATGGGATCGCCAGCTGCCCTCAACGGGCAACCCGTCGATTTCTTTCGGGCCGGTCCAGCCTTTGGGCGAGCGAAAAATGATTAACGGCCACGCAGGCCTTTTCGCCGGCGCATCGGATTTTCTTGCCTCGTGCTGGATACGCTGAATTTTCTTTATCGCTTTGTCCAGCGCCTCGGCAAACGCGTCGTGCATTTTTAGTGGGTCATCGCCGGCCACGACGATGGGCTCATAACCGTAGCCACGAAAGAGCTGCAGCAACTCGGTATCGCTGATGCGCGCGAGCAGGGTGGGGTTGGCGATCTTGTACCCGTTGAGGTGGAGAATCGGCAGCACAGCGCCGTCTCGTTTGGGGTTGAGGAATTTGTTCGAATGCCAGCTCGTGGCCAACGGGCCGGTTTCAGCTTCGCCGTCGCCAACGACGCAGGCGACGATAAGATCGGGATTATCGAAGGCTGCGCCGTATGCATGCGAAATGGAGTAACCCAGTTCGCCGCCTTCGTGGATCGAGCCGGGCGTGTCGGGCGCGGCGTGGCTGGGAATGCCGTAAGGCCACGAAAACTGCCGGAACAACTGCCGCATGCCCGCGGCGTTGCGTTCGATGCGAGGATAAATTTCGCTGTAGGAGCCTTCGAGATACGTATGCGCCACAAGGCCCGGGCCGCCGTGCCCCGGACCGGCAACGAAGATCATGTTCAAATCGAACTGGCAGATCGCGCGATTAAGGTGGGTATAAATAAAATTCAGGCCTGTGGTCGTGCCCCAGTGCCCAAGCAAGCGCGGTTTTATGTGCTCCAGCGTCAGCGGTTCGGTTAGGAGCGGATTTTCCTTCAGATAGATCTGGCCGACGGTCAGGTAGTTTGCCGCGCACCAGTATCGGTGCATGCGATTTCGCAGGGTGGTGCTGATTGCTTTCATGGGTATTCACCGTTTTCGTGACGTCGCCGGCAGGTCATCATTTCGTCTTCGATGATCGGGACGAAGACGCGGGTTCGCGACTGATGGATCGAACTTAGCGAACGTCTTTCGTGCAAGCTCGGTCGAGGTATGTCCGATCATTCAGCACGCGGCATGAAAGTACCGTCGCGCACGCGTTGTGGTTTGCGCACGGATCATTAATTTCAGCGCGGTGGCGATGGTTGATGCCGGCCTCGCGGCGATAGCGGCCTGCGGCTGATGCAAGCAGAGCTGCTTGGGCTTGAAAAGCATTTAACCGAAGAACAGATCATCTGCTTTCTGCGTGATGAAAGGCGCGCATGCCGGTGAAGGGAGACCCTCTGCCTCGTTAGGGATAACCAACTCAAGCCAATGAACAGAAAAGCGTCCTGAGAAGTCGTAGGGAGCATCGGAGCTTTGGGGCGTAATGCTCATCTGGCTTCACGGTGACAGTGACATTCGGGAAGCCAGCTTCTGAGCTTTTTACCGAATCGTCGCCCAACCTGTGATGTGCGCCGCGTTCACTTCCATGGCACGCTAATGAGTCTCCGGCGCTGGCCTTCCAATCGGCCCGGCAAATATTGTCTGCTCGGTTACGTCGAAAATGTCGAGACGCAAGGGAAACAGCGCGTCGGTTTTCGGCCCGCGCGTGCGTACGGGGGTTAATCAAAACCCTTCACAACAACTGGAGATTCTGACCCGTAAGGTAAGACTCCGCCACAGACTCGACGCATCGACGCTATGGAGCCATCAGCCGCCACAGTGCAATACAAGCATGCTGCGATGTCTAGCGGAGTATCGATACAACTGCTGATGCTGGGCAAAGACAATCCGAATGGCTCCACCGGCATAGTTTTTTGTAGGCAGACGTGGGCCGAACAAACCCATCGCACGTGCCCAGGCCGTTATGTGCTGGAGGCCTTGGGTGTTGATTGGCGGATTGAGAGTGAACGCTCGGCCGCGCCAATGGAGCTTTTTTACAAACTAATGAGAGCTGGGGTGGTTTTTCTCAGCCCCTGTTATGCGCCTGCCACAGGGAAGCCACTGGACAGGCTAACGTACCGCATCGCTTTGGATGTGGGCGACGTATTCAACAGAGAGATTGTGAATGCAGCGTCCGTAGTAATCCGTTGTGGCGAGGCCACGCTTATGGAGAGAGTTAAACCGGCTATCAGTCCGAAGTGTCGAGATGAAGTGCACCCCGATATTCGTAACAGGTTCAACCGCTGGACAAAGGAACGCTGGGCAGCGACTTGGGGCACGCCCTGCTCTTTGGCCGGGGCATGGCCGGTCAAGCCAAACGATATCCAACTGCGCTAAGCCTGATCGTCATAAGCGAGCTATCCGTTTCTTTCTCACACCCAAGACTCGCGCCGACTTGATGAGTTTTTAAGCCAACTAGAGGTGGATATCAGGACGATGAAAGCGTACGGACGAGGTTCAGAACGTTCTGCATAAATTCGATCTTGGCCCGGTTGTAAACCGGATCATCCGAGAAGGTTCAAGCGTGCTTTCGCTTCACAGCCTCACCTTGCCGCCATTCGTATTCCCACCTGACAAATTCACTGCTCACATCCGCGCGCGTCGCAGTTGCGCCCGCTCACGGACGCAAACGCAAAACGAGCACGTGCGAGGGCAATTTTTACGCCACGCGTCCCACATTGTGCGCGCGGAAACGCGAAACATTGCAAAAGTAGCCCGGCTTTAATGCCCGTACGAAGTAGCGTACGGATCTTTCGTGCCTTCCTTTCCCGTGTAAGGATTGACGTTCGGCTTACTCGACCAGTTGTTCTGGCGACTGTTGTCGGGGGCACTTCGCTCATATGGCTGCACGTACGTGCCGTTTGCACCCGTGTAGCCCTGGACTTGTTCCGTCGACTGTTGAGGCTGCGAGTACCCGGTCGGCGGCGTGTAGGACCGGTAAGGCTGGGGTGTGTAGTTTTGTGCCGTGGCAACACCGGAACTGAGCAACAACATGGCAAGCGCAAGTTTCGTTTTCATGGTTTTCCCCTGATGGTTCGATGGACCCGCACTCAAAGCCAGCGCGACACCCCGCCGTGATGCGAGCATGTGCCGCGGTGATTCTCGCTGAAGCTGTAGCTTGCATCCCTACATTGGGCCGTAGCGCCCGCAGGCACAGCCCCCGACACGGTATGTGCCGGACGGTGCACCGTGTCGCCCTCCCGGTTTACATAGTTCCCCTGCTCGATGAGCGCGGTTGAGTCAGTTGTGACGTTCTGCGCGCGCTGCTGTGGTTGATCCATGGCGTTGCTCGGAGCAACAACAACGCCATTTATCCCCAGTGCGAAGACGCACAGGCACGCCGATAGGCCGATTCTCTTGAACATTCCTTATTCCTGGTTTCGTTAGACCAGGGACCTAATGCAAGAGGGCTGCCAAGGCGCCGTTCGAAAGGCTGTACATTCCAGTTATGGTTCCTGGACAGCAACGAATCAGTCGTTCGAAACCTTTTCAGCACATTGCTCGATCACTCATCTAGCAGTGCGATAGCTCAGATTACCCTCGAGGCTCGTTATCCTCGGCTCAGCGACCTACAGCAAATCAGAAACCACCTACGCGTCGCCGCCGCACGCGCCGATACCTGACTACGTCGATCGGGAACATCTTGTTATCGCCCTGCGAGTCCGGCCCGATCCGACAAGTGTCTGGCAATAGCCGACGCTGCAACGTCTGGTGGAACCGACGAACGGGGCGCTTTGATCCTCCGTTGACGCACCGGGAAGCTACCCTATGCGCACGGAGGTTGACCTATGCCTATATCGCGCCAAGAACTGCAGCTTCGGCTAGCCAGGCTAGAAAGCGACATGCCAGAGCTGACGTCAAGGTATCCCGACTTTCAAGACTTCATCGGCGAATTTGCAGGGCACGCCGACTACATCATGGATAATGCCCGCAACGCGGATCACGCTTGGGCTTATTCGGAGATTGACCGCATCTTGCACAACTTCGGGATTATTGAGCGCGATGCCCGGTCCGCGAAATAAGGTGCGCGTTGCAAAGGAATCGACCACCGACTAGCTCCGAGGCGCCGCGTCGCTTCTGTTCGCCGCGGCTTCCAGTTTCTCCGCACACTCGATCAGTCGGTCCGCAAGCTTGCGAACCTGCTGAGCGTTCATCGTGAGAAAAGGAGTGACCTGCGGTTGATCGATAGTCTCGGGACTGACAACGTATTCGAAGATGCACACTCCGGCGCGGTTGTCATTCATTTCAAACACGTCCCACTTGAGCACGGGCGCACCTTGCATAGCCTTCTGCGTCATACATGCTCCTGTCGCTTTGAGAATGGTTTCGCGATCCTACAACGCGTCGATGTGGAAGAATTGCACTGATTCGCCGTTGACGCTGCTCGGCGTTATTGTCGATCGACCCAATCAGGCGAACGCATGCGATGTGCTACTCGTCTAAAATATGGTCCGGTTTCAAGAAGTACGAACGCTTAGGCGGGCAGCTCAGCATTAAGGGCTACATGAGCCTTTTCTGGAAGAAGCGCAGTGGCTACGACTGGGTGCGCAAGGTAGCCGCAGAGCGGTGAGTATCTGCAACTCAAGCACCTGCACGGCAGTGTCATCGACGCGATGCAACGACATCTGGATCAGAATCCAGACAAGATGCGAATCCGCCGACAAGCGGTAGAGCATCCTTTTGGTACGGTCAAAGCGTAGATGCCTCCGCGGGGAGGCTCAAAATGTAGCCGTCGCCGTAAAAGGGTTGAGAACTGACGGTGGAAGTTCAACCGATGAGAAAGTGACTCGCCCCAAATCGTCGCGCGCGAATGGAGTCTTCACGCCTTTGTCTCTCACGTGCGACGCGAACTTCATATCCGCTAGTTAACACTCTAGCCGTCGTTGACATAACCCCGAAATGGTCTGGAACGCTGGGCAATCTGCACCAACAATCAGTCAGCCAGCTATCAGCTATGAAGTCCAGCAGCTATGAAGTCCAGATTTCTGGATCGAGCAGTCTTATTTACATATCCAATTTCTTTTACTCAATTGTTTTAACCGGAGAACACATGCCAAAGCCCGACGACTCAAAGCGCGACGAGGAACAGAAAAAGGGATCGCCCCACAAATCTTCCATTCCTACCAAGCCAGAAGATACCGATGCCAGCGGCGATGCGCTCAACGGGACTGGCGAAGACAACCACCATGAAAAGTGACGCAATTTCTTTTAGTGGTATTTAACCAAGCGAACTTCCGAACTTTTACCTCTTGCCGGCATGTATCTATGCGGTTGATGACTTATGAGTGACAAAAAAGCAGAGCCCTTGGGGTCCGAAGCGCCGGCCGGGGGCTGGGGATCGTTGAAGGGAATGAGCAAGGTTTTTGCACGCGAGCTGCCGACACCAGGAGTAGCGCAAACGCTGATGCGGCAAAACAAAGCTGAAGGATTCATGTGTACCTCATGCGCCTGGGGCAAGCCCGCGCATCCGCACAAATTCGAGTTTTGCGAAAACGGCGCAAAGTCCACGATCTGGGAATTGACCAGTGATCGGTGCACCCCCGAATTCTTTTCCAAACACACTGTTACCGAATTACTCGATTGGCAGGACTACGATCTGGAAATGGAAGGTCGTTTAACGCATCCGATGCGTTATGACCAAACGACTGACAGATACATCAAATGCGGTTGGGATGAGGCATTCTCAGGTATAGGTTCGTCGTTAAAGGAACTCGACCCCAAGTCTGTGGTTTTTTACGCCTCAGGCAAAGCGGGTTTAGAAGCCTCCTATCTTTACGCGCTGTCGGCGCGCCTTTACGGGAACAACAATCTCCCCGACAGTTCCAACATGTGCCACGAGACGACGTCCGTCAGTCTGAAAAAGGTCATCGGATCTCCGGTGGGTACATGCGTACTGGAAGATTTTGAACACTGCGACGCGATCTTCTATTTCGGACAGAACCCTGGCACAAATAGCCCACGCTTCCTGCATCCACTTCAGGAGGCTGTCAAACGCGGCTGCAAGATAATCACGTTTAACCCGGTCCGCGAACAGGGCTTGATTCGCTTCGTCAATCCACAAGATCCTATGCAAATGCTCACGGGTGATTCCACCGAGCTATCGCACATGTATCTGCAGGTCAGGCCCGGGGGCGATATCGCTGCGCTAATGGGTTTGTGTAAGCACGTTCTTGCCGTTGACTCGACGCGGCGCGCTGGAGGTGACCCTGGGGTGCTCGATCGTGCATTCATCGAAGAACACACCCATGGTTTTGACGCGTTCGTCGATATCGCCAAGGCGGCGAATTGGGAGGAGATTGAAAAGGCGTCTGGTCTCGCCCGCGCAGACCTGATCGCCGCGGCGGAGGTCTACATATCGTCCGAGCGCGTGATTGGCGTTTACGGCATGGGGCTGACTCAGCACGTCCACGGATCGCAAAGCATCGGCATGCTCGTCAATCTCATGCTGATGAGAGGAAACATAGGGCGCAAAGGCGCCGGAATGTCTCCCGTGCGCGGCCACTCGAACGTGCAGGGCCAGCGCACCGTGGGTATATCGGAAAAGCCTGAACTCGTTCCGCTGGACAAGCTTGCCGAGATGTTTGATTTCGAGCCGCCGCGGGAGAAGGGGCTCACGACGGTCGACGCATGCGAAGGCATTTGCAATGGTTCGGTACAAGGCTTTATCAGCCTTGGCGGCAACTTTGTTCGCGCGATACCCGACCGACAAGTTATGGAGGCAGCTTGGAAACATCAGGCGCTAACGGTTTACATCGCCACAAAGCTCAACCGCAGCCACCTGGTGCATGGTCGAAGCTCATACATACTGCCTTGCCTTGTTCGCTCCGAGGAGGACATACAGGCAAGCGGACCTCAATCCGTGTCGATTGAAGACAGCTTTAGCCACATTTATGGATCGATCGGTAAACGAGCGCCAGCGAGTGAACATCTACTGTCTGAATTGGCCATTGTTGCCGGCATCGCGAAGGCTATGCTCCCCAGTCACCCCAAACAGCAATGGGACGCGTGGACAGCGGACTATGGTCAGGTTCGCGATCTGATCGCCGAAACCTACGCGAAGGAGTTTTACGACTTCAATCAACGGATGTTCCAACCGGGTGGTTTCTATCGCGGCAACCCCGCACACGATCGCATTTGGAAAACTGAAAGCGGGAAGGCGGAATTTACCCATCCGACTGTTATGTCAGCTCTGGGAGTCGGCGATGCACCGGGAAGGCACCACCTGATCACGATGCGTTCGAACGATCAATTCAATACGACGATTTATGGATTCAGCGACCGATTGCGCGGCCTTGAGGGATCGCGCACCATTCTGCTGATTAACCCTGCGGACATGCAGAAGGAGTGCCTCAAGGAAGGGGACCTCGTCAGCCTGGTCGGTGACGCGGAGGACGGAGTTCATCGCGAGGTCACAGGTCTAACCGTCACGCCGTTCAATCTTCCCGATGGCTGCCTGGGTGGTTACTACCCAGAGATGAATCCACTGATACCGCTTTGGTACCACGACGAAGCGTCAAAGACACCCGCGTCCAAGGGCGTTCCTGTCCGAATCGTTCGCTCGGTCAGTGCGTAGACAAATCCACCAGCCGAAAATCCGTCAGTGCTCATAGTGAGCCTACGGCCAGACCCGGAGAAAGCTATGGCAGCGACAAAGAAGATCAGTTCGAAGGCTGCACGCCTGCAGCGTCGCATCCAAACCGCAACCGATGCAAAGGACGCTAGCAAAAATACGAAGAAAAAGGCGCACAAACCTGCGCAGGCTGGCGCGAAAAGCTATCCGACTAACCCGTTGCCGAAGAAACATCTTCGCAAACCCGGCATAGAAGCAGACTTGCTACCCGCACCGCTATTTGAAGCGTCCGCCTATCACGGTAGTGGCAAATTGGATGGTCGAGTTGCCATCATTACGGGCGGCGATTCCGGCATCGGCCGCGCGGTCGCGGTGCTCTTTGCGCGCGAAGGCGCTGACGTCGCCATCGTCTATTTGAACGAACACAAGGATGCGCGCGAGACCCGCGATCATGTTGAGGCAGAAGGACGGCGGTGCCTATTGATCGATGGAGACGTGCGGGACTTCAGCTTCTGCAAGAAGGCGGTAGCGAAGACCGTAAAAAAACTGGGAAAGTTATCTATCCTTGTCAATAACGCGGCCTTTCAAGAACATGCAGATCAACTGGAAGACATTACCGAGCAACACTTTGAACTCACTCTGAGGACAAACTTGTTCGGCTATTTTCATATGGCCAAAGCGTCGCTTCCTCACTTGGTTAGCGGTGATTGCATTATCAATACGGGGTCGGAGACCGGACTATTCGGCAATGAAAATCTGCTCGATTATTCAATGACTAAAGGTGGCATCCACGCCTTCACGAAAGCGCTGGCGAGGAACCTCGTCGCTAAAGGCATTAGGGTAAATGCCGTTGCGCCCGGGCCCGTCTGGACGCCGCTGAATCCCGCCGATCAATCGGCCAAAAAGATTAAGGATTTCGGCAAGTCAAGTCCGATGGGAAGGCCTGCGCAGCCAGAGGAGATCGCACCGGCCTACGTTTTTCTGGCGGCACCGTCCTGCTCCAGCTACATATCGGGCGCCATACTTCCGGTGATGGGCGGACCTTCCAATTAGGCGAACTTGTCTAGGTTTGCCGTTACCTCGCTTCACGCTTCGCCAGATACCAACGATGCACTGACTCAGGCACCCATTGTTCGTCATTTATACCGACGGCTTCCAGTGCTCGAAGTGCGTTTCGGAGCCCGTTGGCATAGACGGGATCTCTCATTTGAATAGGCTGATTTTGTTCTTGCCAGTCGATGATCTGGTATATGCGCTCCGACCACGCGAAGAGCAAATCGGCTCGCTCTAAAAATTGATGGTGAAGCCAATCGCGTAGCGGTGCATGCACGTGGTGACCGTAACGTTCAGCCATTCTTTCGATTACTGCAGTGATCGCGTCGCCCACGCCGCGAAACCATTCACTATGTCCGCCAGCGCGAGGGTTGATTTCGATCGGCGCTGGCGCGCGGTGCTCGGGCCAGCGCTCGATAAACAGCCGTTCAATGCGACGTGCCTCCTTTAGGGTTTCGGTTTCGACTAACAGGCTTTCGTTGAGGTCGAAGAATGTGTAGAACTTTGGATGAAGAGTACGGAATCGCGCTACAGGATCGTGAGTAAATCCAACCTTGAGCAAATCTTCCCCCTCACACCGAAGCACATAAACGAAGGTCCGTCCGCCATGGGTGCGGCGCGGAGAAGTAAAAAAGGCTTCTTCAGAAATCTTTGACGTCATGCCAGTTAGCCACCTGGCCCACCGGAATCGAACGGTGGTTTGGCAAACCAGATCACAATCATCGCGACTCCGAAGATCAGCCCGAAGACCCAGAAGACATCGTTGACCGCCAGGGTGGCGGCCTGCATATTGACGACCTGATTCATGGCCGCGGCGGCGGTTTGGCCCTGCAGCCCAAACGGCTTGAGCTTATCCAGGTATTCCATCGTTGTTCGACTGCCAGCATCGATGTTCGCTGTCAGGATCGAGTGGTGATATGTGCTGCGTTGGGTATACATCGTGGTGCTGACAGCCGTGGCAACGCTGCTGGCAATCGTACGGAAAAAATTTGCCATGCCCGAAGCGCTGGCGACTTCGCTATCCGGTAGGCCGGAAAGAATGATCTGGTTGACGGGTACGAAGAAAAGCGCGATGCCTGCGCCCATCACCAAACGAGGCAGCGCCAAATGCCAATACGAGGCATCCGTGTCGAAGCCCGCCATCCAGAACGAGCAGGCGCAAAAGATGCCGAAGCCGACAGAGTTGAGTATTCGCAGATCGACCTTGTTCTGAAAGATGCCCACCAGCGGTGAGAGAAAAATGGCCAGAAGTCCCACGGGGGCCACGGCAAAACCCGCCCACGTCGCCGTGTAATTCATGACCTCCTGAACCCAGGTTGGCAATACCACCGTGCCCCCAAAAAACGCGAACATGCCCAACGACAGGCACGTCACGCCGACAGTGAAGTTACGTTGCTTGAATAGCTTGAGATTGATGATGGGATTGTCGTGCATCAATTCCCACGCAATAAGAAACGTCAGGCACACCGCCGCGATGATGCCGAGGGAAAGGATCATGTTTGACGAAAACCAGTCGTAGTCGTTGCCGTTGTCGAGCATGAATTGCAGGCAGCCAATGCCGACGGCGAGCAGGAAAAGTCCCAGTCCGTCGATAGGAATGTGGGACGTCTTGCTCTCACGGTCACGCAGCAGAAAATACGTTACCGCGACGGCAAACAGGCCGACAGGAACGTTGATAAAGAAAATCCACGACCAGCTGTAGTTGTCGGTAATCCAGCCGCCGAGAATGGGTCCGAAGACGGGTGCGACCACCACGGTCATGGCCCACAAAGCCATCGCGATCGAGCGTCTGGCGACCGGATAATTGTTTAGCAAAAGCGTTTGGGAGAGTGGAACCATCGGGCCAGATACGGCCCCCTGCAATAGGCGGAACACGATCAGCATGGGCATGCTTACTGACAGGCCGCACATGATCGAAAAAACCGCGAACAGGAGGATCGATAAGCAGAACGTCCGTACTTCGCCGAACCGCTTCGCTATCCATCCCGTAAGCGGTTGCATGACGGCGCTCGCCATGGAATACGCGCTGATGGCGATGGTGCCTTCGGTCCGACTGACGCCGAGGTTGCCGGAAATCGTGTACACGGAGACGTTGACAATGGAGATGTCCAACACCTCCATAAAGGTCGCCAGCGCTACCGCCGCGGTGAGCAGCACCAGCGTGCCGCCGGATAACGGCTGCTGCTTGGATGGGGCGGATGACTTGGCCACCGCTCAGTGGCTGCGCGCAGATCGATCGGCCACCGCGGGCTCCGGCGCGGGGATCAAGTTGGCGCGAATAATCGCTTCGGCATGACCATCGGCGTCCTTGACCTCGCGCTCGTAGACGTCGGTACTGGCTAACGGCTTTTCGCGGGTCTGGCTCACCAGGACACTGCCGTCGCGGTCGTGCGTATCGACGTTTACATCAGCAGAGAGGCCAATGCGCAGCGGATGGCGTCTGAGGTCGTCAGGATTGAGCGCAATGCGCACGGGCAAGCGCTGTACGACCTTGATCCAGTTGCCCGTCGCGTTCTCGGCGGGCAGCAGCGAAAAGGCACTTCCCGTACCCGCATTCAACCCGATCACCTTGCCGTGGTAGGTCATATCCGAATAAATATCTGTAGTGATTTTTACTGGCTGGCCGATGCGGATGTGTTCGAGCTGGGTCTCCTTGAAATTGGCGTCCACCCAGAGATCGGAAAGCGGAACAATTGTCAGAAGATCCTGCCCCGCCTGTACGCGCTGGCCGACCTGCACCTGGCGGCGTGCCGCATAACCGTCGATGGGTGACACGATGGCATTACGACCGCTATTGATCCAGGCATTGCGAAACGATGATCGCGCTTGCACCACCGCGGGTACATCACGGACGTCGACACCGTCGACTTGCGCATGTGCACCTGCGGCCTGACTCTGCGCCTGCTGCAGGGCCGCGAGAGCGGCTTCGGTCTGCTTGCGGCTGTTATCAACGTCTTCTTTGGCCACGGCGTGCAGATCCAGGAGAGGATGCCGCCGCGCATAGTCATCCCGCTGGTTTTGGTATTGCGCTCGGCGCTGGGCCACGGCGGCGTCGGCCTCTTTGGCCTTTTGAATGTTTGTTTCGGCCTCCCGAACGGCCTGCGCAAGCTGCCCCTGCGCGTTCATCAGGGCCACCTCGGCATCGGCCGGATCGAGCCGAACGAGCACTTGACCGGCGTGCACACGATCGGTCTCCTCGGCGGTGAATTCCACCACCGTACCGGCAACGCGCGACGAGATGGTCACCATGTCGCCTTTGACATAGGAATCGTCGGTGGTTTCACGCTGACTGAAAACGAAGATGTAAAGCAGTAGCCATGTCAGCGCAGCCAGCACGAAAACCGCTGCAATGATCGACATCACCAGGATCTTCTTTTTCTTCTCTTTGCGCTTTTCTTCTGGGCTTTTCTTCTTGTCGTCGTCGCCATCTTTTTTCTTATCGTCGTCCTTCTTATCGTCGGCTTCCTTGTCGTCTCCCGCATCGTTCTTATTCGAATCGCCTTTGGCCGAGCTGTCTTTTTGCTGATGGCCACCAGCTTCACCGTGGGCAACAGATCCGGGTGCCGTGTCGCCATATTTGTGCAGGTACTTGAAGCGGTACCGATACTGCTGTGGCGGTGTATCACCGTCGGGTCCAGCATTCATGTCGTCGTCGGCATTTGTCATCGTGAATTATCCTTCGCGACAGCAGTTACGGGGGGCACATAGTCGGCGCGATAGCCACCGCCCAAAGCATGAATCAGCGAGAGATCAGTCGCCACCTGCTGACCTTGCAGCTGAAGTTGCGCGTCGATTTGCTGATCGCGCTGCATCTGTGCGCTCAGATAGGTGCGATCGTCCTCAATGCCTTCTTTACGGCGCTGGCCGGTACGACGCAGTTGCGATGAGCTATCGAGCAATTCGCGGTCTTGTTGAATCCGCTCGGCGTCGAGTTGCTGCAGGGTGAGAATCTGCTGCGCTACATCGTGTGCAGCCTGCACAACGGAGCGGTTGTAGTTCGCCACGGCGGTATCGAGTTGTGCCTGGCTGGTTTCAAATTCAGCTTTCAGGCGTCCACCCGAAAAGATGGGCAAGGAAATAGAAGGGCCGATGCTGCCCAAGGTCAAATCCGTTCGCGTACCCGAACCCAAATTGGGATAGGCGCGCAAATATCCTCCCAGGCCCATTAGGCTTACGTCGGGATAATAGGCGGCACGCGCTTCGTCGATACCGTGTCCAGCGGCCTCGATTTGCCAACGCGCCGAAACGATGTCCGGACGTCGGGCGATGAGCCCAAGCCGCGCATCACCCGGTAGCTGGCTGCTTACTGCAGGCAAGGGAAGAGCGCGAAGTTGGCCTATTTCCTGCGGTGATACGCCAGCAATGGCGGCCAGCTGTGCGATGTCCAGTTCGCTTGACCCGGAGAGCATCGCCACGTTACCCCGTTGCTGTGCGAGTTGAGAATCCGCTGTGTCGAGCAGTTGTGGATCATCCAGGCCGGCGTGAACGCGCGCTTCCACCAGTGTTCTATATGTGGCTGCCGACCGTTCTGACTCATTCGCAACAGCAAGTCGTGCCTGCGTCGCCTGCCAATTGAAGTAGGTGGAGACCAGGTTGTATTGCAAGGAATTTCCCGCCGTAGCTCGATCCGCTCTTGCGGCATTGGCCTGACCCACGGCGGCAGCCACAGCAGCCTTTTGCCTGCCCCAGAGATCCAAATCCCACGTCAGCAAAGCGGCAGCGACGCCGGTATTGCTGTAGCTGCTGCCGGGCTTCAGCTGAAAGCCTTGGTTCGCCTCCGATCCGGCGCTGCTTGGAATCTGTCCCTGTAAGCCGGCGTCGCTATAGCCATGGGAGGCATCGACGTAGCCCTTCGCTTGGGGTCTAAGCTGGGCGCGCTGTACATCAATGGCGCGTTCGGCGCTTCGATAACGTGCCTCGGCTACCTCAAGGTCTGGCGATCCTCGCATCGCCATATCGACCAGATGATCCAACTGCGGGTCGTTGTACCGCTTCCACCACGAAGGTTGGGGCCAACCCCGCATGCCGGTAGGAAGACCAGCCAGAGGAACGTCCTCTCGTGGGGTAAAAGAGGGCAGGCGAGTAGCGGGCGCACAGCCCGTGACCGCAAAAAGCGCCGTCAAGGCTACTGCGCCAAGAATTCTCACACCGGTTGCGGCTACCAGGGAAAGGTGGGCCATTTAAATTCCGCCGTAAAAGCGAGGGATTTGATGGCGCCGCCACAGCAGGCCGAGCAGTGAAACTAAAATGGAAAACGTCGGTAAAGCGTGACGGGCCACGCTACCCCAAAAATTCGCATGGAGGAGAAATGTGGTTCGCTTTTAATGGCGAGGCCGGTACCAAGAAAGCAACGCCAAGTGTCCGAAGCAAGTCGTCATAGGCACAAAGCAACGCAAGCGACGTCGCCATCGAATTAGATCTTCGTAATCAAGCCGCTGCTTCAGTTGAGCCGAGGTGATACTTTCAAGCATGCGACGACTCCGAAGTCTAAATTATCCTGCGGTTGCCACAAGAGCTCGGGCGACGGCGATTACCAGGACAAAACGCAGCTGGAGGAATAAATCATTGAATCTCCAGTTAGCGGCGTGGACGAAAAATGGAGCTGCTGCGGCTCTTTTGGACCCGCAGCAATGGTTTTGCTAGGACTTAATTTAGGACGACGAATTACCGCCGGTCACGCCGTAAACTTCCGCGGTGACGAAACTGGATTCCTGCGACGCGAGAAAAACGTAGACCGAAGCCAGCTCGGCGGGCTGGCCGGGTCTGCCCAGTGGAACACTTTTCCCGAACGCCGTTAGTTTCTTTTGCGGCTGACCCCCGGAAGACTGAAGCGGCGTCCAGACGGGGCCCGGAGCCACCGCATTTACCCGGATACCTTTTTTGGCGACCTGTTTGGCCAAGGCTTTAGTGAAGGCAACAATAGCGGCCTTGGTAGGTGCGTAGTCGGCCAGTATCTCGGATGGCTCGTAAGCCTGGATAGACGTCGTATTGATGATTGTCGCACCGGCAGGCAAATGAGGCACCGCGGCTTTGCAAAGCCAGAAAAGAGCATAGACGTTTGTTTTAAAGGTATCGTCGAAATCGGCTGTCGTGATGTCCAAGATGCTTTCATGGTAAGACTGATGCCCAGCGACGTTGACCAAAATGTCCAGACCGCCGAGCTGTTTTTCGGCAGTCTCGATCAACTCCTTACAAAAGGTCTCATCTTTTAAATCGCCGGCTTGCGTATGGACGCCCACACCCGCTTTACGGGCGATGGCCACGACCTCTTCGGCGTCTGACTGTTCCGACGGAAGATAGTTAAGAAATAAATCCGCGCCCTCTCTGGCGAACGCGATCGCGACCGCACGGCCAATGCCGGAGTCCGCGCCGGTTATAAGTGCTTTACGACCTTTTAGGCGGCCAAATCCCACGTAGCTTTCTTCTCCGTGGTCCGGCTTCGGATCCATGCGGCTGGCAAGCCCTGGAGCATCCTGAGGCTGCTCTCGAAACGGTGGCTGGGGATACTGGGTGGTGGGATCTTGCATGGAATACTGATTTACGGATGACATAGCGACCCTCTCTGAACTTGGTGTGGTGGGCTAGGGAGTTAACACGACCTTGCGGCAGGCATCGGCCATGTCGTTGAAGGTTTTGTAGCCCAGGGCGGCGTCCGCCAGACTCATTCGGTGCGATATAATTACGTCGGGT
>Ga0302228_10000242_pt1 | contig 49862 bp, 40 predicted proteins | sample II_Palsa_N1_2_FD_193519 | JGI IMG/M metagenome (GOLD analysis project Ga0302228, IMG submission 193519) | Peat permafrost microbial communities from Stordalen Mire near Abisko, Sweden - II_Palsa_N1_2 | ecosystem: Environmental > Terrestrial > Soil > Palsa > Peat permafrost | place: Sweden... | reverse complement strand
CCCCCTGCGCGCAGGGGAGGGAGCAAGACTGTTCCCCGCAAGCACCCGCCCCTCACCCCAGCCCTCTCCCCGCAGGAGAGAGGGGGCGAGTCGGCAGTGGGGAGTGAGGCTGATCGCCTGTACGAAGCGGTGCACCGCAGTCTGCTCACCGGCTTGCCGACCCAGGTCGGACGCAAGGATGAGAAAGGCGTCTACCTCAGCACGCGAGAGCGCAAGTTCCATATATTTCCCGGCTCGGCGTTGTCCAAGGCGCCACCAGCCTGGGTCTTCTCTGCGCAGATCCTCGATGTAGGCGGACGCGTGTGGGGCATGATGAATGCACGCGTCGAACCACTGTGGATTGAGCAGCAGGCTGCGCACTTGTTGCGTACAAACTGCCGTGAGGCGCACTGGTCGAAGAAACGTGGTGCGGTGGTGGCGTATGAGCAGGTCAGCCTGTTTGGCTTGATTCTGGTCGAGAAGCGGCCAGTGACGTTTCAGCAGCAGGATCCGGCGCTGGCGCATGCGATCTTCCTGCGCGAGGCGCTGACTCGCGGCGACATCGATACCCGCGCCGACTTCGTGCGCGCGAACCAGCGGGTTTTGCAGGAAGCTGTCGATATAGAGGCCAAGCAGCGCCGCGGAGGCCTGATCCGTCACGAAGACGAACTTGTTGCGTTCTTCGAAGGCAAGCTACCTGAGGAAATCGCCAGCAGCCGCGCGCTGGAGGCCTGGTACCGCAAAGCGCGTCCCGCCGAGCAGGCAGCGTTGCGCTGGTCGTTGGACGATGTGATGGCCGGCGGTGTCGGGCTTGATGCCAAGGCATTTCCGGCCGTACTGGAATTGTCGGGACGCTACCGCCTGGAATACCGCTTCATGCCCGGCGATGAGGCCGATGGCGTGACCTTGCATCTACCATTGGCGATGTTGAATGCGCTGCCTGCAGCACGTTGCGAATGGCTGGTGCCCGGCTTGCTGGGCGAGAAAGTGGCCGAACTGATCCGCGGTCTACCCAAGCCGTTGCGACGCAATTTTGTGCCGGCACCGGACTTCGCACGTGCGTTTGTCGAAGCCGAGGCACCGCGCGACGAGCCGCTGGCGAAGGCCTTGGCCACGTTCCTGAAACGAGCCACTGGCGTCGATGTGGCCGCCGCCGAATTCGCTGCGGTTGATCTACCAGCACATTTCCACATGCGTTACCGGCTGCATGATGAGCAGGGCAAGACGCTGGCTAGTGGACGCGATCTGGTTGCGTTGCGCCGGCAATGGGAAGGCCAGGCGCGCGATGCGTTCTCGCGCAAAACGGATATCGAGCTAACCCGCGAGGATGTCGCCAGCTGGGACTTCGAGGAGATTCCGGTGCAGGTGCGTTCCGACGGCGGCCTGCTGGCGTTCCCGGCGCTGGTCGATCTGGGCGAGACGGTGGCGCTGCGCGTGTTCGAGCGCCCGGATGAGGCTCGCGCAGCGCACCGGCAAGGCGTGGTGCGGCTGTTGCGCAATGCGCTGTCCAGCGATGCCAAGCAGGCGCGCCGACGGTTGCCGATCAGCAACCCGATCGCACTGAAATACGCACCCTTGGGCGGTGTCGATGGGCTGCGTGAAGATCTGCTGGAAGGCGGCTTTGCCGATCTGCTTGAGCAACACGAACTGGACGTGCGTACCGCTGCCACATTCGAGACATTACGGGCGCAGTGTTCGCGGGAGTTGTTCGCCGCCGGCGTCGAGCGTCTGAAGCTGGCCGAGCCGGTCATCGAGGCGCAGGCGGAACTGAAGCCATGGCTGCAACCGCCGTTGCTCGGTTTCGCCCGGGCCAGTTATGACGATCTGCGTGAGCAACTTGATTCGCTGCTTACCCCTGGCTGCCTGCGCGAGTTGGCGCCGGCGCGGCTGGCGCACTATCCGCGTTATCTGAAAGCAATGCGCCTGCGTGCCGAGCGTCTGCGTCAGGACCCGGCGAAAGACCAGCAACGTATGCTGCAGGTCATCCCGTACTGGCGCGAGTATCTGAAACACCGCGCCGCCGGCACCAGCGCAGCGGATCTTGCCGAGCTGCGCTGGTTGATCGAGGAATGGCGCGTGTCGCTGTTCGCCCAGGAGCTGAAAACCGCCGAGCCGGTGTCGGCCAAGCGGCTGGCGAAGGCGTTGGCAGCGCTGTCCTGAGAGCCAGAGAGGCTCTCGGTCAGCAGCTTACTGTTCGCGCTGGACGTGAATGCTGTCGTTGCAATCTTGCACGTACATCAACCAGGTACCCAGCATCATCGGCTTGATCTTGACCCAGGGATTGTCCCTGGCGGGGCAGGACGTGCTGCCTGTATCGGCCTGTTTCCACACCTGGCCATTGTCCAGCTTGAATTCGGTATTGCCGCCCCAGCCGTCGAAATGCCCGACGATGTGTGCCTCAATCCTGTTGCGTGATGCCTTTTCCGCATAAAACACCGGCTTGCCGGTGGCGGTGACCATCTTTGTGGTGACCTTGGCGTGTGTGCTCAGCCAGCTGTCGAGGTTCTGAAGTTCCTGTGGAGAGAGCTTGTCCAGGCCGGCGGCCTTGAACTCGTCGCTGGTCATGCGCTGCTGCAGTCCGGCGGTTTCCTGCGCGTGCAAGGACAAGCAGCACAAGGGCAGCGCGAGCAGAGCCGACAGAAGCAGGTGACGTGGGCGAATCATCATGGGGGTGGATCCTCTAAATGCGGCGGGCCGCAGGATGTGATGGTGGACGCTGTGCTGGCGACGAAGTGATGGGCAACGAAGTGATGGGCGATTCTGCGCGGTAAGTGGCCTCAAAGCCAAGCCTCAGGCCGGCTGCCCGGCTATCTGCCAGAGCATACCCGCTGAGTGTGACCGGCCGCCTGATTTCCTTGCGCGGGGCAAGCAGGGAGAGGGCACACCAGGAGGCTGGAAAGACCGCGAACGGCCTGCCGCAAGCAGGAGTGCGGGCAAACCCGTAAAATAGCCAGCCCGCATGGGCTTGTCGGCCACAGGAACAGTCATTCATGAAGATCATCGAAGGCGATTTCGCCACGCCGAAAGGCCGTTTTGCCATCGTCGCCGGTCGTTTCAACGGCTTCGTCGTCGAGCCACTGGTGGCTGGCGCGCGCGATGCGCTGGTACGTCACGGGGTAAAGGACGACGCCATCGAGCTGGTCCGGGTGCCGGGTGCGTGGGAAATCGCGCTGGCGGCGCACAAGCTGGCCAACTCCGGCAAGTACGTGGCGGTGATCGCGCTGGGTGCGGTGATCCGCGGCGCCACTCCGCACTTCGACTTCGTGGCCGGCGAATGTGCAAAGGGACTGGCGCAGGCTGCGTACAGTTCCGGTGTGCCGGTGGCATTCGGGGTACTGACCACCGACAGCATTGAACAGGCGATCGAGCGCTCGGGCACCAAGGCGGGCAACAAGGGTGTCGACGCAGCCATCGCCGCGCTGGAAATGGTCAACCTGTACGGGAAGCTTTGATGAGCCAGCACCCGCAGGGCCTCGACCTTGCCGCGCGCTCACGCGCCCGGCGTCGCGCACTGCAGGCGCTGTATGCGTGGCAGCTGAGCGGCAGCCACATGAACGCGGTGATCGAGCAGTTCCGCCACGAGCAGGACATGGAGGTGGCCGATCTCGAATATTTCGAGGATCTGCTGCACGGAGTAGAGCGCAACGTGGATGCGCTGGACGAATGCCTGCGACCGCATATCGATCGCGAAGTGGCGCAGATCGATCCGATCGAGCGGGCGGTGTTGCGGCTTGCTGCCTACGAATTGAAGTTCCGTCCGGATGTGCCGTACCGGGTGATCATCAACGAAGCGATCGAGGTCACCAAGCGCTTCGGTGCCGACCATGGGCATAGCTACGTCAATGGCGTGCTGGACAAGCTGGCGGTTGACCTGCGCTCGGTCGAGAAGCAGCACGGGCGCTGAGCTTAGCCTCATCCGGTATTGTCCGCGGATCAACTGCCAGCCCGGAGCGTCATGGAATTCCGACTGATCGAGCGCATCCGCGAGCTGACCGCGCAACCTCGCGATGACGTGCGGCTTGGTATCGGCGACGATGCCGCCGTACTGGCGGTACCGTCTGGGCAGGAACTGGCGGTTGCGATCGACACGCTGGTCGATGGCGTGCATTTCCCGCGTGGCACCGCCCCCGTCGATATCGGCTGGAAGGCGCTGGCAGTGAATCTGTCCGATCTTGCGGCGATGGGCGCGAGCCCGGCATGGGCGCTGCTGGCGCTGACCTTGCCCGACGCTGATCCCGTTTTCGTCGAAGGCTTTGCCGAAGGCTTCGCCCGTCTGGCGCAACCGCATCGACTCGCGCTTGTCGGTGGCGACACCACGCGTGGACCATTGAGCATCAGCGTGGCCGTGCATGGCTTCGTGCCACCGGGGCAGGCACTGACCCGAGCCGGCGCGCGCGTCGGCGATCTGGTGTTGGTCACCGGGACGCTCGGCGATGCCGCCGCTGGTCTGCATGCGTTGCAGCGCCCTATGCGTGAAGACGACAGCCGCGCCAGCTTGCGTGATTTCCTGATCGCACGACTCAATCGGCCTACACCACGGCTGGCCGCCGGCACCGCGTTGCGCGGGCAGGCGACTGCCTGCATCGATATTTCCGATGGGCTGCTGGCCGACCTGGGGCATATCTGTTCGGCCAGTGGCGTTGGTGCGGAAATCGATGCGGCGCTGCTGCCGCGCTCATCGGCGTTGCTGGATTTGTATGACGAAGCCAGTGCGCTGCACTTTGCACTGAGCGGCGGCGACGACTACGAGCTGTGTTTCACCGTACCGCCGCAACGGCTTGCCGAGGTGCAGGCGAATCTTTCGCGGCTGGGTTGTGGCGTGACAAAGATCGGCCGCATCGTGGATGGCGACAGCGTACGTGTCCGCGGCACGGACAACGCATGGCTGGCTACTGATCATCGCGGCTGGGAGCATTTCGCTTGAACGCGAAGAAGCACCTGAGTCCCCAGCAGCGTCGTGCACTATTGGCAACACCTGCCGGGTGGCTTGCCTGTGGTTTCGGTTCGGGTCTGGCGCCCGTCGCGCAGGGCACGTTCGGTTCACTCGCGGCGTTGCTGCCGTGGCTGCTGCTGCGCGAGCTGTCGTTGCCGATCTATCTGACCGTGGTGCTGCTCGGCTTTGGCGTGGGCGTGTGGGCCTGCGACGTGGCCGGCAGGGCGATCGGCGTGGATGATCACCGCAGTCTGGTGTGGGATGAATTCATCGGCCAGTGGATTGCGCTGGTCCCGCTGCTGATGCCCGCGCTGCTTCCGCCCAGCGGCATTACATGGTGGATGGTGCTTGCCGGCTTCGCGCTGTTCCGCCTGTTCGACGTATGGAAGCCGTGGCCGATCCGATGGCTGGATCGGCACCTCAAGGGCGGCTTGGGTGTGATGGTCGATGATGTGGTCGCCGGTATCTTTGCCGCGATCGTGCTGGCGTTGGGGCTGTATTGCCTGCACCGATGACTGAAACGGATCGACGCTACGACCTGCCATGAGCCTGTCGCTGGCCGTGCGATGTGCCGACAACGTTGCCCAGACAGCGCAGACCAAGCAGGGTCTCGCGGGTCGCCTCATCCAGCTTGGTCTGTGGTTCGGCACCGAGCAGGCTGACCAGCTTGCGGTTATCCAGTTGCAGCGGCTGCTGCCACAGATAGCGCATTTCGCGTAGCTCACGAAATAGCGCCACGAACGGTGATGCAAGTGTCACCAGCCACCAGGGGAACGCCCGCACGGGCAGCTTCGAGTCCGCCGCGGCATGGCGGATGGAACCCGCCAAGGTATCGCCGTCTACCCAGTGGCCCGAAAAGTGGAACCGTTCGAACACGGCCAGCTCACTCTCGCGTTCCAGCAGCCGCGCCACCGTCTCGCCGACATCCGGCAGATAGGCCCAGGCGTGGAGCAAGTCGCGGCGGCCCGGATAGCTGATTGATCGGATCGGCTTGCCTGGTTTCACCATGGCCGCAAACCAGTTGTTGCCGGCATGCGGGCCGAAGAAATCGCCACAGCGCAGGATCAGCACGCGCGCACCATTCGTGGCGGCTGATTCAAGACGCCGCTCCATCTCCACCCGGATCGCACCCTTGCGTGTCAGAGGTCGCTGCGGCGAGGTTTCGCTCAAAAGCGGGAGGGCGCCGGGCCCGAAGTTGTAGACCGTGCCGGGTAGCACGATCCGCGCGCCCTCGATCAAGGCCGCCGCAATGGTGTTGTCGAGCATCGGCAGCACCAACTTGTTCCAGTCGCGATAGCCCGGCGGATTGACCGCATGGACGATGACGTCGACACCGCGCGCGGCCTTTGCCACATCGTCAGCACGCATGGCATCGCCGGCATACCAATCGATGTCTGGCGCCAAACCCGGCCTTGTGGCATCGCGCACTAGCCCACGGATCGTCCAGCCGCGGCGTTTGAGCGCCTCGGCGATGGCGCCACCCGAACCACCGGTGGCTCCGATGACCAGGGCTGTACGTGGCTTGCTCATGGCGTTCTCCCGCTGAAAGTGGAGGCCATGATGGCTCTACGATGCCTGAATGAAAATCAGCCATGGGTAAACTTCTGCTATACATAAATGCATGGCTAAAAACGAACCGGATTGGGAGCTCTATCGTTCTTTTCTCGCAGTTGTGCGCGAGGGAAGCCTTTCTGCAGCAGCGCGGCTGCTGGGCATGACCCAGCCCAGTCTTGGGCGTCACATCAGGCAATTGGAGGCTGATCTAAGCGTCGCGCTGTTCACGCGTTCGCCGCAAGGTCTGATCCCAACCGAGCTTGGTGACGAGCTGGCGACTCACGCGCAGGCGATGTCCGCGGCATCTGCGGCGCTTCGTCGCGCTGCTACCGGGAGCAACCACGATGTGCGCGGCGTAGTGCGCGTCACGTGCAGCGAAGTCGTCGGTGCCGAAGTGCTGCCACCGATGCTGACCGAGTTCCGGCAGCAGTACCCTGGCATCGTGATCGAGCTCTCGTTGTCCAATCAGACCGAGGATCTTTTACGCAAGGATGCGGATATTGCGGTGCGTATGCTGCGTCCCATTCAAGGCGCGCTGGTTGCCCGCCACATTGGCCCGATCCCGCTGGGCCTGTATGCCCACCAACGCTATCTGAAAGTCCATGGCCGCCCGCTAGAGCTGACCGATCTGCAGCAGCACGCCCTGATCGGCTTTGATCGCGAAACGCCCGCAATTCGTGCCATCCGCAGCAAGCTTCCGTTCGGGCGCGAGGATTTTTCGCTACGTACCGACAGCGATCTGGCGCAACTGGCGGCCATTCGCGCTGGTTACGGCATCGGGGTCTGTCAATGCGCCATCGCCAGGCGTGACCGCCATCTGGTGCACCTGCTGCCGCAGGCGTTTACGTTCAATCTCGACACCTGGCTGGTCATGCATGAAGACCTCAAAGCGAGTCGCCGCACGCGCATGGTGTTCGACCATCTTGCACATGCGCTCAGCGCTTACGCGGGTGCCGCCACATAGCAGCGTGCCGAGCGGGGCACACTGACGTCATCAGTGGCAGATTCAGCGGTCCGTGATGGATCGGGGCGTCAACGTGGGTCGTTGCGTCAGCGCCGATAGCTGAGCGATGTAGCCGAGGATTGGACGTGGCACCACCGCTGTTGGCATGCTGGGAGTCTTTCCCACAACAGGATTATCCCCATGCTTTATCGCCGCCTTGGCAAGACTGGTCTGCAATTGTCCGCGCTGTCGTTCGGCGCCTGGGTCACGTTCGGCAAGCAGGTTGGCCGCACGCAGGCGCGTGAGTTGCTTGCGCTGGCACACGACCGCGGCGTGAATTTTTTTGACAACGCGGAGGTTTACAACAAAGGCGTGGCCGAGCAGGTGATGGGCGACGTGCTGGCTGACCTGCGTTTTCCGCGTGACAGCTATTGCGTCTCCAGCAAGGTATTTTTCGGCTCGGCGGAACATCCGCTGCCGACCCAGCGCGGCTTGTCGCGCAAGCATGTCATGGAGGCCTGCGGGCAGGCGCTGCAGCGTCTGCGGGTGGATTATCTGGACCTGTATTTCTGCCATCGAGCGGATCCGGATACACCGATCGAGGAAACGGTGGCAGCGATGGATACGCTGATTCGTCAGGGCAAGGTGCTGTACTGGGGCACCAGCGAGTGGCCGGCTGAAGCGATCCACGAAGCGCACCGCATCGCGCGCGAAAATCATCTTTACGCACCGGTGGTCGAGCAGCCGGAGTACAACCTGCTGCACCGCGAACGAGTCGAGCAGGAATATGCACCGCTGTATGCGGCCTATGGCATGGGCACCACGATCTGGTCGCCGCTGTCGTCCGGTTTGCTGAGCGGCAAGTACAACGACGGCATACCCGCCGATTCGCGACTGGCACAGCCCGGTTACGAATGGCTGCGCGAGGGCGTGCTTGGCGAGGGCGATGAGCGTCTTGGCAAAGTGCGCGCGCTGCAACCGATCGCTGCCGACCTGGGTGTACCTCTGACGCAGCTGGCGATCGCTTGGTGCCTGCTCAATCCGCATGTATCCACGGTGATGCTGGGAGCCAGTCGACGTGAGCAGCTGGAACAGAACCTAGACGCGCTGGAGCTGTTGCCACGACTGGATGCGGCGATCGTCGAGCGTATCCAGGGGGTTATCGGAGCCGTTTGATGCGCTCTTGATAGGCGCATCGAACAATCTGCTGGCCAGCGAACGAACTGTTACCTACCTCGTCATCCCTGCGAAGGCAGGGACCCAGTGCTTCACGTCCTTGGTGAGCCAGGGCACTCGTTACTGCCTTCGCAGGAATGACGGGCAAAGGCGTGTTGGACATCGGAACGGCCCGAGACCGGGAAGGACTACGGCCGGAGGCGGTTGACAGTTAAATGAGAATCATTATCATCTAACGCACTGACCTCCTGTGGAGCTTCCGATGTCAATGCCTGTCCTGTCCCTGATGCCGCCGCAAGCACGATCGCTTCGACGGCCAACGTTGGAGCCGGTCGTGTCAGCGGTCCCCTCTGCACGGCGTATCTCCAGCCAGTCGCTGCTGGAAGGTGGGCGCGAACTGGTGATTCAGCATCAGGGCAGCGAATACCACCTGCGCCTGACCCGCAACGACAAACTGATCCTGACCAAGTAATCGGTGGGTGGTGTCGATCAAGGCGGACATTCAAGACGTGGCTGTTGCGATGGCCCCGCGTCTTTCATCAGGCCTGTGGCCAAGGCAGTTCGTTCGGGTGACGACCGGACTGTTCTGTCGGAGTGATCGATGTTCAGCCTGTTAGCCCATGGCCTGAGGGTCAGCGAGCCGGCGACAAGCCGGCGCTACCGGCGAGTTGCGCCTGCCATGCTGCTGCGCGAATTGCCGTCGCTGGGTAGTGTGCTTTATCTGCCGACGCGGCCAGGCATGTCCGATGAGGTGCCGCGTGGTCTGCTCGTCGAGGCCATGTCTTTGGCGCCGCTGCTGCAAACACGCTACCTGGTGGCCATCAGCGCCATCACGAGTGAAGGGCCGCGCGAATGGATCGAATGTGTGGATCGTCGAGGCCGGCTGTGCGCACGACTGTATCTGCTGCCGGATACCGATTATCTGGCCTGGGACGCGTTGCTGACCAACTGTAAAACGATGGCAGCGATGACAACACTGATGCACACGCGCTTGCTGCGGAACATCCGGCCACGCAGTGCGCATCTGCTGCGCTTTCATTGGCGACAACTCGCCGGTCTGGACGTGTTGGGGGCTGAAGCGCCCGCGCAGGTTTCCATGTTGAGCAAGCATCTGGTCGGGCGAGTTGCCGGTGCTGAAGCAGTGCCCCTGTGGCCGACACTTTAGAGAAGCTCTGACCAGCGAAACGGTTTGGCGGACGTTCGTCCGGATGTCCGTGGATTGTCCGCGGACAGTCAGGGGCAGCCACGGGCTGCTTGCAAGCCATTGAAATAAATCGAATCAACTGAAATCTTCACGCTGGCACATGGATTGCAATGATCCGAGTGCGACCGCGCTGTGTACGTGGTCAGGAACGGCATGATGATTCGCGATACTTCCGCACAGGACCGCATGGTCGAGGTCAAACCCAATCGCAAACGCCAGCTCGTTTTGTTGGGCGTCGGCGTGCTCGCGTTGGCCCTGCTGGGCTGGCTGGCACCGGGGATAGGCCGATTGTTTTCCGCATCCTCATCGGTTAGCAGCACACGACTCTCGTTCGCCGACGTCGAGCGTGGCCCATTCGTGCGCGACATCGCTGCCGAAGGCAAGGTGATCGCCGCGGTCAGCCCCACGTTGTATGCCACGTATGGCGGTGCAGTGACGCTGCAGGTGCACGCAGGCGACACGGTGAAGAAGGGCCAGTCGCTTGCCTTGATCGATAGCCCGGAGCTGACCAACAAGTTGGCGCAGGAGCAGTCCAAGGCCGATGCCATGCAGGTCGATTACCTGCAGTCGCAGGTGGATGCACGGACCAAGCGCAGCGATCTGCAGAAGGCCTACGACAACGCGCAGATCGACGAGAAGAGCGCGGAGACCAACCTGGCGCGCGAGCAGAAGGCGTTTGCCGCCGGCGCCGCCACCGGTGTGGAAGTCGATCAGTCCAAGGATGCGCTGGAGAAAGCACGCATCACGCTGGCGCATGCCAAGTCCGATCTGGGCATGAACAACGACAGCCTGAAATTCAACATCCAGTCCAAGAAGCTGGCTCACGACAATCAATTGCTGGTGGTGCAGGACCTGCAGCGCCAGGTCGACAATCTCAATGTGAAATCGCCGGTCGATGGCCAGGTCGGTCAGCTATTCATCGCCGAGCGCGCCACCGTGGCTAAGGATGCCCAGCTGCTCAGCGTGATCGATCTGTCTGCACTGCAAGTGGAGATGGAAGTGCCGGAGAGCTTCGCGCGCGACCTTGGTATCGGCATGTCGGGTGAGATCAGCGGCAACGGCAATACCTGGAAGGGTCTGGTCAGCGCGATTTCGCCCGAGGTCGTCAACGGCGAAGTGGCTGCGCGGCTGCGCTTTGCCGGCGCCACGCCGAAGGAGCTGCGGCAGAACCAGCGCCTGTCGGTACGCGTGCTGCTCGATCATCGCGAGAACGTGCTCACCGTGCAGCGCGGTTCGTTCGTCGACGAATCCGGTGGCAGCTACGCCTATGTCGTGCGCGACGGCATCGCGACGAAAACTCCAATTCGCGTCGGCGCCAGCAGCATCGACAAGGTGGAGATCCTCGATGGCCTGAAGGAGGGCGACCACATCGTGATTTCCGGTACTGACAACTTCAAGAATGCCGATCGCGTTGCGATCAGCAACTGACCAAATCCCTTCTCCCCCTGGGAGAAGGTGCCCGCAGGGCGGATGAGGGTACAGGGCTTGCGCAAAACTTTTTGCAGAGCCGAACCCTCACCCCAGCCCCTCTCCCGGTGGGAGAGGGGCTCAAACACCACCACCACCGAGGAATAACCATGCTGAAGATGACCCACCTGTCCAAGGTCTACCGCACCGAAGTGGTGGAAACCTATGCGCTTCGCGATTTCAACATCGACGTGAAGGAAGGCGAGTTTGTCGCCGTTACCGGCCCCTCCGGCTCCGGCAAGACCACCTTCCTGACGATTGCCGGCCTGCTGGAAACCTTCAGTGGTGGCGAGTACCACCTCGACGGCATCGAGGTGAGCAACCTCAACGACAACGCCCGCTCGAAGATCCGCAACGAGAAGATTGGTTTCATCTTCCAGGCATTCAACCTGATCCCCGATCTCAACGTGTTCGACAACATCGAAGTGCCGCTGCGCTATCGCGGCATGAAGGCGGCCGAACGCAAGCAGCGGATCATGGACTCGCTTGAGCGCGTCGGCCTGGCCTCGCGCGCCAAGCATTACCCGGCAGAACTCTCCGGTGGTCAGCAGCAGCGCGTGGCGATCGCCCGTGCACTGGCTGGATCGCCGCGCCTGCTGCTGGCCGATGAACCGACCGGCAACCTGGATACGCAGATGGCCCGCAGCGTGCTCGAACTGCTCGAGGACATCCATCGTGATGGCGCGACCATTGTGATGGTGACGCATGATCCGGAGCTGGCCGCGCGCGCCCAGCGCAACGTGCACATCATCGATGGCCAGGTGGTGGATCTTGCCGAAGATCCGCGCTTCCACAACGCGGTGGCAGCGCACGGCGGCGCCCATTCGGTTTGACGCTGCCCCCACCCGACAACGTGTTCACCACCTGCGAGTTTCGTCCATGCGTGTGAAGTTGCTGCCATTGTTGCTCTTGCTGGCCGTTGTCCCATTGTCGGGTCGCGGCGAGGACCTGATGGATGCCTACCATCAGGCGATCGCCAACGACCCGGTACTGGCCACCGCCGATGCAACGCGTCTGGCTATCGCCGAGGGCGTGCCGCAGGCGCGTTCCGCGTTGTTGCCGCAACTGTCTGCCGGCCTGGGTTTTGAACAGATCCATGGCGGCAGTGGCACGTCCGTCGATTCGAATGGCAATTCGATCACGACGAGCGGCGTCGGTCACACCCGCGATCGCAGTATCAATACGGGGCTCAGCCAGACGCTGGTCAATCTGGCCGATATTTCCACGCTGCATGCTGCGCATGACACCAGCGATTCGCAGGAACAGACGTATCTCGCCGCGTTGCAGAATCTCTATGTCCGCGTCGCCAACGCCTACTTCAACGTGCTCGTCGCGCGGGATTCGGTGGACGTCTATCAATCCTATGAAGATGCGTACAAGCAGGAATACACGCAGTCCAGCGAGCGCTTCAAGGACGGCCTCGCCACGGCGGCTGACATGTCGCAGTCGCAAGCGTTCTACCTGTACATCAAGGCGCAGCGGATCGCTGAGCAGGACACTCTGAAGGACGCGTTGCGGGGTCTGGAGCAGATTACCGGGCAGCCTACCGGCGACTTGAAGAAGCTGCGCGAGGACGTGCCCATGCAGGCGCCCACCCCCAATGATTCCAAGGCCTGGGTGGATGCGGCGATGGAAACCAACCCGGCGATACTCGCCGACCGCTATGCGGTGAGTGCCGACGAGCACAAGATCTCCGCCGCGCGTGCCGGCCACTTGCCGACCATCAGCGCGAATGTGACCTATGGCAGGTTCGGTAGCTGGTCCGACGCCGTGCCGGGCAGCTCGGCGAATGGCCCCGGCGTCACCACGGTGGGCCTGGTGCTCAACGTGCCGATCTTCAGCGGAGGCCTGACGCAATCGCAGGTGCGCCAGGCGATCTATCAGCGCGACGAGGATCAGGGAACGCTGGAAAGCGAGCGTCGGCAGGCAGCGCGTGACGCCAACAACTACTTCAACCTGGTAGTGGACGGCATCGAGGGCGTGCAGAGCGCGCGCACTTCAGTGGATGCGGCACAAAAATCCGTGGCCTCGATGCGCGCCGGCTATGCGATCGGCACGCAGAGCCTCACCAACGTGGTGGTCGCGATCGAGCAGCTGGCCCAGTCGCAATTCCAGTACATCGTTGTGCGCCACCAGTTCATCCTCAACAAGCTGTTGCTCAAGCAGGCTGCAGGCACGGTGGATATCCACGATCTGGAAGACATCAACCGGTTGCTGCAATGACTACCGTCCATTCCTGCCGCGCATTACGTTCGCCGCATGGGCACCCACGTGGAGGCCAGGGCCATGTTTGGCTACTACGTTGAACTGGGCCTGCGCAGCCTCAGGCGCAACCCGCTGCTGACCGCGCTGATGGTGATGGCGATCGGCTTCGGCGTGGCTGCGTCGATGATCACCTGGTCGGTGTTTCGTGCGGTGTCAGGCAATCCTATTCCCGAAAAATCGAGCCAGCTGTACACCGCGTTGATCGACAGCCGTGGGCCGAACTACAACAACAAGGGCGAGCCGCCGTTGGCGCTCAATTACACCGACGCCACCGCCTTGATCAAAGCGCACAAGGCCGAGCACCAGACGCTGCTTTACAACGTGTCGCTGTCGGTACTTCCGGGAGGCAGCGAGAGCCTGCCGTTCACCGCAAGTGGCTATGCGACCAACGCCGATTTCTTCAGCATGTTCGACGCCCCGTTTCAGTTCGGCGGCGCCTGGAGCGCGAGCGACGACGACCGGCACGCGGCGGTGGTGGTGATCAGCCACGAGCTCAACGAGCAGCTGTTCGGCGGCGCCGACAGCGTGGGGCGTGACGTGACGCTGGGCATGCACACCTATCGGATCGTGGGAGTGACCGCACATTGGGATCCGAAACCGCGTTTCTACGATTTGTTCGACGGCAACGAGTTCGGTGAGCCGGTACAAATGTACGTGCCGTTCACTCGCGCGATGGATCTGCAGATCGATACCGCGGGCAACAACAATTGCGGCTCGCTGATGGATTACGGCAATGGACGCGAAGGCTGGCTGCGCGGGGAATGCGTCTGGATACCGGTGTGGGTGGAATTGCCGACCACGGCCGACGTCGAGCGTTACCGCGACTTTCTCAATGCCTATTCGGATGAGCAACAGCGGGCTGGCCGCTTCCACTGGGCACCGAATGCACGTCTGCGTGACGTCACCGATTGGCTCAACTATCAACACGTGGTGCCATCGGAGAGCCGCATTTCGCTGATGGTGTCGCTGGGCTTTTTCGTCATCTGCCTGATCAACACGATCGGCCTGCTGCTGGCCAAGTTCATGCGCCGTGCGCCGGAGATCGGCGTGCGCCGGGCACTCGGCGCGCCGCGGAGTCAGATCTATGGCCAGTTCCTGATCGAGGCGGGCACCGTGGGCTTGGCCGGTGGTCTGCTGGGCCTGTTGCTGACTGCGCTGGGCATGCTTGGTGTCGGGCTGCTGTTCGAGCCGGACATCGCCCGTCTCGCCCATCTGGACCTTTCGCTGGTGGCGACGACGCTGCTGGTGGCGATTTTCGCCACCGTGCTGGCGGCGTTCTATCCCGCCTGGCGCGCCGCACAGGTGCAGCCGGCGTGGCAGCTGAAGTCGAACTGAGGCCGAGCCATCATGCAGATCAAACCGATACTTGCCGCCATGCGCCATCACCGCGCCGGCACCGTATTGATCGCGTTGCAGATCGCGCTGACTCTGGCCATCGTCTGCAACGCGCTGTTCATTATCCAGCAGCGGCTGGAGAGGCTTTCGCGCCCGAGTGGCGTGGACGAATCCAACCTGTTCGTGATCGAGAACTTCTGGGCAGATCAATCGTCGTCACAGCGCATCGACGCGCAGATGCGGGCGGACCTGCTGACCCTGCGTCAGCTTGGCAGCGTGCAGGACGTGGCGCCCGCGAACAGCTTCCCTATCCACGGCTCGGGCTGGGACAACTTCATCAAGAGCACACCGGACCAGACCCGGTCGACGCTCGACTCGGCGATCTATTTCACCGACGACCATACGCTGGCAACGCTCGGTGTGTCGCTGATCGCGGGGCGCAATTTCTCCAGCAGCGAAGTCGGCAGCCAGACGCCGCCGGATCCGATGCTGGCGTCCGAGGTGATCATCAGCAAGGCGCTAGCGCAAACGATGTTTCCGCAAGGCTCTGCGCTCGGCAAGACGATCTATGCGTCGGGTGGAAACCGTCCGTCCATCGTGATCGGCGTCACTGACACACTGCAGGCGCATACCGTCGCCAGCTGGATGAACAACTACGCCTATAACGCCGTGCTGGTTCCTGCGCGATTGCTGACCGACCGCACGTTCTACCTGGTGCGGGCGCGGCCGGGGCAGCTGGCCGCCGCGATGCGCGATGCACCGAAGGCGCTGTATGCGCAAAGCCGCATGCGCATCATCAACGGCAAGGATGGCGTGCTGAGCTTCGCCCAGGTGCGCAAGGCGGCCTATGGACGAGATCTCGGCATGGCGATCCTGATGGGTATCGTCAGCGTCGTGCTGCTGGCGATCACCGCTGCTGGCATCGTCGGCCTCACCAGCTTCTGGGTTGGCCAGCGGCGCAAACAGATCGGCATTCGTCGCGCGCTGGGAGCCACCAGGCACGACATCCTCAGCTATTTCCTCACCGAGAACTTGCTGATCGGCATTGGCGGCGTCGTCGTCGGCGCGGTGCTGGCGATCGGAATCAACCTTTGGATGGTGACTCAGTTCGAGATGGCCCGGTTGTCGCTGGCTTATCTGGTGATTGGCGTTATCGCGTTGTTGTTGCTGGGCCAGGGTGCGGTGCTGGCCCCGGCAATGCGCGCCTCGAATGTGCCGCCGGTCGAGGCGACACGTTCGGTCTGAAGAACATCTGCCCTTTCCCCTTGGGAAAGGCAAACCTGGAGATACGCATGCTTGCCTACTATCTGCGACTCGGTCTGCGCAGTCTGCGCCGCAACCCGGTACTCACCGGGCTGATGATCATGGCGATCGGCTTCGGCGTGGCAGCGTCGATGACCACCTTTGCGGTGTTTCGTGCGGTCTCCGGCAATCCGATACCGTGGAAGTCCGATCAGCTGTTCGTGCCGCAGATCGACGGCTTTGGGCCAACCGGTCGCGACCCCGGCGACAACGGCGAACCACCGGATGCGCTGAACTATCAGGACACCATGGCGCTGATGCGCGCCCATCCCGCGTCGCGACAAACAGCGCTCTACCCGGTGGCCATCTCGGTGGTGCCAGGCGATGCAAGCAAGCAGCCGTTCGCGATCACGGGCTACGCCGTCACCACCGATTTTTTCGGTATGTTCGAAATGCCGTTCCAGTACGGCAATGGCTGGGGCGCGGACGAGGATGACAAGCGCGCCAGCACGGTGGTGATCAGCGACAACCTCAACCATAAGCTGTTCGACGGAGCCAACAGCGTTGGTCGCAACATCGTGCTGGATAACCGCGACTACCGGATCGTGGGGGTCGAAAAAAACTGGGATCCGCGCCCGCGCTATTACGACGTGGTCAACACGAGCGGTTTTGGCGATGCACCCGATTTCTTCATGCCGCTCAGTCGTGCCGTCGACCTGCAGATGGATACCTACGGCAACAACAACTGCAACAAGTCACCTGGTGGTGGCTGGGACGCGTGGCTGCAATCCACCTGCGTGTGGTTGACGGTCTGGGCAGAGCTACCGGATGCCGCCGCGGTACAGCGCTATCGCAGTTATCTGGACGGCTATGCAGCTGATCAGAGGCGTGCCGGCCGCTACAACTGGACTACGAACAACCGCCTGCGCAACGTGATGGAGTGGCTCGACCACGAACACGTTGTACCGCAAGAGACGAAGGTATCGCTGTTGGTCGCACTGGGCTTCCTGGTGGTGTGCCTGGTCAACACGATCGGTCTGCTGCTGGCCAAGTTCATGCGGCGCTCGCAGGAGATCGGCGTACGTCGTGCGCTGGGGGCCTCGCGGCGCGAGATCTACACGCAGTTCCTCGCCGAAGCGGCGATGGTCGGTGTTGCCGGCGGCGTGCTCGGCCTGCTGCTGACGGCCGGTGGCGTATTCAGCATCGGGTTGGTGTTCGAACCGGAGATCGCCAAGTTGGCGCATGTCGATTTTGGCCTGATCGGGCTGACCTTGCTGGTGGCGATCGGCGCCACCGTGATTGCAGCGTTCTATCCGACCTGGCGCGCTGCGCAGGTGCAGCCAGCCTGGCAACTGAAGTCCAACTGAGGCGACGACCATGCAGATCCAACCGATACTCGCCGCGCTCAAACGCCACAAGGCTGGCACCATTCTGATCGCACTGCAGATCGCGCTGACCTTGGCGATCGTGTGCAACGCGCTGTTCATCATCAGGCAACGCGTCACGCATTTGTCGCGCCCGACCGGCATTGACGAGCAGAACATCCTCGCGGTGAGGAATCAGTGGGTCGGCAAGCCACCGTCACAGCAGGTCAGCGTTTTGATGGCCACCGATCTGGCCGCATTGCGGCAGATCCCCGGGGTCGTCGATGCCTACTCGACCAATTCCTACCCGTTGCGCCAGGGCGGTTGGTCGGAAGGCCTGGACTACAAGCCGAATCAGGACCACTCGACCGCGCACACGGCGGTCTATTTTGCCGACGAGCACACGCTCGACACGCTGGGGCTGAAGCTGGTCGAGGGACGCAATTTCCGCGCCGAGGAGATTGGCCGTATGGACGTCCGAGACAAGCTTGGGCCACCCACAATCATCGTTACCAGAGAGTTGGCACACAAGCTCTATCCGGACGGTTCGGCGCTGGGCAAGGTGCTGTACTTGAGCAACAACCCGACCACCGTCGTCGGCGTGGTCGATCGGCTGGAAGTGCCGTGGGTGGACAACTGGGCCGCACAATGGGCCGAGCAAACCACCCTGGTGCCGGTCCGTCTGGCGATGTCAGTGGGTGGGTTCTACGTCATTCGTACGCAGCCGGGTCAACTCGATGCTGTTACCAAAACAGTGTCGAAGACGCTGTATGCGCTCAATCGCATGCGCGTGATCGACCCCAAGGACGGCGTGGAGCGCTTCAGCGAAGTGCGTGCGAAGGCCTATGCGCGCGATCGCGGCATGGCCATCCTGATGGGCGTTGTTTGCGTCGTGCTGCTGGCGATTACGGCTGCAGGCATCGTCGGCCTGACCAGCTTCTGGGTGGGTCAACGGCGCAAGCAGATCGGCGTGCGGCGCGCACTCGGTGCGACCCATCACGACATCCTCAGTTACTTCCTGACCGAGAACCTGCTGATCAGTCTCGGCGGCGTGATTGTCGGCGCACTGCTCGCGATCGGCATGAACATGTGGATGGTCAGTCATTTTGAAATGGCGCGGCTGTCATTGACGTACGTGCTGGCCGGCGTGGTGGTGTTGCTGCTGCTCGGTCAGGCGGCCGTGCTGGCGCCAGCACTGCGCGCGTCACGCGTGCCACCGGTGGAAGCAACGCGTTCGGTTTGATTTTTTTCCCTTTTCCCCGTCGGGAGAAGGTGCCCCGTAGGGGTGGATGAGGGTTCGGGCGGAGCGGAAAGTCCGCTCGTGATGAACTCTCGCTCAACACCTCTTCCCACGGGAATCGGATTCATTTGAAGGAGCGAAAGACAGATGTTCGGCTACTACCTAGAATTGGCCTTGCGCAGCCTCAGGCGCAGCCCGGGCCTGACCGCGCTGATGGTACTTACCATCGGCTTCGGCGTGGCCGCGTCGATGACTACCTACTCGGTGTTTCGCGCGGTATCCGGCGATCCGATGCCGTGGAAATCGTCGAAGTTGTTTGTGCCGCAGATCGACATGTGGGGTCCGACCGGACGCGGCAGCGACGGCGAGCCACCAGATGCGATGGACTACATCGACGCCATGAAGCTGATGCGCGATCACCGCGCCAAGCTGCAGTCGGCCATGTATGAGATTTCCCCGTCGGTAGTGCCGGCGGATGCCGGCAAGCATCCGATCCACGTCAATGGGCATGCGGTGTACAGCGAGTTCTTTCCGATGCTTGACGTGCCGTTCAAATACGGTGGCAGCTGGAGTGCGGATGACGACGCGCAGCGTGCTGCCGTGGCAGTGATCAGCGGCAAGCTCAGCCAGAAGCTGTTTGGTGATGCCAGCAGCGTGGGCAAGACCGTCAACGTCGAGGGCCGGGACTACCGCGTGGTCGGCGTGTTGAACGAATGGAACCCGCAACCGCGCTTTTACGACGTGGTCAACAACGGCGGAGGGTTTGACACCGACGTCGAAGACGTATTCCTGCCGTTCCAGACCGCGGTCCAGGCGAACATACGCAACGACGGCAATACCGACTGCAGCGCAACCCCCACGGAATCGGGCTTTCTCGGCCTGCAGCATTCGAGCTGCACCTGGATTGCCTATATGGCCGAGCTGGACGATGCGCCAGCAGTGACGGCTTACCGGCAGTATCTCGATGGCTACGCGCACGACCAGCAGCGGGCTGGCCGTTTCGGCTGGGCGCCCAATAATCGCCTGCGCAATTTGCCGCAATGGCTGGACTACAAGCACGTCGTACCCAGCGATACCAAAGTAGCGTTGCTGGTGGCGCTGGGCCTGCTGATTGCGTGCCTGGTCAATACGGCGGGCTTGTTGCTGGCAAAGTTCCTGCGCCGCAGCGGCGAGATCGGCGTGCGGCGTGCGCTGGGCGCGCCGCGCCTGGCGATCTACGCGCAGTTCCTCACCGAAGCCGGCATCGTCGGCCTGGTTGGCGGTGTACTGGGTTTGCTGCTGACCGGCATGGGTGTAGCCAGCGTGAGCTGGGTGTTGCCGAAGGACATCGCCGCGCTGGCACGCGTGGACTTCTCGCTGCTCGTGCTTACCCTGCTGGTGGCCGTTATGTCGACCGCGTTGGCCGGTCTCTACCCCACCTACCGTGCCGCGTGCGTGCAACCCGCATGGCAGCTGAAGTCGAATTGAGGAACGTGCCATGACCCTGCATCCCATTCTCGCGGCACTGCGCAAACACAAGGCCGGCGTGGTGCTGATTGCATTGCAGATCGCGCTGACTCTGGCGATCGTGTGCAATGCGATCTTCATCATCCAGCAGCGCATCGACATGGTGCGCCGGCCCACCGGCCTCAACGAGGACAATTTGTTCCTGGTTACGCAGCAATGGGTGGACGCGCCGAGCGGAGACGATCCGGCCGGCCTGGAAAAACTGGACAGCATGCAACAGGCGGATCTGGCGACCCTGCGCAACCTGCCAGACGTAGTCTCGGTATCGCCGATCCGTTCGCTGCCGCTGCTTCGTTCCGGCTCAGTCGGCGGGATAGGGCTGAAGCCGTTGCAGCAGAAGTCCACGATCGATTCGAATTTCTTCTATGGCGACGAGCACATGCTGTCGACCTTGGGTGTGCAGCTCGTCGCGGGTCGCGACTTCACCGCCGCCGATATCCAGCACAAGGGATTTCGCGACGAGAGTCAGCCGGTGCTGACAATCATTACCAAGTCGATCGCGGACAAGCTGTATCCACACGGCGATGCGATTGGCAAGGTGATCTATTTCGACAGTAGCAGCACGCCGACCACCATTGTTGGCGTCGTCGCACGGCTGCAGAGTCCGGTCGATACCGGAGAAGATGCTCTCGCCTGGAATTCGGTGCTGTTTCCCGTCCGGCAGGACGCGAACTTTGCGCGCTACGTGTTGCGCGCCAAGGCCGGCCGACTGGCGGATGCGATGAAGGCGGTACCCCCAGCGCTGTATGCAGCGAATCCGATGCGCGTGCTTGATGACCGCAGCGTCAAGTCGTTCGTGGATATCCGTGCCAGTGCCTATCGCGCCGACGTCGGCATGGCGATCCTGATGAGCGTGATCTGCCTGATCCTGCTCGGTGTCACCGCCGCGGGCATCGTCGGTCTTACCAGTTTCTGGGTGGGGCAGCGCCACCGGCAGATTGGCGTGCGGCGCGCATTGGGCGCGCGCAAGATCGACATCCTGCATTACTTCCAGATCGAGAATCTGCTGATCGCCGGCATCGGTGCCGTGATCGGCATCCTGCTCGCGGTTGGGCTGAACCTGTGGTTGATCACCCGTTTCGAAATGAATCGCATGCCAGTGATCTATGTGGTGGTCGGTGTGCTGGCGGTGCTGGCATTGGGGCAGGCCGCGGTGTTCGTGCCGGCGCGCCGCGCCTCGAACGTGCCGCCGGTGGTGGCAACGCGATCAGTTTGATTTTCTCCCCTCTCTCTCAAAAGGGGAGAACCTCTTTGGGGCGGCGGTACAGATGGGATTCGCGCAAAGGAGCAATCGACGCATGTTCGGCTACTACCTCGAAATGGCACTGCGCAGCCTCAGGCGTAACCGGATGCTGACTGCGCTGATGGTGCTGGCGATCGCACTGGGCATCGGCGCCAGCATGACCACGCTGACCGTACTGCACGTGTTGTCGGGTGACCCGCTGCCTGGACGCAGTGACGCGTTGTACCGCGCGCAGGTCGATCCGCGTGACAGCAATGGCTACGAGCCGGGCAAGGAGCCCATGGAGCAGGTGAGCTGGACTGATGGCATGAATCTGCTGCGGGCGAAGCGCGCGGATCGCCAGGCGCTGATGACGGGCGGTTCGGTGGCGATCCAGCCGGAGCAGCTCGCGCTCGATCCGTTCTACGAGGATGCGCGTTTCACCAGCGCCGATTTCTTTCCGATGTTCGGCGTGCCGTTTCAGTACGGTCACGGCTGGAGCTCGGCGGATGACGACAGCAGTGCGCGGGTGGCGGTGATCAGCAGCGAGTTGAACAACAAGCTGTTCGGCGGCGGCGACAGCACCGGCCGGACGCTGCGCATGCAGGACATCGCTTTCCGCATTATCGGTGTGCTCGGCGACTGGCGCCCGAACCCCCATTTCTACGACCTCGACGTGAAGAACTACGGGGAGAACGAGGGCGTCTACCTGCCGCTGTCCACCTCGCAGGATTTGCTGTTTGGCCACGACGGTTCCAACGACTGCTGGGGCAATGGCGGTGGGGATCAGTACCACCTGAAGAATGCGCCATGTGTGTGGCTGCAATTCTGGGTGCAACTGGACAGCCCGGCCAAGGCAGTCGCCTACCGGGAATTCCTGGTCCACTACTCGCAAGAACAAAAAAACCTGGGGCGTTTCCAGCGTCCGCCCAACGTGCGCCTGCGCGACCTGATGCACTGGCTGGACTACAACATGGTGGTGCCCGATGACGTGCGCCTGCAGACCTGGCTGGCGCTGGGCTTCCTGCTGGTGTGCCTGGTCAACACGGTGGGGTTGATGCTGGCCAAGTTCATGCGCCGCGCAGGCGAGCTCAGTGTGCGTCGTGCGTTGGGTGCATCGCGCCGTGCGCTGTTCGGGCAACTGCTGATCGAAGCCGGTGTGGTCGGCCTCACCGGCGGCATCGGTGGTCTGCTGCTGGCCTTCCTCGGCCTGTGGCTGGTGCGCCAGCAACCGACCGGCTACGCCAAGTTGGCACACCTGGACCCGGCGATGTTGCTGGTCACTTTCCTGCTGGCGGTGGGCGCGAGCCTGCTGGCCGGTCTGCTGCCGGCTTGGCGCGCCTGTCAGATCGCTCCCGCCCTGCAACTGAAGAGCAACTGACATGGATATCCTGCCGATACTCTCCACCCTGCGCCGACACAAGATCACTGCGTGGCTGCTGATCCTGGAGATCGCGCTGACCTGTGCGATTGTCTGCAACGCGGTGTTCCTGATCAGTCAGCGACTGGAGCGCATGCGCATTCCCAGCGGCGTTGCCGAGCACGAGCTGGTGCAGATCCAGCTCGCCAATATCGGTAATCGCCCTGACGCCGCAGCGCGCGCCGAGACCGATCTGGCGGCGCTGCGGCAGATCCCTGGCGTGCAGCAGGCAGCGCTGACCAACCAGTTGCCGCTCAGCAGCGGTGGCTCCTGGAACAGCGGCGTCAAACTCGAACCGCAACAGCAGCTGGATACGGCCAACGTCGTCCAATACATGGGACAGAACCTGCTGCCCACGCTGGGTACGCGACTGATCGCGGGGCGCGAGTTCCGTCCAGACGAATTCGTCGACTATGCCGATGCCGTGGCTGCCTTGCAGAGTGGCAACATGAAAGGCTTGCCGCAGACCCTGGTCATCACCCAGGCCCTGGCCGAGCGGCTGTGGCCGGGGCGAAGCGCGCTGGGCAGACCGCTCTACTTCGGGCAGGGCATCCCGTTCCGGGTGATCGGCGTGATCGCAAATCTGGCGCGACCGAACATGCTGGAGAAGGGCGCCGAGTACAGCACGGTATGGCCGATCCGCCTGAACCTGACCCAGGGCGCCAGTTACCTGATCCGCTGCGCACCACAGGATCGCGAGCAGATATTGAAAGCGGCACTGGCCAAGCTCAAGCAACTCGACCCCAGGCGCGTGGTGCTGGAGAAGCGAACCTGGGATGAGGCGCGTTATGAGTTCTTCCAGAGTGATCGCGCGATGGCCAGCATCCTGGTGGGCGTTTGTGTGGCACTGCTGATTGTCACCGCGCTGGGGATTGTGGGCCTGGCCAGTTTCTGGGTATCGCAGCGCCGCCGCATGATTGGCGTGCGCCGCGCACTGGGCGCGACGCGCAGCAATATCCTGCATTACTTCCAGACCGAGAACTTCCTGCTGGCGACTGTCGGCATCGGGCTGGGCATGGTGCTGAGCTTCGGTATCAATCTGTTTCTGATGACCCACTACGAATTGCCGCGACTTCCGGCGATCTATTTCCCGGTAGGCGCGCTGCTGTTATGGCTGATCGGCCAGCTCGCCGTACTCGGTCCTGCGCTGCGGGCAGCAGCGGTACCGCCGGTGGTGGCGACAAGATCAGTCTGAATGAGCCCCTCTTCCCACTCGGGGAGAGGGGATTCAAGGGAGGGGAATGGATGTTTGGTTACTACCTGGATCTGGCAGTGCGCAGTCTGAAGCGCAACAAGATGCTGACGGCCTTGATGGTCATTGCCATTGCAGTCGGCATCGGCGCCAGCATGACCACGTTGACGGTCATGCATCTGCTGTCCGGCGATCCGCTACCTGGCAAAAGCGCTCACCTGTTCTATCCCCAGGTGGATACCAATCCAACCAACGAAGGCTCGCATGCCGAGCCGCCGGACATGATGGATTACCGCTCGGCGGTGGATTTGTGGAGTGCGCAGCGCGCGGATCGGCAGACACTGATCGTGGATAGCTCGATCAAGGTACGCGTGCCGGGCGGAAAGCTGCCGGCGCTGATGGAGACGATGCTGTCCTCCACGTCCGATTTCTTCCCCATGTTCAACGTGCCGTTCCAGTACGGCAGCGCCTGGACGTCCGAGGACGACGCCAGGCATGCGCGCGTGGCGGTGATCTTGGCCGACCTCAATGACAAGCTGTTCGCAGGACAGGACAGCGTGGGTCGCACGCTGCGCCTCAAGGAAAGTGACGTGCGCGTTGTCGGCGTGCTCAAGCCGTGGCGGCCATTGCCGCAGTTCTACGACGTAGTCGGCGGGCGCTTCTCGGATGGCGACACGGCAGGCTTCTATACAAAGCCCGAGGGAGTGTTCATGCCTTTCACCAGCGGCCTGGAGATCAACGACGGCAACTTCCAGCAGTTCAATTGTTGGCATCCACCTGAGAGGCCCGGTCACCTGGAAGGTGCATCGTGCAACTGGATCGGGCTGTGGGTTGATCTGGACAGCGCGGCCAAGGTCGCCGACTACCGTCGCTTCCTGGCAGGTTATGCCGAGCAGCAGAAGGCGTTGGGCCGTTTTACCCATGCCGACAACACGCGCCTGCGCAACCTGATGCAGTGGCTGGATTACAACGGCGTGGTGCCGCGCGACGTGCGTCTGCAGACTTGGCTGGCATTTGCGTTCCTGGGGATCTGCCTGTTCAACACCATCGGTTTGTTACTGGCGAAGTTCCTGCGCCGCTCCGGCGAAATCGGGGTGCGCCGTGCGCTGGGTGCGTCGCGTGCTGCGGTGTTCGCGCAGTGTCTGGTGGAGGCGGGAGTGATCGGGCTGCTCGGTGGTATCGGGGGCTGGCTGCTCACGCTCGCGGGACTGTCGCTGGTACGACGTCAGCCGGCGGTCTATGCCGACATGGCGCACCTGGATGCAAGCATGTTTATCGTCACCTTTGCACTGGCCATTGCGAGCAGCTTGCTCGCCGGTTTGCTGCCGGCGCTGCGTGCATGCCGGGTGGCGCCGGGTCTGCAACTGAAAGCGCTCTGAGGAAGTCATGACCATGCAGATTCAGCCCATTCTTGCCGCACTGCGCCGTCATCGTCTCGCCACGCTGCTCATCGCATTGGAAATTGCGCTGGCTTGCGCGGTCCTTTGCAACGCCTGTTTCCTGATCATCAGCCGGCTGCAGTTGACCAGGGTCAACAGCGGTGTCGACGAAAGTTCGCTGGCGAGTCTGAAGCTGACGGGTTACGACGAAACTAGCGGGGTCGATCTCAATGCGCGCGTGTTATCAGGCTTGCGGGCTATCCCGGGCATGCAATCGGTCAGCGTGGTCAACGAGGTGCCGTTTGGTGAGCATGCGGGTACGGCCGGCATCACTCTGGATGCGGCCGGTCAGCACAAAGGCGGCGTAGTGGAATTCTATGTCGGCGGCCCCGGAAGTTTCCAGGCGCTTGGACTGAAACTGATTTCCGGACGTGCGCCAGAGCCGGATGACTATCAGCCGATCACCAGCTTCGTTCCGGCCGAGGGCTCGGTTCTGGTGACCAGCGTGTTGGCCAGGCATCTGTGGCCGGATGCCGATCCCCTGGGAAAGGAGTTCTGGTGCGACAAGTTTCATTTCCGCGTAGTAGGGGTGGTCGCGCACCTGGCGCGACCGAGCGGGGGTGAGGGCGGACCGGACACCATCGAATGGTCGGTGTTTGCTCCGGCGCAGCCCGGCAAGAATCTTGCCGGCATGTATCTGTTGCGAGCCGATCCGGCGCAGCTGTCACGTGTTTTGCGCGATGCCCGTGCTTCCATCGCAAAGATCGCACCCGATGCGGTGGTCGATCTGCCATCGAGCCAAACCATTGTTGAATTGCGCAGTGGTTACTTCCAGCAAGACCGCGCGATGGCCGGCATGTTGGTCGGCGTGATCGTGGCGCTGTTGTTGGTCACCGCACTGGGCATTGTGGGCCTCGCCAGCTTCTGGGTGCAGCAGCGACGCCGGCAGATCGGCATCCGCCGCGCGATTGGTGCAACCCGTGGCGACATCCTGCGTTACTTCCAGACCGAGAACTTTCTGATCGTGAGCTTCGGCATCGCGCTCGGCATGGTGCTGGCGTTTGGGCTGAACGTCATGTTGATGAAGTTCTATGAGCTGCCGCACCTGCCGTTGTACTACCTGCCGATCGGCGCGCTGGTGCTGTGGGCGCTTGGGCAACTGGCTGTGCTTGGCCCCGCACTGCGCGCGGCGGCCGTGCCTCCGGTCGTGGCGACACGGAGCGTGTGATGAAAGGGGATTGCATGTGTACGAAGCAGATGCAGCAGTACCGTTCACCTTTGATGGAGTCATGACATGTTTGGTTACTACCTCGATCTCGCCCTGCGCAGCCTCAGGCGCAACCGGATGCTCACTGCGCTGATGGTGCTGGCGATCGCGCTCGGCATCGGTGCCAGCATGACGACGCTGACGGTGCTGCATGTGCTGTCCGGCGACCCGTTACCAGGCCGTAGCGGCAGCTTGTACTACGCCCAAATCGATCCGCAGGACATCAAGGGCATGGACTCGAGCAAGGAGCCACCGGAGCAGGTCACCCTGATCGATGGCCTGAATCTGTTGCACGCCGGACGCGCCGATCACCAGGCGTTGATGACTGGCGGATCGGTGCCGGTGCAGCCCGAGCAGTCCTCACTCGATCCGTTCTACGTGGAGGCGCGATACACCACCGCGGACTTCTTCTCGATGTTCGATGCGCCGTTCCTGTACGGTCACGGCTGGACCGCGGCGGAAGGCGAGGCCAAGGTTCGCGACGTCGTAATCGCAAAGTCGCTCAACGACAAGCTGTTTGCCGGGGCCAACAGTGTCGGCCGCACGCTGCGCATGGCCGGGTCCTCCTTCCGCATCGTGGGCGTGCTGGATAGCTGGCAGCCGAACCCGCATTTCTATGACCTCAACACTGGCTCCTACGCTTATGGCGAGGAGGTGTTCCTGCCCCTGCAAACCATGCTGGAGCTGCGCCTGGATCGCGGCGGATCAACCGATTGCTGGGGCAATGGTGGTGGTGGCGTCGGCAACATCCTGCCGTCGAATGACTGCGTGTGGCTGCAGTTCTGGACGCAGCTGGACAGCCCCGCGAAAGCAGCCGCGTATCAGGAATTTCTCGTGCACTACTCACTGGACCAGAGGGCGCTAGGCCGCTTTCAGCGTGCTCCCAATGTGCGCCTGCGCAATGTGATGCTGTGGCTTGACTACAACAAGGTAGTGCCCAGCGACGTGCGACTGCAGAACGGGCTGGCATTTGGTTTTCTGCTGGTATGCCTGGTCAACACGGTGGGGCTCATGCTGGCCAAGTTCATGCGCCGCGCCGCTGAGCTCGGCGTGCGCCGTGCGCTAGGTGCATCGCGGCGCGCGTTGTTTGCACAGTTGCTGATCGAGTCCGGCGTAGTCGGTCTGGTCGGCGGCTTTGGCGGTCTTTTGTTGGCGATGTTCGGGCTATGGCTGGTACGGCAGCGTCCTTCGGACTACGCCGTACTGGCACACCTGGACCTGAGCATGCTGCTCATCACCTTCGTGCTGGCGGTTCTTGCCACGCTTCTGGCTGGTCTGCTGCCCGCGTGGCGTGCCTGCCAGATCGCGCCCGCCCTGCAACTGAAAAGCAACTGAGGCGACCCATGGACATTCTTCCGATTCTTTCCACGTTGCGCCGTCACAAGCTCACCGCCTGGCTGTTGATTCTGGAAATCGCGTTGACTTGCGCGATCGTCTGCAACGCCGTGTTCTTGATTGGCCAGCGCCTGCAGCGTATGGACATGCCCAGCGGCGTGGCCGAGCACGAATTGCTGCAGATCCAGGTAGCCGACGTGACGACACCGACCAATCCGTATGCCCTGCTCGCGGAGGATGTCGCGCTGCTTCGGCAGGTGCCCGGTGTGCAATCGGTGGCTTCTTCCAACCAGGTGCCGTTTGGTGTCTCGTCGTCGAACGGCAATATCCGGCTCGACCCGACGCAGCCCGAGCGCACGCTCAGCGCTACGACCTACTTCGGCGAAAACCTGGTGAAGACGCTGGGCACGCGGTTGGTATCCGGGCGCGACCTTCAGCCCGATGACTATGTCGACGTGGAAACGGCGATGAAAGGGCTCAGTACGGGCGACAGCAAGAGCCTGCCACACGTGACGCTGATCACCCAGACCTTGGCCGAGCGCCTGTGGCCAGGACAGAATTCGCTGGGTCGCCTCGTCTACCTCACGCCCACCGTAGGCCTGCGCGTGGTCGGTGTGGTGGATAGGCTGGCGCGGCCGAACGCCTTCGATCCAGCGAAGGCGCAGTTCACCATGGTCGTGCCGCTGCGGATGGGGGCGAACAAGGACCAGAGTTACCTGATCCGCACCCGACCGGAAGATCGCGCGAATGTGCTGGCCGCTGCGGTAGCTGCCTTGAAAAAGGCCGATCCGCAGCGTGTGGTGACCACCAAGCGCAGCTTCGACGAAGTGCGCCGGAAGTTCTTCCAGGACGACCGCGCAATGGCCGGCATACTGACCGGCGTGATCGCCGCGCTGCTGATTGTCACTGCGTTGGGCATCGTCGGGCTGGCCAGCTTCTGGGTGGCGCAGCGTCGCCGCACGATCGGCGTGCGCCGCGCGCTGGGTGCCACCCGCAGCAACATCCTGCACTATTTCCAGACCGAGAATTTCGTGCTGGCTACCTTCGGCATCGCGCTAGGCATGGTGCTGGCCTTTGGTATGAATCTGTTCCTGATGGCCCACTACGAATTGCCGCGACTTCCAGCCGTCTATTTCCCGGTCGGTGCGCTGTCGTTGTGGGTGATCGGTCAGGTCGCCGTGCTTGGCCCTGCGCTGCGCGCGGCGGCAGTGCCGCCGGTGGTGGCGACACGGTCGGTGTGATTGGGTAGGGACGAGGGACGAGTAGTGAGGGCGCCAAAATCACACCATGCGGACGCGTCGAGGCATCAAGCGGCCGCGGCCACACGGGCTTGCACCCTCACTACTCGTCCCTCGTCCCTCGTCCCTCGTCCCTCGTCCCTCGTCCCTCGCCGTATCCGCTTAAAGCAGGAGTCCAGTCGTGTTCGATTACTACCTCAACCTCGCGCTGCGCAGTCTGCGACGCAACAAAGTGCTTACCGCGCTGATGATCGTCACGCTCGCGCTGGGTATCGGTGCGTCGATCACAACGTTGACCGTGCTGCGTTTGCTCTCGGGCGATCCGTTGCCGCAAAAGAGCGCGCGGCTGTTCTATGCGCAGGTCGATCCGTATCCCAAGGACGGTTATGAGGCAGGGAAAACCAAGCCGCAGCGCTTGATGGCCTACACCGATGCAATGAATCTTCTGCATGCACACGAGGCCGAACGACAGGTCGCGCTGGCCTTGACCGACGCAAGAATTGCACCGCTGCGCAGTGGTGAACATCCGTTCTTCAGCGACGGCGTGATGACCACGGCGGATTTCTTCACGATGTTTGATGCGCCGTTCCAGTACGGCGGCGGCTGGACGGCAGCGGATGACGAGAGCCGTGCACAAGTGGCGGTGATCTCCGATTTCCTCAACGACAAGCTGTTTGGCGGAGCCAGCAGCGTGGGCCGGATCATTCGCGTCAATGACCACGATCTACGCATCATCGGCGTGTTGAAAAAGTGGGCGCCGCAACCGCGCTTCTACGCGCAGGAGTTGGGTGGCCGAAGCTATGGTGACGGTGATGCAGTGTTTCTGCCGTTGCAGACCGCGCGTGCTGCGAATATGGACCCGCAGAACGATGACTGCTGGGCGGTTGCCGACACCAGCAAGTTGGAAACCGCACCCTGCATATGGCTGGGCTTCTGGGTGCAGCTGTCCAGTAATGGGGAGGTTTCCGCGTACAGGCAATTTCTGTCGAACTATGCACAGCAGCAGATCGCACTGGGCCGCTTCTATCGCCCCGAAGTGGCGCTATCGGATCTGCCGCTGTGGCTGCGCAACGAGAAAGTTGTGCCTGACGATGTACGCCTGCAAGCCGGACTGGCATTCGGCTTCCTGCTGATCTGCGTGGTGAACACGGTGGGCCTGCTGCTCGCCAAATGTCTGCGCCGCTCGCAGGAGATTGGCGTGCGTCGCGCGTTGGGTGCCACGCGACGCGCGATCTTCGCGCAGTTCATGGTCGAGGCCGGCATTGTGGGGCTGGCTGGAGGCGTGCTGGGGTTGGTCTTTGCCGAGTTTGGCCTGTGGTGTATCCGGCACCAGCCGGCTGAATACGCCGGGCTCGCGCATCTGGACGTCCATATGTTTTTGCTTACTTTCCTGGTGGCACTCGTGGCCAGCCTTGTCGCTGGCTTGCTGCCGTCGTGGCGTGCCAGCTTGCTTGCACCCGGTTCGCAATTGAAGGCTGCCTGAGGTATCCATGGAAATCCGTCCGATTCTCGCCAGTCTGCGCAAACACCGGATTCCGGCGATCCTCATCGTGCTGGAGATCGCGCTGGCCTGCGCCGTGCTGTGCAATGCCGTATTCATGATCGGCCAGCGCGTGGTCGACATCCACCGGTCCAATGCCATTGACGAGCGGGGCATCGGGGTCATTACGGTGGATGGCACCGACCCGAAGATGGTTTCCAGCGACATTCCGCGCAACCTTGCACGGCTACATGGCATCGCTGGGGTACAAGCGGTGGCAGTCACGAACACAGTGCCGTTGAGCAACAACAATTGGGGCTGGGCGTTTGGCATCACGCCGGATAGTCGATTCAACGACGCAGTAAACGTCTCGGCGTATTTTCTCGGTGATGGCGGTGACAAGGCGCTTGGCCTGCAATTGCTGCAGGGGCGCTTCTTCAACGCGGACGAATATGCAGACAGCAAGCGGGGCTCGATGCCGCTGGTGGATACGCATGTGGTGATCGTCACGCAAAGCCTGGCCGAGCGGATGTGGCCGGGGCAGTCGGCGCTGGGCAAGGTGCTCTATTCCAAACCGCTGGCGTATACGGTGGTCGGCGTGGTGGCTGATGTGTTGCGTCCGTTCGTGAACAGTCAGCGGGCCTGGTACAGCACGTTCTTTCCGCTCAGCCCGGACAGCGCCCTGAGCTACTACGTGGTGCGCAGCGCGCCGCAGGACCGCGACCGCGTTGTGCGCGAAGCGCAGCAGGCATTGAGCGATCTCGATCCGGTTGCTGTGGTCAAGAGCCACACCTTCACCGACATCCGCGATCAGTATTTCGCGAACATGAGCAGCATGGCCTGGATGCTGGTGCTGGTATGCGTGGTGATGCTGGCGGTGACCGCATTCGGCATCGTCGGTCTCACCAGTTTCTGGGTGCAGCAACGTCGGCGGCAGATCGGCATACGCCGCGCGGTGGGCGCCACGCGTGGCCATATCATGCAGTACTTCCAGGCCGAGAATTTTCTGCTCAGCTCAGCCGGGATCGTGCTAGGCATCGTACTGGCCTTCGCCATCAACCTGTATCTGATGGATCACTACGAGATGACCCGCATGCCCTGGTTCTATCCACCAGGCGGCGCCATCGCATTGTGGCTGCTCGGTCAGCTTGCTGTGCTCGGGCCGGCGCGGCGTGCAGCGGCGGTGCCACCCGTGGTGGCGACGCGATCGGTGTAACGCTCTGAAATCCGCGCTTCCGGCGAGCTACGGGAGAGTGAGTTCCGCAATCCCAGGGGATAAAAGTGATGGGGAAACAAATTTTTCTGAATCGACGTCTGCTGATCTTTCTTGCCGCCGCCTTCGGCATGACCTGGGGCGCGTGGGGCGTTCTGGGGTGGCTGGCGCGTGCGCAGGTTGTCAGCTATGGCCAGTGGCCTTTCATGGCCCTCTATGTGCTCGGTGGCCTCGGTCCAACGATAGCGGCATACGTCGCAGTCCTGTCGACCTCGGCGCAGGCCCCACTCAGGGAATTTCATCGGCGACTGTTCCGTTGGCGTGTTGCTGGCTGGTGGTACGTCGTCGCGATCGGGCTGCCTGTCAGCCTGGCCATCGTCTCGACGGTGATCGCGACGCAATGGAGTCCCGGTCTGTCGGCTGCGCTTTCGGTGCGCCCCTGGTACATGTTCCTGCCGCTGTTCGCCGCCATGATCGTGGGCGGCGGTCTGGAGGAGCTCGGCTGGCGCGGCGTTACTCAACCGGAGCTGACGCGCACCATCGGACCGGCGAAAGCGGCGCTGTGGGTTGGACTGATATGGGCGATCTGGCACCTACCGCTTTTTTTCCTTCCAGGAGTGAGCCAGTACGGTGGAAACTTTCCGATTTTTGCGATTGGGGTGATCGGCATCGCGCTGATGCTGGGCTGGCTGTACAGCCGCACCGACAGCATCCTGCTCTGCATTTTCTTTCATGCGGCCTCAAACGCCATTACGGCTTTCGGTTTTTCCATACCGCGCACCAGCGGTTGGGTGTCGCTGGTGGGACCCTGCCTCAATCTTTTGATGGGGTCGATTCTTTTGCTCGCGGTCCCGCTACGGTCAGGTGATCGCGCTGCTGCGGGCTGACGCTGGATCGCTGATGGCGACAGGATCGCTACGAAAACCGTGCTATCTGGCACGGGTTGATGAGGCCTTTGGCAGGCACAATCGAGACTCAAAACTCCGGAGGGTGGGCTTGATGAAAACGTTGCCATTGCTGATCTGTGCGAGCCTGCTGGGCTCGGTGACTCTTGCTTCGTTGGTGCAGGCGGCCCCTGCCGCGCAAGCTGCGCCGGCGGCGGCATCCCCAGCGGATGCCGCGACCCGGGTGAAGGCACTCAACGCCTTGCTGGCCGAGCAGTGGCAGTACACATTGCAGAGTCAGCCGGAGTTCGCCACGACACTCGGTGATCTGCGTTACAACGACCGCTGGAGCGATCTTTCGCTGGCGCATGTGGCCGCCGAGCACAAGGTGAATGAGGATTTCCTCAAGCGTTTCGAGGCGATCGACACCACCGGCTTCTCCGACACTGACAAGCTCAACCAGCAGTTGATGGTGCGCCAGCTGAAGGAAGGTCTGCGTTCCGACGACCTCAAGTTGTACGAAATGCCGCTGGATCAAATGGGCGGCGCGCACCTCGCGCTGGCCGGTTTCGTCAGCTCGATCCCGTTCGACACCACCAAGGAATACGAGGACTACCTCACACGCCTGCGCGCCGTGCCGAAGAGTTTCGATCAGGTCATCGAATTGGCCAGGCAGGGCATGCGCGACAAGATGATGCCGCCGAAATATCTGTTGGAGGAAGTCGTCACGCAGATCGACAGCATCGACAAGTCGGCTGGCATGGACAGCGCATTTGCCGAACCGTTGAAGCATTTTCCGAAATCGGTATCGGCCGCCGATCAGAAGCGCCTGCACGACGAGATTCTTGCTGCGATCGACAACGATGTGCGCCCTGCCTACCGCAAGCTCGGCGAGTTCGTGGCGAAGGACTACGCGCCGCACGGGCGGACCGAGCCGGGCGTCTGGAATTTGCCGAACGGCGAGGCGATCTACCGTTTCGACGTCCAGCAGATGACCACCACCAACCGGACGCCCGAGGAGATCCATGCGCTGGGTTTGGCTGAAGTCAGTCGGATCGAGGGTGAGATGACCGACATTGCCAAATCGCAGGGCTTTGCCGATCTGGCGAGCTTCCGCGCCTCGCTGAAAAGCAATCCGAAGACGCACGCGACCTCGCGCGATGACATCCTCAATCGCTATCGCGGCTACCTGGCGCAGATGCAGCCAGAGTTGCCGAAGCTCTTTGGCATGCTGCCGAAAACCAAAGTCGTGGTGATGCCGGTCGAGGCCTTCCGCGAAAAAGAAGCGCCAGCCGCCGAATACCACCAGGGCACGCCGGACGGCTCGCGGCCAGGGCAGATCTTCGTCAACACCGGGGATTTCGCCAATCGCAGCGTGCTGACGATCGAATCGACTTCGTATCATGAAGGTATTCCGGGGCACCATCTGCAGATCTCGATTGCGCAGACGCTGCCGAAGCTGCCGCCGTTCCGCCAGCAGGGCGGCTACACCGCCTACATCGAGGGCTGGGCGCTGTATTCCGAGCAGCTGGGCAAGGAGATCGGTTTCTACAAGGATCCGCTATCCGATTACGGCCGGCTCTCCGACGAGCTGCTGCGTGCGGACCGTCTTGTGCTCGACACCGGTGTGCATAGCAAGCACTGGACGCGCCAGCAGATGGTGGACTTCTTCCACACCCATTCCAGCGAAGATGAGCCGGATGTGCAGGCCGAGACGGATCGCTACATCACCTGGCCAGCTCAAGCGCTGGCCTACAAGAGCGGCGAGCTGAAGATTCTCGAATTGCGTGCGCGGGCCAAGCAGGAGCTGGGTGACCAGTTCGACATCCGCGCGTTCCACGACGAGATCCTCAATGGTGGCGCGCTGCCGCTGGACGTGCTGGAAAGCCGTGTGAACGACTGGATCGCCGCGGTGAAGGCAGGCAAGGCGCCGGCGCATCCGGTAGCGGAGTAAGGCATGCGCGCTGGCCGGGCACGACTCGGCCAGCGCGTTTCCATACGTCATGCAGGAGATAGACAATGCGACGCCTTGCACTTTGCGGCACGCTGTTGCTGGTCACCATGCTGGCTCAACCGGTGATCGCCGGCGACTGGTACAAATATCAGTTGAATACAGATGACAGTCTCAGCTGGCGCAATCCCGAGCACGCACTGAAGCTGCATTCGGACAATGCAACGGGGATCACCGTGACCAAGGCCAGCCCCGGACCTGTATGGGGGTTGCAGCAGGGCGACGTGATCGTCGCGGTCGACGATCACCCGGTGCGGCACGTGGGCGAGCTGCTCGACCGGTTGCGCGCGAGCAAGCCGGCGGCGGTCAAACTCCACCTGCGCCGCGGCGATACGTCAACGGTGCTGGCGGTGGCCGGGGCTGACTACGCGCAAATCGTGGCGCCCGAGCCGCCCGCACCACCTACGCCGCCCACACCACCGCCACCGCCCGCGTCCACCGGGGGATGATCCATTGGACAGGTTCGTTTGCTGTCAGCGGTTGACTAGTCCGATAGTCACGGCAACCATTTGGCTGGGAGCGGCATCTATGTCCGCATGTGTAGAAGAAAAATGCGAACTGTCCTGATTATCGACGACAACCCGGCCGTGGGCGAGGCGCTCTCGCTGGCGTTGTCGTTGCACGAAATCCGCCCGCTGGTCGCGCTGACGCCCGAGCAGGGCCTGGCGCTGCTGGAGTCCGAGCAGGTCGATGTAGTGATCCAGGACATGAACTTCACCGCCGATACCACGTCCGGCGAGGAAGGCGTGGCGCTGTTCCGGGCGATTCGCGAGCACCATCCGGATCTGCCACTGATCCTGCTCACCGCATGGACCCATCTGGAAACTGCGGTGGAGCTGGTCAAGGCGGGTGCGGCCGATTACCTGGCGAAGCCCTGGGACGACAGCAAGCTGCTGGCCACGGTGGAGAACCTGCTGGAGCTGTCCGAGTCCACCCGCGAAGTGGCGCGCAGCCGGCGTGAGCGCCGTCATCGACGTGAAGCGTTGCAAGGCAAATACGAGCTGGACGGTCTGGTGTTCGCCTCCGAAGCGATGGCGCGCACGCTGGAGCTGGCCTGCCAGATCGCCCGTTCGGATGTGCCGGTGCTGATCACCGGCCCCAACGGCACCGGCAAGGAGCGCATCGCCTCGATCGTGCATGCCAACTCGGCGGTGAAGCGCGGCGCGTTTGTCGCGGTGAACTGCGGCGCACTGCCGGGCGAGTTGATCGAGGCCGAACTGTTCGGTGCCGATGCCGGCGCATATACCGGCGCGAACAAGGCGCGCGAGGGCCGCTTCGAGCTGGCCGACGGCGGCACACTGTTTCTTGACGAGATCGGCAATCTGCCACTGCCTGGGCAGATGAAGTTGCTGCGCGTGCTGGAAACCGGCCAGTTCGAACGGCTCGGCTCCGGCCGCACCCGGCAGGTCAAGGTGCGTGTGCTGAGTGCGACCAATGCCGATCTCAAGGCGATGATCCGCGCCGGCACGTTCCGCGAGGATCTGTATTACCGGCTAAACGTGATCGAAGTAAACCTGCCGCCGCTGGCCGAACGCAGCGATGACATCCTGCCGCTGGCAGAATATTTCCTGGATGGCCGCGCGGAACTCGGTGATGCAGCACGCGAAGCCATGCTGAACTATCCGTGGCCGGGCAACGTGCGCGAATTGAAGAACGCGATCGAGCGCGCCGCATTGCTGGTCAGTGGAGGTCCTATTACGCCGGAGCTGCTCAACCTGCCGCTGCATGTGGCAACGGCTGCGCGCAACCTTGACGAACCCAGCCGCGAGGCAGTGGAAACGGCATTGCACAAGGCCGATGGGGTGGTCAGTCGGGCTGCGCAGAACCTGGGACTGTCGCGACAGGCACTGTACCGGCGGATGGAGCGGTACGGATTGGCCGCGCCTGCTTGAGAGCGTGTCGATGGTCTCCTATGCGGGCAGGGGAAACCATGAATAGGCTCCTTGGGGTAGGCTCTTGAACAACTTTTCAGGGATCCTGTGGCCATGCGATCGTGGGCGCCTCTCATCGTGATGCTCCTCAAGTGATTACCCTAAAAGTCCGGCTGACCCTCCTGCTTGGCGTGGCGGCGCTTGCCGGCGCGTTGATCTATGCCGGCGTCACCCAGTGGCCGCTGCCCCAGTTGCTGGCCTGGTCGCGCAATGATCTTGGCCTGAAGCTTTCCCTGTTCAGTCAATTGAGCGTGTTGGGTGGCTTGCTGGTGACCGTGCTGTTGTTGCTGCCGCTGGCGTTCTGGCTGGCGGGCCAGGTGATGGCGCCGGTAAGCCGGCTGCTGCGCGCACTGGAAGGCGCGGTGGCGAGCTACCGCGATGGCGATTTCAGCTTCTCGATCGCGATCAACCGACGCGACGAGCTGGGCGAACTGATCCGCATGCACAACGCGCTGGGTCAGACCCTGCGTGAGCAGCGCCAGCACCTCGTGCAGCGCGAGCTGCTGCTGGATACGGTGGTGCAGAACACACCGGTGGCGTTGGTACTGACCGATGCTTCCGGCCGTGTGGCATACGCGAACATCGCTTCAAGACACCTGTTCAATGAGGGGCGCAGCCTGCACGGGCTGGATTTTGCCGAACTGTTGGCCGACGCGCCCGACGCACTGCGCCGCGCGGTGGAAAGTGGTGAGGACGCGCTGCTCAACGTGGAGATGGACGGCAGCGACGAAACCTTCCATCTCTCGCAGCGGGCGTTCCGCCTGCAGGGTAAACCACATCGGCTGCAGCTGTTCCGGCGCATGACGCGTGAGCTTTCGCGACAGGAAGTGGCGACCTGGAAGCGGGTGATCCGGGTGATCAGCCACGAACTCAATAACTCGCTGGCGCCAATCTCCTCGTTGGCTCACTCCGGTGCCGAGTTGGCGCGGCGCGGCGATACCGCGCGCCTGCCCGGCGTGTTCGCCACGATTGGCGAGCGGGCGCGACACCTGCATGGGTTCATTGCCGGCTATGCCAGTTTCGCCAAGCTGCCGGCGCCGCAGCCGGTGGCGGTGGCATGGGCGCCGTTCCTGGAAGGGCTGGCGCTGCATTGCCGCTATCGTCTGGCGACGCCGGTACCGGCCCACCCAGGTCGTTTCGATGCGGTGCAGATAGAGCAGGTACTGATCAACCTGATCAAGAACGCGCACGAGTCGGGCAGTGCGGAGGATGGTGTCACGCTGTCCATCCTTGAAGTCGGTCGCGATCTGCGCATCGAGGTCGCCGACCGCGGCCCCGGCATGACCGAGACCGTGCTGGCCCAGGCGCTGCTGCCGTTCTATTCGACCAAGCGCTCCGGCACCGGGCTCGGCCTCGCACTGACCCGCGAAATTGCCGAGGCACATGGCGGCCGGGTACTGCTGGCCAATCGCGAAGACGGCGGCTTGCGGGTGAGCTTGCTGCTGCCACAGACCGTGACGCATTGATGAATCATTGTTGACGAAAGCGCTTGACAGTCCACGTAGGAGCGCACCCTGTGTGCGAGCTCTCGCGGGGTAGGCCCTTGTACGGGCGACTTCAGTCGCGATAGCTCTTCGAGCCGCAAAACTGAAGTCGTACAAGCTCAGGTTGTGCTCCCGCCCCTGCTTGCAGGGAAGGGCTGGGGTGGGGTTGCTCTTTGTCGAGGCGAAGATCAAAAGCAACCCCTCCCAACCTCCCCCTGCAAGCAGGGGGAGGGGCAAAGACAGGGGCATGCGATTCCGTGCCGCGATGATCGCCGGCCATCACTCTCAGCAAAATTTATAGCAGCCCGTGACCCGTAAGCTTCCTTATACTCAAGGCTTCATCAGGATATGAGGTGGGGTCAATGGAAATGGGACAGCTTCTCGCGTTGGTCATCGTGTTGGCCGTCGTCATCGGTGTGGCCAAGCTGGTGCGCATCGTGCCGCAGGGTTTCGAATGGACGGTGGAAACGTTCGGCAAATACACCTGCACGCTCAGCCCGGGCTTGCACCTGCTGATTCCGATCTATCAAACCGTGGGCCGCAAGATCAACATGATGGAGCAGGTGCTGGACGTGCCGTCGCAGGACGTCATCACCAAGGACAACGCGGTAGTGCGCGTCGATGGCGTGGTGTTCTATCAGGTGCTGGATGCATCCAAGGCTGCCTACGAGGTGTCCAACCTGGAGCAGGCCTCGCTCGCATTGATCATGACCAATATCCGTACCGTGCTCGGCTCGATGGACCTGGATGAATCGTTGAGCCAGCGCGATGGCATCAACGCGAAACTGCTGCGAGTGGTCGATGAGGCGACCCATCCGTGGGGCGTCAAGGTCAACCGCATCGAGATCAAGGACATCGCGCCGCCGCGTGACCTGATCGACGCGATGGCACGACAGATGAAGGCAGAGCGCGAGAAGCGCGCGAATATCCTTGATGCCGAGGGTTTTCGCCAGGCGGCAATCCTCAAGGCCGAGGGCGAAAAGCAATCAGTGATCCTGGCCGCCGAAGGCGAGAAGGAAGCCGCCTTTCGCGCTGCCGAGGCGCGCGAGCGTTCGGCCGAAGCGGAAGCCAAGGCGACCACCATGGTCTCCAACGCGATTGCCAACGGCAACGTCAATGCGTTGAACTACTTTGTTGCGAACAACTACGTCGAGGCCTTGAAGGAGATGGCGAAGTCGCCGAACCAGAAGATGCTGCTGCTGCCGATCGAGGCTACGGGCATTCTCGGTTCACTGGCCGGCATCGCCGAGCTGGCCAAGGAGTCTCTGGGCCAGCAGCAGAAATCGACGGCGATCCAGCCGCCGCTGCGCTGAGGACCGCGTTATGTGGGAGCTATCGACGCATTACCTGTGGTGGATCCTGGCGTTGCTATTGATTGCCGGCGAAGTCCTGATGCCGGGTTACTTCCTGTTGTGGATCGGCCTGGCGGCGGCAGTGATGGGTGTGGTGTTGTGGCTCGTGCCGGCCCTGGCATTGCTGGCGCAGGCGGTGCTGTTTGCCCTGCTGGCGTTCGCCGCATGCGTGCTTTATGCGCGCTTGCTGCGGCCGAAACTGGAGCGGCGTGAACCGGGCAGTGAGCGATTGAATCGCCGTGGCGAGCAGATGATCGGTCAGCGTTACGTACTGATCGAGCCCATCATCAACGGTCGCGGCAAAGCATGCGTGGGCGACGGTCAGTGGCTCGTCAGCGGGCCGGACCTGCCCTCGGGCAGCACGGTGGAAGTGGTGGCCGTCGACGGCACCACGCTGAAGGTGCGTGCAGCGCCCTAGCGCCCTAGCGCGTCTGCGCGGCAAATCTTATCTGTCGTCATCCCCAAGGCCTCGCATGAGGCCTTTTTTGTGGCTGTCAGAAACTGGGTGGCATCCATTCCAGCCACTCCGGTTGTGTCGCTGCGCTGCGCGGGCGGGGCCCTGGCGGCACGCGATTTGAGAGTTTTCTCACATGAGATTCAGACCTTTCTCATATCAGCTCTGTGATGGGCGTCACATCATGTTGGGGTCAGATCCGACCCATCGCTGACTTCCCAGAGCCATCCGAAAGAGGCAGCCAAGGGTGGTGAACGAAGGGTCTGCTGGCGGTACGACCTTGCCGACATAGGTCGAACAAACCCCCGGCCATATGCGGAATTTCCCCGTGACTCTCACTATCGATAGAAGGTTATACGCATGAAAATCAACAAGCTCTTCCTTGCCATGGTCATCGGTACTGGCGTGCTGGTCTCGCAGTTTGCGTCGGCTGCTCCGACCACTGGAAACATCACCTTCAATGGCGCGCTCACCGCCGATACCTGCGTTGTCACGAACGGAACCTCGGGCAACATCACCGTGACGTTGCCGACCCTGCCTGCGGCGAACTTGAGCGCGAGTGGCACAACTGCCGGTAGTCAGGCGTTCCAGATTGTTCTCACCGGTTGTCCCACGCTGATTCCGATCCGTGCCCAATTCAGTGCGGGCAGCGCAGGCATCACCACCGACCGCCTGAACAACACCGGCTCGGCCGGCAATGTTCAGATCCAGCTGCTCAACTCCGCTTCCACGGTGATGACATTGAGCCAGGCCACCGCTGCCACTCAGGGCGACGTGCCGGTGCTGACGGATCCGACGGGTGCTGCGACGTTGGCCTACACGGCTCGCTACTACGCCAATGGCGGTGCATCGAGTGCGGGTTCAGTGACCTCCAACGCGGTGTACACGATCGTCTTCAACTAAGACGTCGTGCCAGTCCGGCCCCAGTCATCGACTGCGGCCGCTTGCAGGCCCTCGTCCATCGACAGGGCTCTGCATTTTCTTCACTCCCCCTCAAGTGCCATGTGCAAGGTGTCTACGTGAAACCGATGCTGAAGTTCCGTGCGCTGCTCCACGCCAGTCTGTTACTCACGGGCTTGGTGGCTGGCCTGAATGCGAGCGCTGCCGTGGTGATTTCGGGTACGCGCGTGGTCTACAACGGCGCGGACCACGAAACGACCGTCAAGCTCACCAACAAAGGTGAGAAGCCGGCACTTACGCAGGTGTGGATCGACAAGGGCGAGGCCGAGGACGCACCCACCAATATCCAGGTGCCGTTCACGGTGACGCCGCCGGTGGCGCGTATCGATCCGGACAAGGCGCAGACGCTACGTGTGCTCTATACCAGCGAGCCGCTGCCGAAACACAAGGAATCGGTGTTCTGGCTCAACGTGCTGGAGATCCCTCCGAAGGCGGGTGAGTCCGACGAGGCCAGCCGCAACTATCTGCAATTCGCCATCCGTTCGCGCATCAAACTATTTTTCCGTCCTGCAGGGCTGGAGGGAAGCGCCATGGACGCTCCCTCGAAGCTGAGCTGGCGTCTGGTGCAGAACGGCGCCACGCAGGTGATCGAGATTCGCGATCCCACGCCCTTTTATGTCTCGTTTGCCAAGGTGGATGTCGCCGTGGGCGGCAAGCACGCCGTGTTCGACGAGGGCGGCATGGTCGCGCCCGGCGAAACCGTTCGCTTCACATTGAAAGGGGTGGTCGCGCCTGCGGCCGATACCAAGGTGCATTACCGAGCGATCAACGATTTTGGCGGTATCACCGAAGGAGACGCGTCGGTATCGTCAGCCGCGCGCTGATCTGATGAAAAAGAACAAGGCGAGAAAGAAGAACAAAGCGCGCCTGTTTGCATGCGGTATTTACACCAGCAAGGTGTTGATGCTGTCGTTGTCTGGCGGTGCATCTGTCGCGATGGCCGCAGAGTCCGGCAGCGCAGCGACCGAAGTCGACTTCAGCACCGATTTCATGCGTAGGTACGGTCATCGACGTCAGCCGCTACAGCAAGGGCGCTGCCCTTGTTCCGGGGCAGTACCGCGCGGATCTGTATCTCAACAAGGTCTGGATCGGCCTCAACGACGTGAACCTGCGCCATGTCGGCGATGGCGTGCAGCCATGCTTCGATCGCGCCTTGCTCGATCGAATCGGCGTAGATCTCCCCAAGCTTAAATCCGCTGTCGCGTCCCAGCTGTCTCAGGGCGAGTCATGCACTCCACTGTCGCAGCTGGTGCCCGACGGCACGGCAGTGTTCGACATGTCGGAGCAGCGGCTCGATATCAACCTGCCCCAGATTGCACTGATTAGTCGTGCGCGAGGTTACGTTGACCCCGCGTACTGGGACAATGGCGTAACTGCTGGCCGGGTGGCCTACAACGCCAACGTCTATCACGGCAACTCTGGCGGGCATACAGACACGCAGAGCTATATCGGTCTCAACGCGGGCTTCAACGTGGGCGCGTGGCGGTTCCGTCATGTCGGCAACTACAACAGTTCGGACACGGGCACGCACTACCAGAGCGTGCAGACCAATCTGCAGCGTGCCATCGCTCCGCTCAAGAGCCAGCTGACCCTCGGCGATGCATTCACCGACGGCATGATGTTCGACAGCGTCGGTTTTCGCGGTGCACAACTCGCCACCGACGACCGCATGTATCCGGAGTCGCAGCGGGGCTACGCGCCGGTAGTCCATGGCATTGCCACTACCAACGCCAGGGTACAGATCCGGCAGAACGGCAACATCATCTACGAGACCACCGTGGGTGCCGGCGCCTTCGAGATCAACGACCTGTACCCGACCGGCTACGGCGGTGACCTGCAGGTCGTGGTCACTGAAGCCGACGGCAGTGTGCACACCTCGCAGGTGCCATTTGCGCCGCCGGTCAATGCAGTGCGCCAGGGCGTCACGCGTTTCAGCGTCACCGCAGGCGAGTACCGGAACCCGTCGGTGCACGATACCCCATGGCTGACACAGGCCACCGTGCAGCACGGCTTCTCGAACCTGCTGACGGGCTATGGGGGTGTGACTGCTGCTGACGGATATGCCGCGGCCGTGGGCGGCGTGGCGCTCAATACCGGCTTCGGCGCTTTCGGACTCGACTTGACGCAGGCCGACACGTACCTGCGCAATGCGCCGGACATGCAGGGGCAAAGCGTGCGCCTGAGCTACAGCAAGCTGGTGGCGCCCACCAACACGAACATCACGTTGGGCGCTTATCGCTATTCAAGCAACGGCTACCTCGGCCTGCAGGACGCCATGCTGGTGCGCGAAGTCGATAGCGGCCGCAGCTTCGGTGGTGTCGGCCAGATCGACCGTACCCGCGGACGTTTGCAGGCCACGGTCAACCAGGATCTACCGGCAGGCTATGGCAGCTTCTATGCGTCGGCGTCCACGCAGGACTACTGGAATCGCAGTGGCCGCGATACCCAGTTCCAGGTTGGCTACAACAACAATTTCCGGCGCTTCAGCTTTGGCGTGACGGCGGCGCGACAGTTCGATGTCATCAGAACGCGCTGGGATGACCAGGTGATGTTCACGGTCAGCATTCCGTTGGGCAGCGGCGCGTATCGTCCCAATTCGACGAGCACCGTGCAGCACGACAGCACGGGCGCAACCACGATGCAGGAGTCGTTGTCGGGAACGCTCGGCGCCGACAATGCCTTCGGTTACGGCCTCACTGCGGCGCGTGCCAGTGGCACAGATTCGGGCAGCTCCTCCACAGTGGGGGCCAATCTCAGCTATCTCTCTCCCATCGCGCGCCTGACTGGCACAGCGAGTCGTGGCCAAGGCTACACGCAGACCGGCGCCGGCATCTCCGGTGGCTTCGTGGTGTACAGCGGTGGCGTGGCGTTTACGCCCAACATGGGCGATACCTCAGTCATCGTCGAGGCCAAGGATGCGGTTGGCGCAAGGGTGGCGAACGACATCGGCCTGAAGGTGGATCGTTGGGGTCACGCGCTGCTGGCGAACGTTGTGCCGTTCTCGCGCAACAGCGTGGAGATCGACCCCAAGGGTCTGCCACTCAACGTGGAATTGAAATCCACACAGCTGCAGACGGCGCCGACCGCAGGTGCCGTGGTGAGGCTCAAGTTCGAAACCGAAAACCTTGGACGTTCCGCCGTTCTGCGTCTGAGCACTCCCGACGGCAAGCTGCCGCCATTCGGTGCGGAAGTATTCGATGTCGATGGGAACAGTATCGGCACCGTTGCCCAGACCGGCCGCGTGATCGTGCGTGGCCTCAAGTCCGACCAGGGCGAAGTCGTCGTGAAATGGAGCGGGCCGCTCGCACAGAGCTGCCATGCGCGCTACACGTTGCCGGAAGGCGCCAGGGGCGATCCCAATGCGATCGCAATCGTGCCCACGGCATGTCTGATGGACGCGGTCCAGCAAAGCAGTGCGTTGGCCTCCCCGAAATTGAATGCGACACCTTGAGATTTATACGATGAAAGCCACTAATCGTTTCAAGCATCGTCATTCGTTCCGCCCGGCACTGCGCAGGTGGGCTGCAGCTGTGGTTGCGGCACTCTTTGCCGGGCGACGGAACGCACCCCTCGATGCGGGTCGGCAGGGTAGGTCATCGCCTTCGCGTCTGTCTCGGCTGGGTCTCGCCTGCGCCATGCTGCTTGCCGGTCAGCTGGCGCACGCCGGAGTGACTTGCGTCAGCGGATACACGCTCGGCGGCCCTTTCTACATTCCCGCTCCGACCGGTATGACGGTTCCACCTGATCTGCCGGTGGGAAGCGTGATTGGGGGCTATACCGCGCCAGTTGGCAATATGGCAGCAGCGACCTGCACAGCGGCATTTTCCTCCCCGTTGGTGATGTCGGCCGAATCATCAATATCGGGGGGAGTCGTGATGTCGGTTCAGGGCACCTCTTACACCGTGTATCCCACTGGTGTGAGCGGTCTAGGGGTTGTGCTGTTGTTTACGGGATACCTCAACGGCGTATCCACGTATGGTCCCGAGGTAGCTATGACGGGCAATGGCTATATTACGGCGGCCAGCTACAGCTTCGGCTCGGTGTACTCAAGAACTGTGGGTGGGATGATCAGGGCGCAATTCGTCAAGACGGGTCCCATCGCGGCGGGCTCGTACACCTTGTCGGCAGCCAAGATCATGGACTACAAAGTCACTGCCGATGCCGACAACTATCATTCCCAAGTCTACTTCGCGGCCACACCGATCATAGTGACCGCGCCTACCTGCACCACCGTCGATGTGGTTGTGCCCATGGGCAGCAATAATTCGGTAACTGGTTTCAAGGGTTTGGGCAGCCGGCTCGCGAACAAGTCATTTACGATACCGCTCGTTTGTCAGGCGGGGATCAACTCCATCACTTATTCGTTGAGCCCGAACAATGGCGCCTTCGGCCCGACGACCAATGGCGTTGCCCAACTGACGACGACCAGCGGCGCGACCGGGGTAGGTATCAGGATTGCGAATCCAGGCACCGACGCCCCCATTGCCTTCGCTACCAACAACACTTTTTCCGGGTACGTCGGTGTCGCTGGCAGCTACACGATTCCGTTGAGCGCTTCGTATGTCCAGACCGGCTCCAACGTCAAGCCGGGCACCGCCAATGCAGGCGTGGTCTTCACGCTTACGTACCAATAGTTGGGCGCGTCGGCGATCCCCGCCGTGTTGTAGTCCGGGCCCCGGCTGATCACACGTCTCAAGGCCACCGCGATGGGGGATTTTTTCTCGCCATGCAAGCCCGGGAGAAAGGTGCGGGTGCCCGGTATGGCGGACCTCTTGAGGCAGACTGCAATTTGGCGTCGTCCCTACGTGTAGGCATGGACGTCCAAATCAGTTCTACTAACCGCATGTCTACAGCTCACTCTACATCTTCGCTTCCGCCACGCACGCGTCCCCCCACGATGATGCGCGCCCGATGAATCCTGCCTTCGTTGTCACCTCACTGGCCACGGCACCGCTGAATACCCGCATCGCGTTTTTGCTGGAGCTGGCGCGGCGGCTGCATCAGTACGGCACCTCCGCACCGCGACTGGAGATGGCGATTGCTGGCGCGGCTCAGCGGCTTGGGCTGGCCGCCGATGTGTGGTCAAGCCCCACTGCCATCATTGTCTCGTTCACCGACCTGACACAGAGCGACGAAGCCATCGCGCAGACCACCCAGGTGATGCGGCTGGCGCCGGGGGACGTCAACCTGGGTCGGCTGTGCGAGGCGGATGAAATCGCGGACCAGGTAATCGCTGGCGACCTTGGTCTGCGTGAAGGTTTTCATCGATTGCGCGAACTGGGGCGTCCGGATGGTCGGCGTGCGCAGGCCGGGGTGGTCGCCACCTACGGCTTGTCCGCCGCCAGCGTGGTGGCGCTGTTCCTGCACAGCTCGTGGCCGGATCTGCTGACCGCGGGCTTCATTGGCCTGATCATCGGCACGATTACCGTGCTCGCGCCCCGCAGGCCCCGTCTAGCAGCCGCCAGCGAGGCGATCAGTGCGATGGTCGCCACCGCCGTCGCCATCATCGTCAGCGCGTTCGTCGTGCCGCTGGCGATCAAGTCGGTGGTATTGGCCAGCTTGATCGTGCTGGTTCCCGGCATGTCGTTGACCACCGCGGTGCGTGAAATATCCAGCCAGCATCTGGTGGCCGGCATGGCGCGTATGGGTGGCGCGGTGTCGACCTTGCTCAAACTCACTTTTGGCACCGTGGCGGCGACCCAACTATGTGCTGCCGTGGGCATCCATGCACGCGACTATGCGTTGTCGCCGCTGCCTGGCTGGGTCGATTATCCCGCGCTGGTGGTCGGTGCTTTCGGCTTCGCGATCCTGTTTCGTGCGGCCCGCAAGGATTGGCTGGTAGTGATGGGGGCGGTGATCGTCGGCTATCTCGCGACGCGTTGGGGCGGCCAAATCTCAGGCTCCCTGCCGGGTGCGCCGACTGGCGTGTTTCTTGGCGGCTTTATGCTGAGTGCGCTCGCCAATCTCTACGCACGTTGGGCGAAACGGCCGGGCGCGGTTATTCGCGAGCCCGGCATTATCCTGCTGGTGCCGGGCAGTGTCGGCTTTCGCAGCATGTCCTTTTTGCTTGAGCGCGATACCACGCTGGGTATGGATACCGGCCTGCTGCTGGTGACCCTGCTGGTTTCGCTGGTGGCAGGACTCATGTTTGGCGATCTGCTGATTTCTCCGCGTCGTTCGCTTTGAGGCCGGTTGCAGCGAGTTTTCGCGATCCGTGAAGGAGTGCCAGGTCAACTAACCTCAGGCTTTTCCCTGGTTCGGGCAGAAACAAAAAAACGCCGGCTTGAGGCCGGCGTTTTGTCATTCGGAGTCATTCTTGCGGGCAATTACTAATTGGACCGGGCCTGCTCGACCGCGTCTATTGGATTGGGCCTATTGGATTGGGCTGATCAGATCGCGCCGAACAGATCGGGCGAATCAGTTCAGATCGCCAGATCCTTTTCCTTCTTGCCGGCCTTCAATGCGTCGTTGAACCAGTGCGGACGCTTGCCACGACCAGACCAGGTCTGCGCAGGATTGGCGGGATTGCGATATTTCGGTGCGACCGTGCCGGTGCTGCGGCGGGTCTTGGTGCGGCCCTGACCAAAGACGTCCTCGAAGGTATAACCCTCGGCCTTGATCAGCGCGTGCACTTTTTCGCGCAGCTTGTCGACCTTTTCCTTGCGCAGTTCGGTCTGGCGAAGCTGCGCCTTGCTGATCAGTTCAACAAGCTGGGTGTGATTGAGGCTTTTGATGTCGACGGCCATGGTTGACTCCCGGGTGGTGTCGTAATTTACGGTCTGGTTTAAGCAGTCTGGCGATTATTGGAGAAGGGGCCGGACGCAATGAAAGCTGAAACAGGTTTGATTCTCGCTGATCTGCGGAATACTTGTAAAGCGGAACGCTGGCATTAACCATGAATTAGACTTTAGGCACGATTAATGCCTTGCCCGGTGATATCTGTTGATATTCGTGATTTGAATAAATACATTCATGAATGTGTTGTGCGCGTGACAGACACTACACAAACGCAGCATGCGGAACAGCCCATTCGATTAAGCACGCCACGAATCCCGTCATTCCGGACTTTACGGGTTGACGGGATTCGTTATGGTGCTACTTAAACGTGAAATGGATGCACTCAGCCCAGCAGGGTAAACAGCTCGTCCTGACTGATCGCGCGGCTTTCGGTTTCTTGGCGTGCGCGGTATTCCAGGGTGCCGGCAGCCAGCCCACGTTCGCTGATTACCACGCGGTGCGGTATGCCGATCAATTCCATGTCGGCAAACATGCCGCCTGGACGCAGGCCGCGATCGTCCAGCGCGGTTTCGATGCCGCGCTGGCTCAGTGCCTGATAAAGCGCCTCAGCGGCCGCGGCGACTTCCGGCAGGTTCTTCGGATTGATCACGCACACCACCACTCGCCACGGCGCCATCGCTTCGGGCCAGAGGATGCCGGCATCGTCATGGCGCTGCTCGATTGCGGCGGCGACGATACGACTGACGCCGATACCGTAGCAGCCCATGGTCATCAACTGCGGCTTGCCCTGGTCGTCCACCACCGTTGCGCTGAGCGCTTCGGCGTATTTCTGACCAAGCTGGAAGACATGACCCACCTCGATACCGCGTGCGATATGCAGTACGCCATGGCCATCCGGCGATAGATCGCCCTCGACCACATTACGCAAATCGGCGATGTGCGTGATGCGCGCATCGCGCAACCAGTTGGCGCTGGTGTAATGGCTGCCATCTGCATTGCCGCCGCAGACAAAATCAGCGAGTACCGCAGCATCGCGATCGACAATCACAGGAATGGAGTCCGGGAGGCCAACCGGGCCAATAAAACCAGGCCGGGTGCCGGTCGCGGCTAGGATTTCCTCCTCCGAGGCCAGCACGGGTTCATCCGGCAATTCGGCCAATTTACCGGCCTTCACCTGATTGATTTCGTGGTCGCCGCGCAGGCATAGCGCGACCAGCCCGTCGGTGCCGCGAAGCAACAGCGTTTTCACGCATTGCTGTGGCGACACTTTGAGAAAACTGGCGACTTCGGCGATGGTCCTCTGGGTTGGAGTATCGACCCGCTGCAAGGCAGCAGTGGGGGCAGGGCGTTCAATCCTCGGCGCCAGTGCCTCGGCTTTCTCCAGATTCGCGGCGTAATCGGAACCGTCGGAAAACGCGATGGCGTCTTCTCCGGAATCGGCCAATACCTGGAACTCATGGCTGGCATTGCCGCCAATCGCGCCGGTATCAGCCTGTACGGCGCGGAAGGTCAGTCCCAGGCGGGTGAAGATGCGCGTATATGCCTGATACATCGTCGCGTAGGTTTCGGCGAGCGATTCCTGCGTGAGATGGAAAGAATAGGAATCCTTCATCAGGAATTCGCGCGCGCGCATGACGCCAAAACGCGGACGAATCTCGTCGCGGAACTTGGTCTGGATCTGATAGAAGTTGACCGGCAACTGCTTGTAGCTTTTCAGCTCATTGCGGGCAAAGTCGGTGATGACTTCCTCATGGGTCGGGCCATAGCAGAACTCCTGCTGCTTGCGATCCTTGATTTTCAGCAACTGGCCGCCGAATTTCTGCCAGCGGCCGGTTTCTTCCCACAACTCCTTCGGCTGGATCGATGGCATCAGCATTTCGATCGCACCAGCGCGATTCATTTCCTCGCGCACGACGTTTTCGACCTTGCGCAGAACGCGCAGGCCCAGCGGTGACCAGGTATACAGGCCCGAGGCGAGTTTGCGGATCATGCCGGCGCGCAACATCAGCCGATGGCTGGTGATTTCGGCGTCGGCAGGTACTTCCTTGACGGTGGCCAGGTGAAATTGGCTGAGGCGCATGCGGGCAGTCCGGC
>Ga0302228_10000241_pt1 | contig 49927 bp, 48 predicted proteins | sample II_Palsa_N1_2_FD_193519 | JGI IMG/M metagenome (GOLD analysis project Ga0302228, IMG submission 193519) | Peat permafrost microbial communities from Stordalen Mire near Abisko, Sweden - II_Palsa_N1_2 | ecosystem: Environmental > Terrestrial > Soil > Palsa > Peat permafrost | place: Sweden... | reverse complement strand
AACAGCTGCAACAGGCGTCGCCCTGCTGCAGCAGCTTTGCCGATTTCTCCTATCAGAACATGTTGCCGTGGCAACCGGAGAAGTTCACCCTGGGTAGCGGCAGCATGGTCGCGAACCTCAACAATGCGCACAGTTATTTCCTGGCGTTCCGCCTGCCGGACAGCGCAAAACTGCCCTATCGGATCGCGTTGAAATCGGAATTGAATGGACGCTGGCTGCACTCCAGTTATCTGTTTGCGCCGACTATCGTGTTGCTCGATGCTGGCTTTCAACCGATCCGCACCGATGACATCAACTTGTGCGAACACATGGGCTGGGGCACGGAAACCACCGGCGCATTCGGCAGTGCCGAGGTCAACAACGACAAGGCGCGCTACGTCGTGGTCTACAGCTCGGCGGCACAACAGTCGGGCAAGACGTATTGGGAACAGTCGCCGCAGGCGTTCTCCACTACCGCCTCCACTCCGACGACAGTTCAGGTGGACAACACCAACAGCTTCAGCGTGCCGCACGGACCGGACGGTACGCTATGGGTCGGCATGATGAACAAGACCTACGCCAAGGCCGTGGACAACGCGATCTGCAAAAAACCAACGCCGGGTGATGGCGTGCTCAACACGCTGCGCACGCTGCCGACGCCGTGGAGCAACAGCAGTAGCAGCACGAGCAACGGCAGCAACAGCAGCACGGCCAATAACACCAGCAACAACAGCAACACCACTGACGCTGGCAACAAGACCGCTGGCGGCAGCAATAGCCAATGATCATCCTGTATCTCGCGTTGCTGGTCGTCGGTGGCTGCCTGTTTGTGCTGTCCTATGTGGCGCAGTACCGGATCGCTGCGTTGATGCGCAACCGCTACCCGCAGCAATGGAAAATCATTGCGGAACCGGAACATGGCAAGGCCAGCGCGTTGCGCACCTGGGTTCGCATGCAACATGTGTTGCGTTCACCGGCATTGCCCGCGCTCGAGGATGCGGACATCGACGGCTGGCAACGCGTTTGGCGTTACAGTCCGTGGCTCGGCTGGCCGTGCTGGCTCGCCGCGCTGGGTATGCGTCTGCTGACGCACTGAAACCATCCAAGAAGGAATCGGCATGCAACTGGATCTGAGCGGGCGTCATGCCCTGGTGTGTGGCGCTTCCCAGGGCATCGGTCGTGCCAGCGCGATCGAGTTGGCCGAACTGGGCGCCAACGTCACGCTGCTGGCACGCTCCAGCGACGCGCTGCGGGCGGCCGTTTCCACCCTACCCCGTGCACATGCTGGCCAACAGCATGGATGGCGTAGCGTCGACATGCTGGATACCGCCGGCCTGCAGGCCGCAGCCACCGATATCGCCGACAGTCAGCCGGTCAATATCCTGATCAACAATACCGGCGGCCCTCCAGGCGGCCCGGCCCACACCGCCACGGCAGACGCGTTCGAAACGGCGTTTCGTCAGCACCTGCTGGGTAACCAGACGCTGCTGCAGGCGCTCCTGCCCGGCATGCGTGCGAGTGGTTACGGGCGCATCGTCAACGTGATCTCTACCTCCGTGAAGGAACCCATCGCCGGCCTCGGCGTTTCCAACACCGTGCGCGCCGCCGTCGCTGGCTGGGCGAAAACCCTCGCTGGAGAACTGGCCGCGGACGGCATCACCGTCAATAACGTATTGCCGGGCTACACACGCACCAACCGACTGGATAGCCTGCTTGCCACGCAGGCCAACTCCAGCGGCCGCAGCGAGGATGAAATCGCCGAGACTCTGATGGCTACCATCCCCGCCCGCCGCTTCGGCGAGGCCAGCGAAATTGCGGCCGTGATTGCGTTCTTGTGCACACCGGCGGCGGCTTACGTCAACGGCGTGAGCATTGCAGTCGATGGCGGCCGCACCCGCGCGCTGAGTTGATGTAGAGCTTCCGTCCCTCGCCTTTATGGCACGCTGGTTTTAAGCTTGCGCGGATGTCTACCCTACGCTTAGCCAATCTGCTTGATGGTCGCCTGCAGGCACCCCTCCACGATGCATGGCTTGATGTACATGAACCGGCCACCGGCACCGTGTTTGCGCACTGTCCGGATTCCGGCACCGCAGACGTTGATGCGGCTGTCGCCGCCGCTGGCCGCGCCGCGACGGGCTGGGCGAATACTCCGATCGAAGAACGGGCACGCCTGCTGCAGGCGCTTGCCGATCTGATCGAGGCACGACTGGAGGAATTCGCCGCGCTGGAATCGCGCGACAGCGGCAAGCCGCTGAGCCTTGCGCGCAGCCTCGATATTCCCCGCGCCGTCAGCAACCTGCGTTACTTCGCGGCAGCCATCATCGGCTGGAGCAGCGAGTCGCACGCGATGGAAGCAGGCACGGTGGGTGCCAGCGCGATCAACTACACGCTGCGTCAGCCGCTGGGCGTGGTCGGCTGCATCAGTCCATGGAATCTGCCGCTGTACCTGTTCACCTGGAAGATCGCGCCGGCCCTGGCCGCAGGCAACACGGTCGTAGCCAAGCCATCCGAAGTGACTCCCTGCACCGCCGCGCTGCTCGGCGAACTATCGATCGCCGCGGGTTTCCCGCCTGGTGTGCTGAACATCGTGCAGGGTCGCGGGCCGACGGTTGGCCAGGCGATCGTGGAGCATCCTGCGGTGCAGGCGATTTCCTTTACCGGCAGCACGATCACCGGCGCGCATATTGCGAGCGCGGCTGCACCGCAGTTCAAGAAAGTGTCGCTGGAGATGGGTGGCAAGAATCCGGCCATCGTGTTCGCCGATGCGAATCTGGACGATGCGAACCTGGATATCATCGTGCGCTCCGGTTTCGCCAACCAGGGCGAAATCTGTCTGTGCGGTTCGCGCCTGCTGGTGCAGCGTTCCGTCTACGAGTCTTTCCGTGAGCGCTACGTCGAGCGGGTGCGGGCGCTGCGCGTCGGCGATCCCGATGACGCGCAGAGCCAACTCGGCGCGCTGGTGTCCAGGGCTCACTTCGACAAGGTGACCGGCTGCATCGAACAGGCGCGCACCGAAGGCGGACATGTTCTGTGTGGTGGTCATCCGATCCAGCTGCCCGGCCGCTGCGCAGATGGCTGGTTCATGGCACCCACCGTGATCGAAGGGCTGCCGTCTTCGGCGCAGACCAACCAGCAGGAAATCTTCGGGCCGGTGGTCACCCTGATGCCTTTCGAAGACGAAGCCGAGGCGCTGGCGATCGCCAACGACAGCCGCTACGGGCTTGCTGCGTCATTGTGGACACAGGATCTTTCCCGCGCCCATCGGCTCGCCGGCCAGCTAGACTTCGGCATCGTCTGGATCAATTGCTGGCTGTTGCGCGACCTGCGCACGCCGTTCGGCGGCGCCAAGCAATCCGGAGTCGGTCGTGAGGGTGGCGTCGAAGCACTGCACTTTTTTACCGAGCCGAAAAACATCTGCATTCGTTACTGACGGAGATCGATCGATGAAAATCGCGCCGATGGAGATCCCATCTTGACCAACCCACTGCAAGACCTGATCGACGGCAACCGCCGCTGGTCAGCCGCGATGAACGCGGCCGATCCGACGTTCTTCGAACAACTGGCCAAACAGCAGTCGCCGAAGTACCTGTGGATCGGCTGCTCCGATTCACGCGTACCCGCCACCCAGATCGTCGACCTGCCGCCCGGCGAAATTTTCGTCCAGCGCAATGTGGCCAACGTAGTCGCGCATAGCGATCTCAACTGCCTCAGCACGATCCAGTTTGCGGTAGACATTCTCAAAGTCGAACACATCATCATCGTCGGTCACTACGGCTGCGGCGGCATTCAGGCCGTATTGGACGAGCGCCGGCTTGGCCTGGTCGATAACTGGTTGCGGCATGTTGGCGACGTGGCGGAAAAGCACTCCGACATGCTCACCGATCTGAATTTGATGTCGCTGCGCAACGTGCGCTTGTGTGAACTCAACGCGATCGAACAGGCCACCAACACCTGTCGCACCACGATGGTGATGGATGCGTGGGAGCGCGGACAGAAACTCTCGGTGCACGCGTGGTGCTACAGCCTTGAGAATGGCCACATGAACGACCTTGGCATGCACGTCGACTCGCGCGCCTCGTTACAACCTGCCTACGAGGCGGCTTTGCAGCGGTTGGTGCAGCCACCGGTAATGCGTCCGTGAGCCAGATCATTCGCACCGATGCGGCGCCGACGCCCGTGGGCGCCTATCCGCACGCACGCAAGGTAGGCAACCTGCTGTTCCTGTCCGGTGTCGGACCGCGCCAACCTGGTAGCAATGGGATACCGGGAAACGTGCACGATGCCGATGGCCAGCTGATCAGTTACGACATCGAAGCGCAATGTCGGCAGGTCTTCGCCAATGTGCGTGCCGTGCTCGAAGCCAGCGGCGCTGTGTGGACCGACCTGGTTGATGTCACCGTATTTCTGACCGATATGCAGCGCGATTTTGCGGCGTACAACAAGCTGTATGCCGAGTATTTCGCCGGTGTCGATGCCTGTCGCACCACCGTGGGGGTCACCGCACTACCTACGGCGATCGCGATCGAGCTGAAGTGCATTGCGGCGCTGCCGCCATCCGCCCGCTAAACCACTGGCGCAGGCAACCAGACGCCACGCATCACCCATGAAAAAGCCCCGTCGGTGATACGACGGGGCCTCGATTCACGACAACGCCAACCTGTGACTATCAGCCAGCCGTGTGTGCAGGCGCCGGAGCGGCGGACGGCGGCGTAGCGGGCTGTTTCTTGGGGTGCTTGCTCTTGTTGCGGGTGGTCTTGGTCTTAGCTGCCGCCGGAGCGGCTGCCGTGCTCGCCGAAGCCGGAGCTTTGGCGGGAGCGCTCTGCTCGGTCGCCATCGCTGCCTGCGGGGCAGCAGCAGCCTGAGCCAGTACAGAACCGGAAAGAGCCACGCCCGCTACGAGCAGGGAAGCGATCGCAAGTTTACGCATCATGATTTGAGCCTCGCCGTTTAGATATCGCGAACCCGGCCGGAACCCGGCATCTCGGGTGGCGCGACAGCTCAACAATAACAGGACGATGGGGATACGCTACCTGAACAGAATACGGGATTTTCACGTCAGATCATCAACCTGGGCAGCCGCACTTTTACCGTGTCCGAGGGCACGTAATAGTTTGCGATCACTGCAGAGTGGCCTGCAGCAACTGGTCGATCAAATCCTGCACGGCAGGCGCTTTTCGGTCGTCGTATTCGAAGGTCTCCTCGTCCATGTAATTCAGTTGCGCAAGTTCCAGTTGCACCGCCTGCACGCCCGCTTCCGGGTTCCCGTATTGACGGGTGATGTAACCGCCCTTGAAGCGACCATTGACCGCAAAGCTAAATAGCGATTGCGACTTCAGACAGGCCTGCAGGCGCATCTGCAGAGTCGGGTCACAACTTGCCCCCGACGCCGTGCCGAGATTGAAATCCGGCAGTTGACCTTCGAACAGCAGTGGAACCCGACTGCGGATGGAATGGCCCTCCCATAGCACTGCACGGCCGTGCTCGGCGCACAGGTCGGCAAGTTCTTTCGATATGGCCTGATGATAGGGCTGCCAGAAGTCAGTTATGCGCTGTTGAATTTCGACGCCATCCGGCATTTCGCCATCCTGATACAACGGCTCGCCGTCAAAGCCAATCGTCGACACCAGGCCCGTTTCACTCTGACCTGGATAGAGTGCGTGACCATCGGCGGGCCGATTGAGGTCGATGACATAGCGCGACGCCACCGGCTTGAGCAGGCTGGCGCCAAGCGCCTGCGCCAACGGTTCGTACAGACGGCCCACATGCCAGTCGGTGTCCGGCGAATGTCGCGCCGCCGGGCGCATGCGCGCAGCGATCGCATCGGGAATGAAGCTGCCGTCGTGCGGCAGGCTGATCAACAGCGGCACGCGGCCGCGCTGCAAGGTGTAGTTGGCCATGCGCCATTGTAGTGGCGACGCGGGGAAGTCGGTTCAGCCCATTTGCAGAAGTTCTTCCGCCGAGGTGGGATGGATCGCCACGGTCGCGTCCAGGTCACGCTTGTGCAGACCCAGTTTCAACGCCACCGCGAATCCCTGCAACATCTCTTCAACACCCGGACCCAGTGCGTGGATGCCGACGACACGTTCCTCGTCGCCCACGCAGACCAGTTTCATCAAGCTCCGATCCTGCTTGCCTACCAATGCCCATTGCATCGGGATGAATCGGCGGTGGTGCACCGAAACTTCCGCACCGTACTGCTCCCGGGCCTGCTGTTCGGTGAGGCCAACCATGCCGAGGGGGGGCTTGGCAAAGACCACGCTGGGAATATTGTGGTAATCCAGGTGCGCGCGCGGCTGTCCGCCAAACAACCGATCTGCCAGGCAGCGTCCGGCAGCAACAGCCACCGGTGTCAGCGCCTTGTACTCGGTCACGTCGCCCACGCCGTGGATACCCTCGACGTTGGTGTTCTGCAGGGCATCGACGAGTACATGGTGATGCTCATCCGTCTTCACACCCACCGCGTCCAGTCCCAACGCCTCGGTATTGGGCACCCGTCCAACCGCCCACAGCAGTGCATCGTAAGGGCCGCGCGAACCCGCCTGCGCGTCGTCCAGCGAGATGCCTTCGGCCGTGCGATGCGCGGCCTGCACTGAGCTTTTCAGACTGACCCGAATGCCTTGCGTTTCCATTTGCTGCTGCAATGCCTGCACGAGTTCGGCATCGAATCCCTGCAACAGGGGTCCGTGCGCCAGTAGGTCCACTTCGGCGCCTAGCGCCTGCAGCAAGCAGGCGAACTCCACGGCCACATAACCGCCGCCAACGATCGCTATGCGGTGGGGCAAAACACTCAGATCAAAGACGTCATCGGAGACCATGCCCAGCTCGAAACCCGGCAGCTCCAGCCGACGCGGCCTTGCGCCTGTGGCAATCACGATCTGCGCTGCCTGCAACCGTTCGCCATCCGTCAGCTCGATCGTATCGGCTGCAACGAAGCGTCCGGCCTGAGGCACTACTTGAATACCGGCTTGCGCCAAATGCGTCGCATAGCGTTGCTCGATGGCGTCGATATAACGCTGTCGCAAGCCGCGAAAATGTTCCCCATCCAACGGTCCTGGCTGCGAGGCAAAACCAAACTCCAGCGCGAGCTGCTGTGCCTGCGCCAGTTGCGCGGCAAACCACAACGCCTTCTTCGGTACACAACCACGGTGCACACAGGTACCACCCAGCGCGGCGGGGTCGAGCAGTGCCACGCGCGCACCGTGCTGCGCGGCACGGATGGCCGTAGCCAGGCCACCCGACCCGGCACCCAGCACGATCAGGTCATGGCTTGTTGTCATTGCGGGACCTCGGTCATTCGTGACGAACCTAGCAGCAAACCGCTGATGTCGTCGTCAACTGGAAGCCGAGAGGAGTCACTCGCCACCCGGTGTACTTACAACCCAAAGCGTGCCGGTGCATACGGCGTGGGATCGATCGGCGCAGCGGAGCCATCCAGCATCGATGCGATCAGTTCGCCGGTCGCTGCCGACATGCTGACGCCAAGCATGCCGTGCGCGGTCGCCAACAGCAGGTTCGACCAGCGGGCGCTCGGACCGATGATGGGCACCTCGTCCATGCTCATGGGTCGCCAACCCCACCACTCTTCCAATAATTCGGGACCTTCAGGCTGATGCAGGCCGTTGGCCGCGCCGTGGCGTAATGCATCGATTCGTGTGCGATTGAGGCCCTCCGCATAACCGGAAAATTCCATCGTGCTGCCGAGACGGTAACCGCTTTCCCAGGTGGTCACGCAGACAGCTGCCTCGCGCAGCACCAGTGCATGCTTCGGCGCGCGCTCGGGTCGGCTATAGGTCAGCGAATAGCCTTTGCCTGGTTGCATCGGGAGGCGCAGGCCCAGGGTTTTTCCCAGTAATGGCGACCATGCGCCGAGCGCCAGTACCACGCTGTTCCCCTGGAATACGCCACCACTGCTGTGCACCTGGGCGATGCGGCCGTTGTCGGTGGTGAAGCTTTCAATGCGCGCGCCGGTCTCGATGATTCCACCCAACTCGCGCACGCGACGTGCCAGTTCGGCCGCGTAACGATCCGGCCGCAGTCTTGCATCGCCAGGATGAAACAGACCACCGACCACACCGGGCTTCAGCGCCGGCTCCATTGCTTCGACGTCGTCACCACGCAGGCGCTGCACTTCGACACCAAGACGGTCCAGCACGGCGGCATGATGGCCTTCATCGTCCGCCTGCATTTTTGCCGTGCGATAGACGTACAGCACACCTTCTTCGGTGAACTCGCAATCGAGTTTGTCGTCGCGTACCAGCTCGCCCAACAGCTGACGTGAGCGCGACAGGATCGACGAGCGTGCGGCGGTCGCGCGTTCGAAATCACGCCAGTTGCAGTGCCGCGCAAAACCGAGCAGCCAGCGTAGCCGTGGGCCGTCGAGCCGGGGATTGAGGTAGAACGGCGCCTCCGCTTGCAGCATCGAACGTAACGCCATCCCGATCACGCCAGGCTTCGCCAGCGGCGGTGCGTGGCTTGGTGTAATCGTGCCGCAGTTGCCATGCGAGCTACCGCAGCCGGGCGTGCCCTGCTCCAGTATGCGCACGCTGGCGCCCGCCTTCAGCAGGTAGAGCGCGCAGCTAAGGCCAATCACGCCGCCGCCGAGGATCAAGACATCGCTTTTTGAGGCATCCATCCGCCCATTCTAGCGGTGCTGAAACACAGATCGCTGAGCCCGCAGCGCCCATCGCAACCGCAATAATCTGCGGGCCGCCCGCTCAACAGGATTAGCGCTGCTGAATTCGTCCAATTTCTCAGAACTTCCTTCCAAGTAATTGATTTGATAACCTCGGCACCACTAACGCCGAGGTTGTTCCATGCGCAGGGATCCCGTTGCCAGCTTCGCGCCTACGTCATCGCTGCGGCATGCGGCACGCCTGCTGCCGCCGGCGATTCTCGCGCTGCTGCTGGCCGCCTGCGCCAGCAGCCCGCATCGGCACGAGGCGACGTTCAAGGATTCACATTCCGCGCTGGCGGACGAGCCTGCGCGGGCGCCTTCGGCGGAGAGCGCGGGTACCGCAAATGATGTGCTGTTCCGCGCCATGGCGTTGGTGGGCACGCCTTATCACTGGGGTGGCAATACGCCGGAAGGCGGCTTTGATTGCAGCGGGCTGGTCGACTACGTGTATAGCCATGCGGCTTATATGTCCCTCCCGCATAGCTCACGCGGGATGTCTGAATTGAACGGGATGAAGGTGTCCAGGATGACCGACCTGGCGAGCGGCGATCTGGTGTTCTTCGGCAGCAGCAGCGGCATCAATCATGTCGGCGTGTATGTGGGCAAGGGCCGGTTCGTGCATGCACCGAACAGCGGCGGCACGGTGCGGCTGGACGATATCGATGGGCCGTACTGGCGGGATCATTTTGAATATGGGAAGCGGTTGTTGAATTGAGGGTGGGCTGGGCTGGCTTGAGGCTGCAGGTTGAGCTTGAGGCGGCGTGGACCCTTACCCCAACCCTCTCCCGGAGGAGAGGGAGAGGGGGCAAACGAAGAACAGCGCCCAAGGGGCGCCGTTCGGTTTTATTTCATAAGAGCGGGGCTCTTATCAGTGTGCTTCGGCGCCCGGTGCGTGCGCATGGCCGTGCTGGATTTCTTCTTCGGTGGCATCACGCACTTCGCCAACGCTGACATCGAAATGCAGCTGCTTGCCAGCCATCGGATGGTTGAGATCCACGTCGATCGCGGTCATGCCGATCTTGTGCACGGTCACCACGCGCTGACCGCCTTCCTTCAGCTGCAGTGTGGTCGCCATGCCCGGCTTGAGGCGGTTCGCCTGCGGGAAATATTTCTTCGACACACGCTGGATCTGGCCTTCCTGACGCTCGCCGTAGCCCTCGGCTGCTGGCACCTCGACCTGCAGCGTATCGCCGGCCTCATGGCCCTCCAGCGCCTTTTCCAGGCCGGGAATCAGCTGGCCATGGCCAAGCAGGATCCACAACTGTTCGTCGCGATCATGCGAGCTCTCAACCTTTTCGCCATCCACTGTAAGGGTGTAGTGGAGTGCGATGACCTTGTCTTTGCCAGCCTTCATTGCCTGTCTCGTCGATGGGATCAAACCGGGGATTCTAGCAGTACGCCCTATGACTGCCCGCGATCAGGACGACTGCTCCTGTTGGCCGAAACCGACCCCTCTCGCCTCCGGGCCCAGCCAGGTCAATAGCGCCAGCAACAAAGCTACCGCGCCGATCCACAGCGACATCGACCATGCGAAGTCACCGCCATGCCGCTGTGCGATCCACGTTTGTGCGGTGGCGGTGATCGCCGCCAGCAGGTTGCCCATCTGATAGGCGAAACCGGGCAAGGTGCCGCGCAGGTGGTCCGGCGACAGCTCGTTGAGATGGGTCGGCACCACGCCCCAGGCGCCCTGCACCATCACCTGGATGAGAAACGCACCAAGCCCCAGCAGCACTAGCGAGCCGCCATACATCCACAACGGGATCACCGGTATCGCCAGCAGCGCGGCGATGATGATCGCCTTGCGTCGGCCGATGCGTTCGGACAGCGAACCGAAATACAGGCCACCGGCCAGCGCGCCGAGATTGAGCAGCGCAGCCAGCATGAACGCCGTGCCCGAACCCGCCGGAATATGCAGGTTCACCTGCAGGAAGGTCGGATACATGTCCTGCGAGCCATGGCTGAACATGTTGAATGCGGCCATCAGGATCATCAGGTACAGAGCGAGCTTCCATTGCCCCTGCATCGATTCCCGCAGGCTGCGTCGGGGCTGCGAACGCTGCTGCTCCTGCCACACCGTCGACTCCGGCACCTTGCGCCGGATATACAGCACCAGCAGGGCGGGTACCGCACCGACCACGAACAGCCCGCGCCAGCCGATGTGATCGACCAGCAGCCAGTTCGCCAGCGCGGCAAGGAAGAAACCGCACGGGTATCCACTCTGCAACAAGCCGGAAATGGCCCCGCGCGCCTTCGGCGGTATCGACTCCATCGCCAGCGACGCGCCGATACCCCATTCACCGCCCATCGCAATACCAAACAGGAATCGCAGTACCAGCAACGCCGTCAGCGATGGCGCGCCTGCAGTGGCCAGCTCGAACACCGAGAACAAGATCACGTCGAGCATCAGGATCGGGCGCCGCCCGAAGCGATCGGCCAATCTTCCAAACAGCAGCGCCCCCAGCGGCCGCGCTGCCAGCGTCAGGAACAGCGCATACGTGATATCGGCCTTGCCGACGCCAAATTCTTTGGCGACCGCGACGATGACGAAAGTCAGCAGGAAATAATCGAATGCATCGAGCGTCCAACCTAGAAAACTTGCCAGCACCGTATGTCGCTGGGTGACGTTGAGTTCCCGCAAAGGCGCAAACAGTGACATCGGCTTTCCTTGTGTCGAATCGGCAGGTTGTCGCTATCGTATGCATGACAACGGCAGCTCGCGCAACGTGGGCGACCACAACCGAGCGCACCGGCTGCGGCATCCCCAGGGCCGCATGGATGGCATCTCTCATCGGCCCATTCAACGGCAATCTGGTCGAGGCGCGATGACCTCGCTGAAAGGTGCCGACGGTGCCGACGGCGCATTCGTTCAGGTTCATCCCAGCAAAAACAGACGCGACAGCCATTGTCCAGCTATACTTGCCGGCGCAGTCGCTCTGACTGCTGCGACTTCCGTCGCCCCTTCCCTTAGTTTGCAACACGGTATGAACACTCCGGGTTGCTCAGGAGTGTTACATGTCTTTCGATTCGCTGGGCCTTGCGCCCGCGTTGTTGCGTGCGCTTGCCGATTACGGCTACACCCAACCCACACCGATCCAGGCCGCCGCGATTCCTCCGGCGCTGGAAGGTCATGACCTGCTTGCTGCCGCCCAGACCGGCACCGGCAAAACGGCGGCGTTCGCGTTGCCGCTGCTGCAGAAACTGTCGACCAGCGGCCAGACCATGACGCGCCGTCCGCGCGCACTGGTTTTGACTCCGACCCGCGAGCTCGCTGCGCAGGTACATGAAAACCTGCGCGACTACGGCAAGCACATGCAGGTCAGCGCCACCACCATCTTCGGCGGCGTCAGCATGGGCCCGCAGATCAACGCACTGCGTCGCGGCGTCGATGTCGTGATTGCCACGCCTGGTCGCCTGATGGACCACATGCAGCAGCGCACGCTGGATCTGTCCGGCGTGGAAACGCTGATCCTGGACGAAGCCGACCGCATGCTCGACATGGGCTTCCTGCCGGCACTGAAGCGCATCCTTGTCGCGCTGCCGAAGAAGCGCCAGACGCTGCTGTTCTCGGCCACCTTCGCACCGGCGATCAAGACGCTGGCGATGGAGTTCATGCACAACCCGCGCGAGATCTCGGTGAGCACGCCGAACACCGTGGCGACCCTGGTCAGCCATCAGGTGCATCCGGTCGATGCGTCGCGCAAGCGCGATCTGCTGCTGCATCTGCTGTCGGTCGACAGCCGTCGCCAGACGCTGGTGTTCAGCCGTACCAAGCACGGCGCCGACAAGCTGGTGACGTTCCTCAACGCCTCCGGCCTGCGCACCGCAGCGATCCACGGCAACAAGAGCCAGAACGCCCGCACCCGCGCACTGAGTGACTTCAAGACCGGCCGCGTGACCGTGCTGGTTGCTACCGATATCGCTGCCCGCGGCATCGATATCGAGCAGCTGCCGATCGTCATCAACTTCGATCTGCCGATGGTTGCCGAAGACTACGTGCACCGCATCGGCCGTACCGGCCGTGCCGGTTCCGAGGGTCTGGCGGTGTCGCTGGTCAGCCATGACGAGTCCGGTCTGCTGCGCGATATCCGCAAGCTGCTCAGCCAGGACATCGCGCTCAACAACGTTCCGGGCTACGAGCCGTCGGCGCCGCTGCGCCTGGATGCCGGCGCACCGCGTCCGGTGCAGCGTCCGCAGCAGCGTGCACCGCAGCGCCAGCCGCGTCAGGGCAAGACCTCGACGTCGGCACGTCCGAACGGTTTTGCGCCGTCAGGTCGCGGCGAACATGCCGCCGGCAATCACAAGCGTCGCTCGAATCAGCGACCGGCCGCCAAGGCCTGAAGCTGCGCGTAGGGTGAGTTGGTGATATTCGAAGATGGCGGCCAATGGCCGCCATCTTCGTTTATGGCGCATGGATTTCTGCCATCGCACCGCATGACTCGCGTTCGTGAGGTTATGGCAGACCCAACGCCTGGGCGTGATGGCGCAAATGATCGTCCATGAAGCTGGCGATGAAGTAATAACTATGGTCGTAACCAGGATGCCTGCGCAGCAGCATCGCCTGCCCGGCTTCGGCACAAGCCTGGTCGAACAGCTCGGGTTTCAGCTGGGTCTGCAGAAACGGATCGGCATCGCCCTGGTCGATCAGGATGGTGCCGGGAAACGTCTGGCGTCGTACCAGTTCGCAGGCGTCGTAGTTGGCCCATGACTGGCGGTCGGCACCAAGATAACGCGATAGCGCCTTCTCGCCCCAGGGCACCTGGCTCGGTGCCACGATGGGCGCGAAAGCGGAAACCGAGCGGTAGCGCTCAGGATAGGTCAGCGCGATGGTGAGTGCGCCATGGCCACCCATCGAGTGACCGCAGAGGCCACTGCGCGATGTATCCGCCGCAAAGTGCGCGCCGATCAACGCCGGCAGTTCGTTCGCCACGTAACTGTGCATCCGAAACCGTGATGACCACGGCGCCTTGGTGGCGTCGACATAGAAACCGGCACCCTCACCGAACTCCCAATCGCCGGTGGCACCGTCGATGCCGGTGGCACGCGGGCTGGTGTCGGGCATCACCAGCACCAGGCCGTACTCGGCAGCCAGCCGCTGTGCGCCGGCCTTGATCGTGGCAGTTTCCTCGCTGCAGGTCAGCCCGGCCAGGAAATACAGTACCGGTGGTTTTTTGTGGATGGCAGGGTCAGGCAGAAACACGGCAAAGCGCATCGGGCCGCAGCTCGTGGAGTCGTGTCGGTAGAAACCCTGCAGCCCACCGAAGCAACGTTGCTCGGAGATTGTCTCGATCATGTTCATGACCATCCCCGCCGCCATGCAGTCATGAAGATCATCATGCTCAACGCTCCTGATCCGTCGGCCGCAGCAGTACCTCGTTGATACAAACGTGAGCAGGCCTGCTGACACAGAACAGGATGGTCTGGGCGATATCTTCTGCCCGCAGTTGGCGCATGTCTCCGATGCGCGCGCTGAGCGCCTGCTTGCTGCCCGCATGACCTATGTGGTCGCGCAGTTCCGTATCCACCATGCCAGGCTCGATCACGCTGACCCGGATGTTGTCCATGTAGACCTCGCGCCGCAGTGCTTCGGAAAAACCCACCACTCCGAATTTGGTCGCCGCATAAGCGGCCGCGTTGGGGTTGGCGACGCGTCCGGCCACCGAAGCCACGTTGACGATATGCCCTTCGCGACGCGCACGCATGCCACTCAGCGCGGCCTGGGTCGAGGCGATCAAGCTGAGCACGTTGAGCTCCAGCATCTGGCGCCAGCGACCGAGATCGGCTTCGGCAACGGGCTCCAGGTACATCACCCCGGCATTGTTGATCAGGATATCGAGTCGCCCGTAGTGTGCCTCCGTAGCAGCAACGACCCGCTGGGCCTCTGCTTCGGCAACCAGGTCGGCCGTGAGGATCAGTGGCTCCGCGCCGAGCTCGGTCAGCTTTGCAGCTACGGCTTCCAGGCGATCCCTGCGCCGCGCAGCGATCGCCACCCGTGCCCCTGCCTCCGCCAACGCCAGAGCGGTGGCCTCGCCGATGCCCGAAGATGCGCCGGTAACCAGCGCCACGCGGCCCTCTAAACGATTCTTCATGGATAATTCCCTGGGTAATGGAGACAACTGGCCCGCAGCGGAAAGAGTCGGGACAGATCAGGATGTTACAATTGCCGACATTCTCCCGCATGCCACCCCGCATGCCATGTCGAGGTCCCCCCATGTCATCCCCCGTTTCCGACAACGCCCCGGTTCCGTCCGGCTTTGGCGCACTCGCTCTGCACCCTGACGTATTGCGCGTACTGGCCGACGTTGGCTATGAGTCGCCTTCGCCGATCCAGGCCGCAACCATTCCGCCACTGCTGGAAGGCCGCGATGTGCTCGGCCAGGCGCAGACCGGCACCGGCAAGACCGCCGCGTTCGCGCTACCGATCCTGTCGCGTCTGAATTCACGCGCGGGCAAGCCACAGGCGCTGGTACTGGCGCCAACGCGCGAATTGGCCATCCAGGTGGCTGAAGCGTTTCAGAAATACGCCACGCATATCCCTGGTTTCCAGGTGCTGCCCATCTACGGTGGCCAGAGCTACGGCCCCCAGCTGCACTCGCTAAAGCGCGGCGTGCATGTTGTGGTCGGCACGCCCGGCCGCGTCATCGATCATCTGGACAAGGGCACGCTGGATCTGTCCGAGCTGAAATATCTTGTGCTCGATGAAGCCGACGAAATGCTGCGCATGGGCTTCATCGACGATGTCGAGAAAGTGCTGCTGGCGACACCGCCGCAGCGCCAGGTCGCACTGTTTTCCGCGACCATGCCGAGCGTTATCCGCAAGATCGCGCAGAAGCACCTAAAGGATCCGGTCGAGGTCACCATCAAGTCCTCCACCAGCACGGCGCCGAATATCCGCCAGCGCTACTGGTTCGTCAGCGGCATGCACAAGCTCGATGCGATGACCCGCATTCTCGAAGCCGAACCGTTCGACGCGATGATCATCTTCGCGCGCACCAAGCAGGCCACCGACGAGCTGGCCGGCAAGCTGCAAGCGCGTGGCCTGGCCGCTGCAGCGATCAATGGCGACATTGCGCAACCGCAGCGCGAGCGTGTGATCCAGCAGCTTAAAGACGGCAAGCTGGACATCCTGGTGGCCACCGACGTGGCTGCGCGTGGCCTCGACGTGGACCGCATCAGTCACGTGATGAACTACGACATCCCATACGACACCGAGAGCTATGTGCATCGCATTGGCCGCACCGGTCGTGCCGGGCGCAGTGGCGAGGCGATCCTGTTTGTGAGCCCGCGCGAAAAAGGCATGCTGCACGCGATCGAGCGCGCTACCCGGCAGCCGATCGAGCAGATGCAGTTGCCTTCGGTCGACGTCGTCAACGACGTGCGCATCGGCAAATTCAAGCAGCGCATCAGCGACATGCTGGCCGTCGGCGAGCTGGGTCAGTTCCAGCAGTTGATCGAGCAGTACGAGCAGGAACACAACGTGCCGGCGATCGAGATCGCCGCTGCGTTGGCGCGCATTGCCCAGGGTGACCAGCCACTGCTGCTGCCACCGCAACCGAAGCGTGAAAAGTACGAACCGGCAACGCGCGAAAATACTTCGCGCGAGCGCCCCTCGCGTGAGCGGGTGCCGCGTGAGCGTGCGTCAGCTGAGCGAGCACCTCGCGAGCGCAGCGCCAGCGAACGCAGGCCTTCGGCCGAGCATGACGGCGCCGCCAGTCATCCGCCACGTGAGCACAAGCCACGCGAGCACGCTGCGCATGACGGCGCGCCGCCGCGCGAATTTGGCCACCGTCCGGCACGTGCGCATGCCACCGAGGAAGGCAAGCGCACCTACCGCATCGAGGTGGGTCACGAGCACGGCGTGAAGCCAGGCAATATCGTCGGCGCGATCGCCAACGAAGCCGGGCTGGAAAGCCAGTTCATCGGCCGCCTCAGTATTCGCGACCACTACAGCCTGATCGACCTGCCCGACGGCATGCCGAAGGAAGTTTTCGAACATCTGAAAAAAGTCTGGGTCGTGCAGCAGCAGCTGCGCATCCACGAGTGGGACGGCAAGGACACCGACACCGCCAGTGCCGCACCGACACACAAACCGGGCGGTTTCAAGAAGCCGGCCGGGTTCAAGCCGGGCGGCTTCAAATCGGGCGATACAAAACCGCGACACAGTGGCGGCAAGCCGCCGCATCGCAAGTAGACAGCGATTGCGGCAGCGCGAAGCCCGATCGTTTCAATCGGGCGACGGAACGTTTCCCGCGCGTTTCTTTGTCTAACGCTGGAAATGTCAGGATCGCCCATATTTCAAGGCGATCCCCCGAGGTGATCCTGCCATGACTGCCCTGCCCAGCCTCTACGTTTCCCACGGTTCGCCGATGACTGCGTTGCAACCGGGCTTGACCGGTGCGCGGCTGGCCGAGCTGGCGGCTGCGTTGCCGCGCCCCAGGGCGATCGTGATCGCCAGTGCGCACTGGCTCGCGCGCCAGCCGCAAGTCGGCGGGGCAAGCCAGCCGGAAACGGTGCACGACTTTTACGGCTTTCCACAGGCATTGTTCGATATCGAGTATCCAGCAGCGGGAGCACCCGCAATTGCCACAAAGGTCGTGGCGTTGCTCGGTGCGGCGGGACTTGCTGCAACACTCGACCCGACTCACGGTATCGACCACGGCGTGTGGGTACCGCTGCGCCTGCTTTACCCGGATGCCGACATTCCGCTGGTGCCGCTGTCGATTCAGCCCGAACTCGGGCCTGAGCATCAGTACGCGCTGGGACGTGCACTGGCGTCGTTACGCGACGAAGGCGTCCTTTTGATCGGCTCGGGCAGCATCACCCACAACCTGCGCGACCTGCGTGCCGGCTACAGCGCCGAGCAGCATGCCCCCTATGTAAAACCATTCATCGACTGGATCGAACAGCGGCTGGCGGCGGGTGACATCGACGCCTTGCTCGACTACCGCCGACAGGCCCCATTCGCCGAACGCGCGCATCCCACCGACGAGCACCTGCTACCGCTGTTCTTCGCCCTCGGCGCAGCGGGACCGAATGCGCATGCGCAGCGCATCGACGCAGGGATCGACATGGGCCTGCTGGCAATGGACATCTATCGCTTCGATTGAGTTGCACAGCGCCGGCGTAGATTGGGGCGAGCGCAGCGATGCCCAACATGGCATGGCCGCAATGCCCCGCCTATATCGAGGCTCAACGTGCTGGGCATCGCTGCGCTCACCCCAACCTACGCGCCGTGCCAGTCCTGCGGCGTCAGCGGCGGTAGGCCGTATTTGAGACGTGCCCGATCGCATTGCGGATTGATCGCGCCGGACTCCCACGATGGCGTCACCTCACGACACACCGACGGTCGCTGCGCGTAGATGCTGCAATGGGTGGCCTCTCCGACCGTGCCTCGCAATGCGACGCAGTGCGGCTGGGCGGCGTCGGTGCCGCGCATCGCGAGTCGATGTGGATCAAGCTTTTCGGTGAGATCAGGCGGCACGTTACCGCCCAGTGAGGCTTGCGCCTCCGACCAGTGAAACGCCACGCGAAAGGCAGCGCAACAGGCACCGCAACTTAAACAGGGATGTTCCACCAGACTGGCCAACGCGCATCCCGCGGCGCGCAACGCGCGAATTTTAAACGTTGAATACCAGTCGAAGTCGAATGGGCGCGCCTAGGGCGCGCCCGCAAACGTGTTGCACTGACCCATGTCACCGCTAGCGAAGCCGGCCTTGAACCATTTTACCCGTTGCGCCGATGTGCCGTGAGTAAAAGAGTCGGGCACGACGCGGCCCTGTGCCTGCTGCTGTAGCGTGTCGTCGCCGATCTGGCTGGCGGCATTGAGCGCCGACTCGATGTCACCGGGCTGCAGCCATTGCAGGCGTTGCTGACTGTGATTGGCCCATACGCCAGCGAAACAGTCTGCCTGCAACTCCTGCCTCACGGACAAGCCATCGGCGCCATCCATCGGTGCGCCGCGACGACGTGCCGCGTCCACTTGATCGAACACGCCGGTGAGTTTTTGCACGTGATGACCGACTTCGTGCGCGATGACATACGCGCGCGCAAAGTCGCCCGAGGCATGGAAGCGATCCTGTAGTTCCTGGAAGAACGCCACATCCAGGTACACCTTCTGATCCCCCGGACAATAGAACGGACCCACCGCCGTCGACGCCGCGCCGCAGGCGGTATTGACGCCGCCGCTGAACAGGTCGAATTTGGGATCGACATAGGTTTTGCCATTTGCCGCGAAGATGTCGCCCCAGGTCTTTTCGGTCGAACCGAGAATCCTGCTGACGAACTCCTTCTGCTGCGGATCGACCTGAGCCGGCACGCCGCTCTGCACCGATCCATTGGGCTGGCTGCCTCCCTGATCCAGCAACGCCAGCGGATTCTTGAAAAATATCCAGCCAAGAATCGCCATGATCAGGATGCCGCCCAGGCTCATCCCGCGCCCGCCTCCGAAGCGCGGACCGCCGCCACCGCCACCGCTATCCACTTCGACATTGTTGCTGCTTTCGCCTTTCTGCCAGTCCATATGTCCCCCGCTGAGAGGTGCACGACATCCCATGCTGTGACCGACGATAACTCCTCCAGCGGGCTCACGCCAAGCACCCGCTGCGGCTACAGTAGGCGATCTTTCAAGAGGATCCGCCATGAGTCATCTGCCCGCCCTTGTCACCCTGCTCACCGTGCTGCTGTTGGCCGCCAACGTTTACGTGGTAGGCCGGGCTCGTGGCCGTTACGGCATCAAGGCGCCAGCGGTCAGCGGCCATCCGGCGTTCGAGCGCGCTTATCGGGTGCAGATGAACACGCTGGAAAACACTGTGATGTTTTTGCCGACGCTATGGTTGGCGGCGACCTATGGTTTTGGTGGATGGGCGGGCATCGCCGGACTCGTCTGGCTGGTTGGCCGCGTCTGGTACGCAGTGGCCTACCTGAAGGACGAAAGCAAGCGCGGGCCGGGGTTCACGGTGAGCAGCATCGCCTGGGCAGCCCTACTGATAATGGCCTGCATCGGCGTCTACCGCGTGATGCTGCTCGGCTGAGTTGCAGGATCGCGACGATCTCCCGGCGACCGTGCCACTTGGCAGGATTGCCCGGGTAGGCAGCGGGCCGGTAGCGTTCAGGCCATGAACATCACATGTTTCCACTCAGACGGGGGCATGTGCCGTGGCAACCACCCGCACCGCCGGATGACATGTACGACGAAGCTTCTCCCATGCCTCCCTTGATGCCCCCTGCGCAGAGCGAGGGACATGCCGGTGAGCAGCCTCCGAATCTGTGGGCAGCCCTGGGGTTGATCGTGCTGTATTTTCTGCTGCAGGCGGCGAGCAGCACACTGGTCGTGCTGGCCATCGAAGTGGCACAAGGATTTCACCTGCAGCAAGGGGTGAAGGGGTTGGGCGCAGCGGCCCGAACGCTGCTCGCAAAACCCGATCTCGAGGCGGTGACGGCGATGCTTACGCTGTGCATCAGTGCAGCGGTGACGCTGTTCGTGGCGTATCGGAAATGGCCACGACTATGGTCACTCACCTTGCCACCGGGTTTGGGTTTCACCTGGCCCACGCGCCCATTGTTCTTCACGCTGGCGGTCGTGGTGGGATTGACCGCACCGCTGCTGGGCGGCCTGCTCACCCACCTGCTTGCACAACACCACGACGTGAGCCAGAACATCCAGCAACTCGGTAGGGCGACCTCACCGGAACTGCGTATTCCGCTGGTGCTGGTCGTAACGAGCGTGGGCCCACTGGTGGAAGAGCTGCTGTTTCGCGGAGTGCTGCTGTCGGCGTTGCTAAACCCGGTGCTGATACCGCGACGGCGTATCGGCTGGGCGGTGTTGATCAGCTCACTGGCGTTCGCGCTGGTGCATCTGCCGGGGCTGAACTGGCAGGCTTACGCACTGCCGCAGCTGATGCTGCTCGCGCTGGTACTGGCATGGTTGCGGCTGCACTCTGGCTCGATCTGGCCTGGGGTGCTGGCGCATGGCTCGTACAACTTGCTGGCGGTGGCAGCCTGGTTTGCGGCGAGCCACCTGACCGGCTGAGAACTAGGTCAAAGCGGTGCCGAATTCGCGCAACAAACGCGCCGTTTCAAAAACCGGTAAACCCATCACGCCCGAATAGCTGCCTTCCAGATGTTCGATCAGCAGCGCGCCGCGACCCTGGATCGCATACGCACCCGCCTTGCCGAACGGCTCACCGGTGGCGACGTAAGCTTCGATGGTCGGCGCATCCAGCGGGCTGAAACGCACGCGCGAAACCGATGTTTCGGACTGCTCCCGTTGCGCACTGACAACCCATACCGTGGAAATCACTTCATGCGTACGACCCGAAAGGCGCCGCAGCATGGCAGCGGCGTCTCCTGCGTCGCGCGGCTTGCCGAATACCTCATCGTCCAGTACCACTTCCGTGTCTGCGCCAAGCACGACGGCGCCATCCACACCGTCCAGGCCGAGCAACCCGGCACGCGCCTTGTCGCGCGCCACACGGCTCACGTATTCCAGCGGTGATTCACCGGGTATCCGCTGCTCGGGCACATCGATAGCCAATACGGCGAAATCGATACCCAGTTGCTCCAGCAACTGGCGACGGCGCGGCGACTGCGAGGCGAGATGGAGCATGGTGTGCTTCCGGATCAGCAACGGGACGCAAGCATAGCCGTGCTCAAAGAGAGAGGTGGTACTCGCAAAACTGGCGGTCACGTTGCCAGCCCAGCGACTCATACAACGCCTGCGCCGGTGCGTTATCCAGCGCCGTGGACAATGACAGACTGGCCGCGCCGAGCGATCGCGCCTGCTCGGCCGCCGCGCGAAGCAGCGCGGCCGCGACGCCCTGACGGCGCGCGCCCGTCGCTACAAACAAGTCGTTGAGCAGATAGATACGCACCGTACGCACCGACGAGAACAACGGATACAGCTGGGTGAATCCCAGGCCTTCTCCCCGTTCGTCGAGGGCCAAAAGGATCAGTGACTCATGCCGCTGGAAGCGCTCTGCGAGGAAGCCGCGCGCACGCGCGAGATCCGCCGGCTGGCCGTAGAACTGACGATAGTCATCGTAGAGCGGTGCCAGGCGGTCGAGGTCAGCGCTAGTAGCCTGTTGAATCTGGAAGTGCATTGCGTGGACGTCTCTGTAGATTGGGTTGAGCGCAAGCGAAACCCAACACCGACGCATCTCGGAAGGAAACCAATCGGGCCGCACACCGATGCAACGCTATTTCAGATCTGTCTGATAGGCAATCGTTGCATCCGTGCACGACCATACCTGCCGACAAATCACAACCTTATCGACATGGCAAATCTCAAAACTTGGCTTTTCAATCTTTTATTGCTCGTCGGCGGCCCGCTCGCCATTTTCGCGACCTACACCAGCAACGGCCAGATCGCCAAAGTGCTTGATCACGGTAAAACCGTAACGGCGGACATCAACGACGTTGAATGGACTACGAAAAACCACATCGTCAGCCATTACAAGCTGGATCTCAGCTTCACCCCCGCAGGCGGCACGCTGACAAAGGCGAAAATGTCGGTGGACTCATCCATCGGTGCCAGTGCACGCGACGACAAAATACAGACGATTGACGTGAAATATCTGCCGGAAGATCCGAGCGTAATTTACCCAGCCGATCTGGCGGGCCCCTCCGATGCAGGCTTCTATCTCGGCGGCGGCATGTTCTTTGCTGGTCTGGCCCTGCTCATCTCCCGACGTCGCAGGAAGTCAGTGTAAAGGCGTTAGCCGCAGCGCCCACTGCGTATGCCGTCAGGCACGATGGTAGGGGTGCCCGGCCGCGATGGTGGTAGCGCGATACAGTTGCTCAACCAACACGAGCCGTACCAGCATGTGCGGCAATGTGAGCGCTCCGAGTGACCAGCTTTGCTCTGCGCGCGCCAGCACCTCCGAGGCGTGACCGTCAGGTCCGCCAATCAGGAAGGCGAGATCGCGCCCAGCCATTCGCCACTTCGCCAACTGTTCGGCCAGCTCCTCGCTGGACCAGCTCTTGCCGCGACCATCGAGCGCCACAACATGGCTATCGCGCGGTAACGCAGAGAGGATCGCGACGCCTTCGTCGTGAGTTGCGCGGCCATCATCACGACCTTTGCCACGCATACCGGGCTTCAGTTCGATCAGTTCGAGGGGCAGCTCGTGCGAGAGCCGCTTGCGATATTCGGCAAAGCCTTCGGCTACCCAGCCAGGCATGCGTTCGCCGACGGCAATCAAGCGTGCGCGCATGCCGCGCCCTTATCCAAAAACACGCGCGTAGCGCCGCGTTCGCCTCCTCTCCCCTGCGGGGAGAGGTTTGAGGTGAGTGGCCGATCCAGCGTCTCACCCCGCACAACAATCAGCCAGCTTGAGCGGCGTCGGCATCGTGACCATGATCGCCCACTGTCCACAATCGTTCGAGACCGTAGAACTCACGGATGCGCGGCAACATGACGTGGACGATCACATCGCCCAGATCGACCAGCACCCACTCGCCCTCGACCTCGCCTTCCACGCCCAGCGGCATCACGCCCGCTTTCTTGGCGTATTTGGACACTTCATCGGCAATCGATTTGACGTGGCGTGCGGACGTGCCGGAGGCAATCACCAGCAGATCAGCGATGGAGGTCTTGCCACGAACGTCGATCTCGCGAACGTCCTTGGCTTTCAGTTCTTCCAGCGCGTCGATGACCGACTTGCGAAGGGTGGCCGTGGTAACGGACTTGTTCGTACGGGCAGTACTCAAGAGGGGGAGCCTCGATGCGTGATCGCAGCGCGAAATGGCGCGGGCGCAGTATAACCGCCCTGCCTGCCGGGGGTATTTTGAGCCCGGATCAAGGCTCCAGTGTCCGCTTGGCCAGCCGGTACTCGTACATCAGGCGCGCCACCAGTTCCGCAGCCGGCTGCGGGCGGACCAGGCCGGCTGCCTGGCCGCACCATTCGGACAACAGGTCGCCGCGCCCCGCCGCCGCCGCCGCACGCCGCAACGGCGCGGTCAGGGCATTCAGCACCGGGTACGGCAGGCCTTGGGCCGCCATTGGCATGGCCTCGACAAAGCGGTTGCGCAGGCCGCGGGCGGCCCGTCCGGAGAAGCCGCGGATGGTGGTGACCTGATATTCCTCGACCTGAGGCAGATCCTGCTTCCATGCCTCGGCTGCCGAACATTCCGGACAGGTGAGGAAGGCGGTACCGAGTTGGCTCGCTGCCGCGCCGAGGATCTCTGCCGCCAGCACACCGCGGCCATCCATGATGCCGCCAGCGGCAATCAGCGAAACATCCCTTGCATGGGCTGCCATCGCTCGCGCTGCCAGCGGCAGCAGCGCAAACAGGCCAATCATCGCGTCCTCGGCATCGTGCAGGAAGGTGCTTCGGTGCCCACCGGCTTCGGCGCCCTGCAAGGACACGGCATCGGCGCCAGCGTCAGCCCAGGCACGCGCCTCGGCGACCGTGGTCGCCGTACCAATGACGTAAATATCGCGCTGTTTCAGCTCGCGCAGCTGCGCCGGCGTGATCACGCCAAACGCAAACATCGCCACCGCCGGCCGTGCCTCGCACAACGCGGCGAATTGGTCGGAATAGCGCGGCGCCCATTGCGCCGGCAAGCTGGTGCGAATGTCGAGGCCCTCGCTTGCCATCAACGCATCGAGCTGCTCGCGTGCCTTCGTTATGGCCTCCGGGTCGACCTCGAAGGCATCGGGCAATACGAACAGGCCGATCGCGTACGGCCGGTCACTGAGTACACGGATCTGCGCGGCCTGATCCACGATCGCCTGCGGTTCCAGATAGCCGGCACCGAGCGAACCGAGGCCACCCGCATTTGACACGGCCGCCACCAGGGCGGGCGGCGTGGAACCGGACATCGGCGCCTGGATCAGCGGATGCTCGATACCGAGACGGTGGGCGAATGGCGAGCTCATGCTTGACGGCCTCAACTGACGGACGGCCAAGTATCCGCCGCCGCTGCGCACTGAGGAAGTGAAGCAGACACACTGGTGGGGACGCCATCGCGACGACGACCCACCAGCCAAGACCGGATGGGTCAGCCGCCAGAGTTCGTGGTGCCGTCGTTCTTCATCGGGTCGTTCTTCACGGCATCCTTTTTCATGCCCTCTGACTTCATGCCATCTGACTGCATGCTGTCCTTTTTCATTCCATCGGATTTCATGCCGTCGGATTTCATGGCGCCGCTGTGCATCGCATTTGACTTCGACGCGTCCATTTTCATCGCGGGAGTCTTCTGCATGGCATCGTGCGACATCGCCGTACTGGAGCTGGCGGCCATCGTGTCTTGCGCAAACGCGGTGGTAGCGGCAAGGCCGACCGTCATGGCGGCGAGGAGAAGTGTGGCAAGGCGTGCGTTCATCGAGAGATCCTTCGAAGGGAGATTTCAGACAGGGATGAAGTAATGGAGACAGTCATGCCGTCCCCACCACTTCTTTCGGCGCGCACCTGTCGACGGTTACATCCACCTCGAACACACCAGCTCGATCGAATCCGGCTAGCCCAATCCGGCCACGATGTTCACCGTGATCGCAATGATGAAAACATTGAAGAAGAACGAGATCACGCTGTGCAGCAATGCCACGCGACGCAGGTAACGGCTGGTGATCTGCACATCGGAGACCTGGAACGTCATGCCGATCACGATCGCAAAATAGGCAAAGTCCCAATAGTCCGGCTCTTTTGTGTCGGGAAACTCCAGTCCTGAATGTTTATCGCCCATATCGCCATAGAAGCCGTGTGCATAGTGGATCGCAAACATGGTGTTGAGGAACATCCAGCTCAGCACCACGCTGAGCGCACCGACCACAACCACCAGCGCTCCGCCGCTCTTGGCCGCAAGCAGTTCGTTGCTCAACGCCACCATCACCACCGTCGACAGCACCACGCCACTCCACAGGACACCCCAGCGTCCGGTGTCCTGCTCCTTCGCCTGAGTGCGCATGCTCGTGGGCGATGCATGGTTGAACATGCGCGCCAGGATGCTCAAAAACACGATGGCACCCAGGTCGAATCCCAGCAGTATGGCCACCGCGGGCTTTAAGCCAAGCGCAAGCAGCACCGCACTGGTGACAATGAAAATCGCCAGCGAGATAAGCATCCGTGGCCGTACCCTGAGGAAATGAAACGGCTGCCAGCGGGTCTTCTTCGGCGGTGGTGTCACGCTCCCGTTTTCGGCACCGCTCATGCGTGACTCCGTGTCGATTTATTCATCGGCATCATCATCATCCGCAGCGATTGATCAGCACAATCCAACACGAAAACCTCCCACATACCCGACGCGGTGCCCGGCCCAGTGGCCATGATAGTGGGACTCATGCGCACAAATCCTGATAGGGCGGATGCCGTTTTATCCATGCCGCCGCGTACGAACAGGCAGGTACCACTTTCCAGTGTTCTGCCCGTGCCACATCCATCGCCGCCTGCATCAAGGCCGATGCAATGCCGCGACCGCCCACTTCAGTGGGCACCCCGGTATGAGTCACCGTCATCACATCGCCAGCGAGCGTGTACTCAAGTTCGCAGTAAGCGCCATCCACGCGTGTATCGAAACGATGCGCGGAGCGTTCGTGCTGAATGGCAAACGGCATGGGGCTTTCCAAGCATAAAAGGCAAGTCGCGAGCATACGTCTTCACGCCAGGCATCGGGAGTGAAACCGGAGCGCAAACTCCTTCGCGCGGTTTAAATGAACCGGCCGGCATACTGGCTTCTTGCCCACCACGCCACAGGAGAACCCCATGAAGAAATCCGCATCCGCCCACTGGTCCGGCGGCATCAAGGACGGCATTGGCAGTATCTCGACGGAAACCGGCGCGCTGCGCAACGCGCCATACGGCTTCAAGTCCCGCTTCGAGGATGGCCCCGGCACCAATCCGGAAGAGTTGATTGCCGCTGCCCATGCCGGCTGCTTCACGATGGCGCTTTCACTAGGACTGGGCAATGCCGGACTCACGGCCGACAGTATCGATACCAAGGCTGTGGTGACGCTGGACAAGGAGGGGGACGGCTTTTCGATCACCGCCGTACACCTCACCTGCAAAGCCAAAGTAGCCGGTGCCGACGCCGCCACCTTCGCAAAGATCGCCCAGGCAACCAAGGAAGCCTGCCCGGTCTCCAAGGTGCTAAAGGCCACCATCACGCTGGATGCTTCACTGGACAGCTGAGAAGCTACTCGTAGGTTGGGGTGAGCCCCAGCGAACCCCAATAGATTCACCTCGATGTTGGTGGGCTTCGCTCGCGCTCAACCCAACCCACGACAGCTCAGACCGGCAGAGCCAGGTCATCATCCTCGAACGCCGCCGTTGCCATCACCCGGTTGCGGCCGGCGCGCTTGGCGGCGTACAGCGCCTTGTCGGCACGTTGCAGCACCTTTGCCCCATCACATTCGGCCAGCGCGGTGACGGCCACTCCGACGGACACGGTAAGTTGCAACACGTTGTCGTCGATCAGCATCGGAGTGCTTTCGACCATCAGCCGGATGCGTTCGCCCAGCAACAACGCCGCGGGCAGATCGATCGCCGGCGACAGCACCACGAACTCCTCGCCGCCGACACGACCGATCACATCGGTCTCGCGCAGGGTGGCACGAATGCGCGACGCCAGTGCCCGCAGCACCTTGTCGCCGCTGCTGTGGCCGAAACGGTCGTTGACACTCTTGAAATGGTCGGCGTCGAGCATCAGCACACCCAGCGACTGTCGTTGTCTGATAGCTCGCTCCAGCAACCGAGTGGTTGCCTCGTCGATCGCCAACCGGTTGCTGACGCCAGTCAAAGGGTCGATCCGCGCCAGCGTATGCAGTTCCTGCTGCAGGATCTCGTTGTAGAGCAGCAGAAACCCGATGCTGGCAAACAGCGGCTGCTGACCGGAGAACAAGATGTAAATGAAATTGGTGGCGGACGGCACACTGATTTGGTCCGGCGGATTGACGCCGAGCCATAGCTCGCCATTGCGCCATACCAGCAGCACCAGCGCCAGCACGCTGATCAACAGCAAAAGTTTGCGCGCCCGCGAACCACGGGGTTGCAGGCGACTGCGCAATGCCTCGATGTTCAGCAGCATGAAAAGCGCAATGGCCACTGAACCCCACAACACCCGGCGGCGATAGTCCAGATCCACCAGACCGAACCAGGCGACGCCCAGCCAGCCGACCACGCCGATGGCCAGCACCAGTCGTCCCCGCAACGGTTCGCCCAGCAGCAACCGCAGCGCGACGACACTCATGCCCTGGGCAATCAGGCTCAACGCGTTGCCGCCCAACAACAGTACCGAAGGCGAAAAATAGGCGCGCAAAACCAGGATGCCCCAGCCTGCCGCCTCCAGACCCAGCGCAAGAGAGCGAATACGCAGGCTGTTCCGCGCCCGACCCACATCACCATGGATACCAACCCACAACATCGCCGCGAGCACCGCAGCCTGCACGGCGGTAATCAGCGACAGCGTCTGGACTTGCAGGGGCATGCGCACTCTGGCCGGACGGACGGGTTAGTCCATGGTTGCCTGTTGTACCACTCCTTTGGCCGTCCGGGCTGCCCCGGCTGTGAGATCTGTCGTCCCCTGGCAACTTGCTCGTTGACAGGTCGCCGCGTTTCGCTACTTTCGGGGGTGGGAATCTCTCTGGAAGCAGGATGGCCACGCTCATTCCGAACCGCAACAGCTGCCTGCCCCGCATGTCCGGAGGCGAAAAGCGCTTTTCCGAACGATTGGAAGCCAAGCTCGAAGACGACTATCTGCTGTGGTACGACATCCCCGTGGGCCTGAAACAGCACCGGCCGGACTTCGTGGTGTTCCACCCTCGCCGCGGCATGCTGGTGCTGGAGGTGAAGGACTGGAAGCCGGACAGCATCCGCCACGCCGACAGCACCCAGTTCACCCTGGTCACCGATCGCGGCCTGGTGAAGGAGGCCAATCCGCTACTGCAGGCGCGCGCCTACGCATTGGAGATCGGTGTCGTGCTGGAACGCGACGCCGCGCTGCGCTACCCGAGCTCCAGTCGCTACGCTGGCAAGCTGCTGATGCCGTGGGCGTATGGCGTAGTGCTGGCCAACATCAGTCGGCAGCAATTCGTCGACGGTGAGCTGGGCGCGGTGATCCCTGAGCATTTGGCGATCTGCCGCGATGAGATCTATGACAGCGTCGAGCCGGAGGCTTTCCAGGAACGGCTATGGGCAATGTTTCCGCAGGTTTTTCCGACCGCCTTGACGCTACCGCAGATCGATCGGGTACGCTGGCACCTGTTCCCGGACATTCGCGTGGCACCCGGCGAGGGACAGTTCGGCCTGTTCGACCATGTCGCGCCTGATGCCAGCGGGCCGCTGGAAATCCCTGAACTGATCAAGGTAATGGACGCGCAGCAAGAGCAGCTGGCGCGTTCGCTCGGCGACGAACACCGGGTGATCCACGGTGTTGCCGGCTCCGGCAAGACCATGATCCTCGGCTTTCGCGCGATGCAGCTGGCGCGCGAACTCTCAAAACCGGTATTGGTGCTCTGCTACAACAAGACGCTGGCCGACCGACTGAGCCAGCTGATGGGAGAACGCGGACTGGCCGACAAGGTCGATGTCCGCAACTTCCACTCGTGGTGCAACCAGATGCTTCAGGCCTATCACGTGCCGCTGCCCGAGCAGGACAAAGACAACTTTCCCGCGACGGTCGCCACAGTCATGGACGGCGTAGAGCGCGGCCAGATCCCGCGTTTCCAGTACGGTGCCGTGCTGATTGACGAAGGCCACGACTTCGAGCCGGACTGGTACAAGCTGATCATGCAGATGATCGATCCCAACACCAACTCCCTGCTGGTGCTGTACGACGAAGCGCAGAACATCAACGGCAATGTCAGCCGGCGCAAGTTCACCTGGAAAAGCCTCGGCATCCAGGCTCAAGGCCGCACCACCATCCTCAAGCTCAACTACCGCAACACCCTGGAAATCCTCGCCGTGGCGCGCAGCTTCGCGAACGAGCTGCTGGATGCTGACGCAGGCGACGATGATGGCGTGCCGCTGATCGCACCGGAAAGCGCCGGCCGTCGCGGCGCCCTGCCCGAGCTGATTCGCGTCGAACACGCACGCGACGAACTGCCCTCTCTCCTGCAGCACATCCGCGACGAACAAGCCCATGGCCGCCGCCTCGACGACATTGCGGTGCTCTATCGCTACGGTTGGCAGGGCGACAAGTTGCGCGAGGCATTGACCCGCACCGACATTCCCTGGCGCGCCGCCGAGGGCAAGGACAAGGGCTCGCTCTTTGTCGTCAAGGATTGCGTGAAGCTGGTCACCATGCACTCCAGCAAGGGGTTGGAGTTTCCAATGGTGATCATTCCCTACCTCGGCCAGATGCCCAAGGCCGGCGAAGACGAATCCCGCGAGGCGCGCCTGCTGTATGTCGCCATGACCCGCGCTACCGAACGCCTGCTGCTGATTCATCACGAGGATTCGGTGTTCAGCAAAAGAATCCGCGATTCGATCAACGAGGTGCAGGGGCAGTTGGAAAGCTCTTGAGCTTCAGAACCAGAGCGACCCCACCCCAACCCTCCCCTGCACGCAGGGGAGGGAGCACAGCTTCGCGAAACACTCAGCAGCGATACGGCGCCAGTAGCTGGTCGTCGTCGAACAAACCGGCCGGCAGCAGATAACGCGGATCGCGCCCGGCGGCCAACAACTCGCGGATGCGGGTGGCGGAGATTTCCAGCGGGGTGACCGCGAGCTCGATCACCTTGCCGCAGGACGTACGACGCAACGCCGCCGCATCCTCAACGCGACGATCGGCGATCATCTGCTGTAGCTCATGGGGCAGTATGGCTTCGATGCCGGGCCGACTCAGCACGCCGATATGCGCCACCTCGAACAGCTCGCGCCAGCGATGCCAGCTCGGCAAGCCGGCGAACGCATCCGCACCGAGCAGCAGCACCAACGGACGCCCGCCATGCTCCGCGCGCAACTCGGTGAGCGTATCTATCGTGTACGAAGGTCCGCTGCGTCGCAGCTCTCGAGTATCCAGCGTCAGACGCGACTGACCTTGCAGTGCGGCGCGTAGGATCGCAACACGCTGCTCTGCTGAAGCGATCGGCGCGGATCGATGCGGCGGCACGCTGGCCGGCAGCAGGCAAACCTCGGCATTGAGCAATTCGGAAGCTTCCCACGCCACGCTCAAGTGACCCAGATGTACGGGGTCGAACGTACCGCCGAAAATGGCCAGAGGAAAGGAAAAGGGATCAGAGTCGTTTTTTGAATCCCCAAAAAATGACTCTGATCCCTTTTCCTTTTTCCCGTTCATGCCAAGGCCTGTGCCGCCCGCGGTTCGGCAATGGCTGCAATCAGCCGTTCCGCTTCCTGCCAGGCATCACCGCTTTCGCGCCCCTTGGCCATGCGGTCGATGCGCGAGGCGCGCGCCAGGCACTGCAACCAGTGCTCGCGTGGCGCACGGCGTAGAGCCTTGCGGAACAATTGCTCGCGCGCCGGCCATAGATGTTCGATGCGCACCTGCGCAGCCAAGTCATTCGCATTGGCAAGGCGCAGCGCCAACTGCAGTTGATTGACCAGCCAGCCCATCAGAGCGATCAATTCGTCACCTTCGGCGTGCAGGCCAGCGAGCACGCGTAAGGCGCGCGCGCCCTCACCGGCAAACGCGGCGTCGGTGAGTTTGAATGCGTCGTAGCGGGCGCTGTCGGCAACCAGGGTTTCCATCTCGGCGCCATCGATACGGCCCTGCCCATGCAGCACGGCAAGCTTGTCGATTTCCTGGGCAGCGGCGAGCAGATTGCCTTCAACACGTTCGGCCAGCAGTGCGGCGGCATCTGGCGTGGCGGACAATCCGCGGGTCGCAAGCCGTGCACCGATCCATGCTGCCCATTCGTTCGGCCGCGGCGCATTGAACACCACCATCGTGCCGCTGGCATCGAGCTTCTTGCTCCACGCGCCATCGTGCTTGTTGCTCCACTCCATCGCCGTGATCAACAACGTGACGTCCGGTGGCGGGTCAGCGCAAAACGCGTTGATCGCCTTGGCACCTTCGGTCCCGGGGCGGCCGCTGGGCAAGCGCAGGTCGATCAATCGTCGCGTGGCAAACAGCGACATGCTGGCCCCGGCGCGCGCCAGATCGTCCCAGTCAAAGTGCTGGCCGACGTCGAGCACCTCGCGCTCGCTGTAACCGAGTTTCTTTGCCTGCGCACGCAGCGCGTCAGCCGCCTCCAACACCAGCAGCTCCTCACCGGCAAGCAGATACACGGGAGCCAGCTGATCAGCTGCCAGCGTCTTCTGCCATTGACCGTGACTGAGCGGCATCAGCGCGTGCTGGATGCAGCCGCTGGCAAGGCTACGGAAGTTGCCGATGCCGGAGCTGGCGTTGATCCGGTCGCCGCTGGCGCCGTCAGTTCCTTTTTGCCCGCCGCCTGCAGGCGGAACAGGATCGACTGCACCATGTCGTCAATCAGGCTGCTCTGAATCTCCTGCACCTCCGACGCGTTGCCGATGGTCTGGGTGGCGTCGTAGCTGTATTCGCGCGACATGCTGATGTTCTGGAAGGGCACCAGAATATCGCCCTGGGGATCGACTACGTTGAAGCGCACCTGATAGTGAACAGCGTATTCGGTGATCAGCGAATACCCACCCAGGGTCAGCGTTTCGGTGCCGAACGCCGCGGTCGGCACGTTCAACTCGGCAATACCGGCGCCGCTCTTGTCCTCGATGGTGAGGCCTGAAACCTGCAGTGCTCGGGCCAGAGCGCGCTGCAGATCACTGCCCGGTCCGCCGCTGACGTTGAGATGGACTCGTTGCATCGCCGGCGGCAGTGCCGCGCTCTTGCGCAGATGAAAGCCGCAGGCTGCCAGCGCGAGCGCGCAGACCAGCAGTAGCGAGGCTTGGAACAGGCGACCGGCTTTCATGAAACTCATGGATTTCATCCTGCGACGATGTTGACGATCTTGCCGGGTACCACGATGACCTTGCGCACGCTCAGGCCTTCCAGGAAGTGAATCACCTGCGGTTGCGCACGGGCCAGTGCCTCGGCCTCTTCCTTCGAGGCCGAGGTGGCCAGCTCGATGGTAGCGCGCAATTTGCCATTGATCTGTACTGCCAGCGTAACCGTGTCACGAACCAGTGCGGCCGGATCGGCCTGCGGCCACGGCTGATCCTCAAGCACAGCCTGCGGATGACCGAGCACCTGCCACAGCGCGTGGCTGACGTGCGGCACCACTGGATTAAGCAACAGCACCATCGCTTCCAGTGCCTCGTGACGCACGGCACGACCCTGGTCGCTCTGGTCATTGAACTTGTTCAGCGCGTTCAATAGTTCCATCAACGCGGCGATCGCAGTGTTGAATGCATGACGTCGACCGAAATCGTCACCGACTTTCTGGATCGTCTCGTGCAACTGGCGGCGCAGCGTTTTCTGCGCCGCATCGAGCGCGTTCGGATCGACAACAGGATGATCGGGATTCGCCGCGTGCGTGTTCACTTCACGCCAGAAGCGTTTCAGGAAACGAGCCATGCCCTCGACACCGGCCTCGCTCCATTCCAGCGACTGTTCCGGCGGCGCAGCAAACATCGAGAACAGTCGCACGGTGTCGGCACCGTACTTGTCCACCATGGTCTGCGGATCGATGCCGTTGTTCTTCGACTTGGACATCTTCTCGGTACCACCGATCTGCACCGGTTGCCCATCGGCACGCAGCACTGCGCCGGTGACGCGGCCGCGCTCGTCGCGCCGCACGTCGACCTCGGCCGGGTTGATCCAATCCTTCGAGCCATCGGCAAGATCGCGGTAGAACGTCTCGGCGATCACCATGCCCTGGCACAGCAGGTTACGCGCCGGCTCATCGCTGCCGACCATGCCAGCATCACGCAGCAGCTTGTGATAAAGGCGGAAATACAGCAGATGCATGATCGCGTGTTCGATGCCGCCGATGTACTGGTCAACCGGCAGCCAGTAGTTGGCGCGCTCGTCGATCTGCGCGTGGGCACCGGGGCTGGTGTAGCGCGCGTAGTACCAGCTCGATTCCATGAAGGTATCGAACGTATCGGTCTCGCGCTCGGCCGGCCCGCCGCACTGCGGACAGGTCGTCTTGCGCCACTCGGGATCGGCCTTGATCGGCGACTGTACGCCGGAGAACGCGACGTCCTCAGGCAGTACAACCGGCAGCTGATCCTCCGGCACAGGCACCGCGCCGCATGCCGGGCAGTAGATGACCGGAATGGGGCAGCCCCAGTAACGCTGGCGGCTGACGCCCCAGTCGCGCAGACGCCAGTTGACCCGACGCGAACCACTGCCGTCGCGCTCGAAACGCTTGGCAAGCGCGTCAAGCGCCTGGTTGAAATCCATGCCGTCGTATTCGCCGGAATTCACCAGCACGCCGCGCGGCCCCCAGGCAGCATCTTCCTGGATACGCCGTTCGAATTCCTCGACGACGCGCACCGGCGCGGAGATGTCCTGCGCGTTAACGTCACGGCCGCCCAAAGCCGCGTCCATCGTGTCGCTGCTGACACCTTGCGACAGGTCGTGCTGGATCTGGTTGAGCGCGTCGAGTACCGATTGATCGACGACCACCATCTTGATCGGCAAGCTGTACTTCTTCGCGAACTCCCAGTCACGCTGGTCGTGCCCCGGCACGGCCATCACCGCACCGGTGCCGTAACCCATCAGCACGAAGTTCGCGATCCACACGGGAATCGGTTCGCCACTGATCGGATGGATTGCGCGCAGGCCGGTGTCCATGCCGCGCTTTTCCTGAGTCTCCAGTTCGGCTTCGGAAACGCCACCGTGCTTCAGATCGGCGATGAAGGCAGCGAGCTTTTCATTCTCCTGTGCGGCCTTCAACGCCAACGGATGTTCGGCAGCGATCGACAGGAATGTCACGCCCATCAGCGTGTCCGGACGCGTGGTAAACACACTGAGCGGCTCGCCGTCGTGCGCGTCTTCCAGCTTGAAGTGGATCTCCAGGCCCTCGCTGCGCCCAAGCCAGTTGCGCTGCATGGTCTTTACCGCATCGGGCCAGCCCGGCAGTGTGTCCAGTCCATCGAGCAGCTCTTGCGCGTAGTCGGTAATCTTCAGGAACCACTGCGGAATCTCGCGCTTTTCCACGAGCGCGCCGGAGCGCCAGCCACGACCGTCGACGACCTGTTCGTTGGCCAGCACGGTCTGGTCGATCGGATCCCAGTTCACCACCGCATTCTTGCGATAGGCCAGGCCTTGTTTCAGCAGCCGCGTGAACATCAACTGTTCCCAGCGGTAGTAATCCGGACGGCAGGTGGCGAACTCGCGCGACCAGTCAATCGCATAACCCAGCGATTTGAGCTGGCTACGCATATGGTCGATGTTCGCGTAGGTCCACTTGGCCGGTGCGGTCTTGTTCTTGATCGCGGCGTTTTCGGCAGGCAGGCCAAACGCATCCCAGCCCATCGGCTGCAGGACGTTCTTGCCGTTCATCCGCTGGTACCGGCTGATCACATCGCCGATGGTGTAGTTGCGCACATGGCCCATGTGCAGCGCACCCGATGGATAAGGCAGCATCGAGAGGCAGTAGAACTTGGGCTTGGGGGAAGCCTCGTTGACCTCATAGGCATGCTGGGCGTTCCAGTATTCCTGTGCGGCCGCTTCCAGCGCTTGCGGCCGGTAACCCGCCTCGGCCGCACCGCCCTGTTCGGCGGCGTTGCCCAGTTCTGGGGAGTTCGGGTCTTGAATGTCCTGCATGATTCCGGCGCCGTGGTGCGGTTAGCGCAAGCCGGCTGGAGCCGGCTGCGGTGAACTGATCAGACTAGCCCAGCACGGGCCGGGCGCCAAGCCCGCGCCCCATTGAACATGCGCTTACTGCGCGGGGCAGGTCGCCGCCTGCCCGCTGCCCAGCGCACTGGCCGCGGCGGCGATCTGCCCCGCCAGCTGCTCGATGGCGCGCTGATGGCCCTGCACCAGTGCGTCGTAACCCGGCCCTACCGATTCGCTGATACGGCTGCTGCAGGCCACTGCGCCAGCTTCCCCGCTCCCATGCAATACACGCACGCTCCAGTTGCCTTCGATCAGTGCATAGCTGCCGGGCTGCGAGTCAAAGCGCCGCAGATCCAGCTTGATGCGCAGCATCGGCTTGTCGTTGGCGGGCAGCCCGCTGACGTCCTGGCTGTGCAGTGCACTTGCCAGATCGGCTGACAGCGCGCCACGCACCTCGTCGCCCAGCGGGGCGATCCAGCGTTCGCCATTGAGCAGTGCCACCGCCTGGCCACCCTCGCGCACCACCAACTGTGGCTGGTCGACCTGCGCCGGTATACCGACAGACAACAGCTCGAACGGCAATGAAGGACCGCTGGCAGCGGGTGACGCAGCGACAGATTCTCCAGGCGGCGCGATCAACGTGTAGTAATGCAGCGGCGCCGAGGCGCAAGCTGTCAGAGCCAGCGCGGCCGCCACCCCCACCCAACGACTCCGTGCTCGTATCAGGCCGGTTCGAATCATGGCTTGCTCCCTGTCTGCGGTGCGGCGGTAGGCGGCGAGGCCTCGGGGGTCGGTGCGGCATCCGCGCTGCGACCACGAATGAGCGCTTCGGGATGACCACCCAGATAGTCGGTCAATACACGCAGCGAACGTGCGGCACGCTGCAACTCCTGCAGTGTGCTGCCCAGGTTTTGCTGCAGCGGCGAATCCCCGGACAGCGCGTCGTTGGCGGTGCCCATGGTCTTCTGCACGCCTTTCATGGTGTTCTTCAATTCCGGCAGCGTCTGGCCATTGACCTGCTTGACCGTGGCATTCAGTCCGGCCAGGGTCTGATCCAGGTTCTTGCCGATGTCGTCGAACGGGATCTTGTCGAACTTGTCGACGATCTCGGCCACCTGCTCCTGCAACTTGTCGAAGCTGCCAGGAACGGTGGGTATCACCAGCGGCTTCGCGTTGGGATCGAATGCCACCTTCGGCGACTTCGGCAGGAATTCCAGCGCCACATACAACTGGCCGGTAAGCAGATTTCCGCTGCGTGCCTGCGCGCGCAGGCCGTGGTCGACCAGCCGGCCCATCATCTGCGACAGGTCGGGATTCTCGCCGCGCGTCTTCGCCAGCGCTTCCAGCTTGTCATACGCTTTGCCAAGTCGCTGCGGATAAACCACCGCCCCCACGATCACCGGGAAGGTCTGCTTCTGCTCGTCGTAATCAAGGTTGACCGAAACCACCTTGCCGATGTTGATGCCCAGGAACTCCACCGGCGCATCCACTGCCAGCCCTCGCACGGACTGGTCGAAACGCATGCGGAAGTAATGCGGTTCGCCATCGGGCGGCGCCATCGCCGTGGCCTGATCAGCAAACAACTGATAGGAGGTCTGCTCGGCGGCCGGCGTGCTGTCGTGCGGGCCGCGGGGGTCCAGAAAAGCAATGCCGCCGGCCAGCACCGAGGCCAGCGACTGGGTATTGACCTTGAGCCCGTCCGCACCCAACGACAGATCGATGCCGCTGGCGTTCCAGAATCGGGTGGACTTGGTAACGAACTTGTCGTTCGGACCATCCACGAAAATACCGATCGAAATGCCCTTGCCGTCCGTGTCCAGCTGATAGGACACCACGCGACCGACCTGGATGCGCCGGTAATAGATCGGCGAGCCGATATCCAGCGAGCCGAGATCGTCGGTGTGCAGCACGTAGCTGTGGCCTGGCGCGCCGTGATTGACCGACGGCGGTATTTCCAGTCCCTTGAAATTGCTCTGCTGCTGCGAAGAATCGCCCACGTCTGCACCAATGAAGGAGCCGGACAGCAGCGTGTCGATGCCCGAAACGCCACCCAGGCCAATGCGCGGCCGCACTACCCAGAAGCGGGTGCCTTCCGTAGCAAAGCTTTCAGCGCTCTTCTCCAGCGCCACGTTGACCAGCACCAGCTTGTGATCGGTGCTGAGCCGGATCTTGTGGACCCGGCCGATCACCACGTTCTTGTATTTCACCGGTGTCTTGCCCGCATCCAGACCTTCGGCGCTCTGGAAGCTGATGGTGATTTCGGGGCCAGCCTGCAACCAGTAATTGATCACCAGCGAAAGGCCGACCAGTGCAGCCAACGCCGGCACCAGCCAGATCAGTGAAGCATTGACACGGGGACGCTTCACCACCGGTTGCGGCAGCTCGTCGCCATCCTGAGGGCTCTGTCCGTCGCGGTTGTCGTCAGTCATTGGTATCCCTGCCATCCCAGATCAAACGAGGGTCGAAACTCATCGAGGCCAGCATGGTCAACACCACAGTCAGGCCGAAAAAAATCACGCCGGGCAGCGGTTCGACCAGACTCAACAGATTGAACCGTACCAGCGCCGTCAACAAAGCCACTACAAATACATCCAGCATCGACCAGTAGCCGATCAATTCCACCAGCCGGAACAATTTTGCCCGCTGCGGCTGTGCCCAGTGGCTGCCGCGCCGGCTACTCACCAACAGCAGAACCATCACCAGGAACTTCATCATCGGCACCACGATACTGGCGGTAAACACGATCACCGCCAGATCCGGCGAACCCTTCACCCACAGCTCGACGATACCGCTGAGGATGGTGTTGTCGTCGACGTCATTCAAGCTGGCGGTGCGCATGATCGGTAATAGATTGGCCGGTATGTACATCAGGAACGCGGCGATCAGCAGGGCCCAGGTACGCGTGTAGCTGGACGGCTTGCGCCGATGCAGCGCGCAGCCACAGCGCGGACACGCGACAATGTCGTTTCCAGCTGCGTCATGGGTTGCTTCACGACATACCAGTCCACAGACATGACAGCTGATCAGGCCGAGCTCGGCAGCGCGTGGCAGTGCGCTCATATGGTCGTCTCTGGCGTGACGTCCCACAGCTGACGCAGGTCGACACTGGCGAAAATGGTGATCAGCACGGTCAGCGCGGCGTAGGCGTAAATACCCGGGTCGGTCACTACATCAAAATAAAGGCGTGCCTTGACGATCGCCACCAGCGCACCAAGCACGAATACCTCGCTCATCGTCCACGGCCCGACATAGTGCAGCGTTACCATGACCGGCACGAAGCCCGGCGCACGCCGGCCCTGGCGGGCAAACCACAGCAGCCAGCCGAGTGAAAGCATTTTCACCAGCGGAAAAAAGAACAGCGTCGCGGCAGCCAGTACCGACACGACCTGTGCCTGTTGCTGCCACATCTGGATAATCGTGCCCCACAGCGTGGCGCTGCTGTGCTGACCGTTCAGACCCAGGGTGACAATCGGCCACATGTTCGCCTGCACAAACACGACCATGGCCGTGATCACCAACGCCAGCAAGGCATTCACGCTCAGGGCATGATGGCGCTCGAGCACCGCCTGGCAGCAGGCGCACCGGGCAACCTCGCCACGCGTCAACGTGCGACGACGGTAGACCGTGTCGCAGTATTCGCAGATAAGCAGTCTTCCTGAGGACAGCTTGCCCATGCACTCGATGCCTTGCCCTGACTGGCGATCTGCAGATTCTCGCAAATCTGTTGTGAACGCGCTGAACGGCCAGCATGCCCTGGGTCGTCCAGCCCCAGAACATGCCGGCTGAAGAGCTGCAAAGGCCAGCGCAGGCGCAACTAGCCAGCGATCCGATAGGCATGCAAGGGCTTGATATGCTGGGCAACGCCCTGATCTGATCCGGCACCTGCCGAGATGGAGTTACCTGTGACCGCTGCCGCCGCCCCCAGCCATGTCTTCGATGTGGACCAGCAGAGTTTCGAAACGGAAGTGTTGCAGGCTTCGCTGACTACCCCGGTACTGGTCGATTTCTGGGCGACCTGGTGCGAGCCGTGCAAGACGCTGGGGCCGATGCTGGAAAAGCTCGCGGCCGAGTACAACGGCGCCTTCCGGCTGGGTAAGGTCGATGTCGACAAGCAGCAGGAACTGGCGGGCATGTTCGGCATCCGCAGCATCCCTACCGTGATGCTGGTGAAGGACGGTCAGGTGCTCGACGGTTTCTCCGGCGCACTGCCGGAAGGCCAACTGCGCGAGTTCCTGTCGCGGCACGTGCAACCGTCGGAGGCGACACCCGCCGATGAGGTCCTCGATGACACGCCTCCGGAAACGCCGAAGCAGGCAGTCAGCCGGCTGCAACAGGCGATCGCCGCCGAGCCAACCAAGGCCGAACTGAAACTCGACTTGGCGCTGGCGTTCATGCGTGCCGGACAGACCGCAGCGGCCGAAGCCGAATTGACCGCCCTGCCGGTCAACCTCGCCACCGATGCGCGCGCCCAGCGCCTGCGTAGCGAACTGGATCTGGCGAACGCGCTGAAAAACGCACCCACGCTGGACAAATTGCAGCAACAGGTACAGGCCGACGGCAACGACTGGGCAGCCCGCGACCAGCTTGGCGTGGGGTTGTTGCTGGAAGGTGATGCAGCCAGTGGGCTCGAGCAGTTCCTTGCGATCCTGCAGCATGCCCGCGACTGGAATGAAGGGCAGGCCAAGAAACGTCTGCTCGCCGCGTTCGCAACCATCGATGACGCCGAGCTGGTCAGTCGTTATCGTCGCCGGATGGCTTCGCTACTGTTCTGAAGGTCACCACGCAGCAACTCTCGCCACACCTGTGGGAGCGACTTCAGTCGCGATGCCTCTCAGCTCCGGCAGGAACGTCGCGACTGAAGTTGCTCCCACAAGAGAACACCTATGCGCCCCACGACCTTCCGACGCCTGCTGAATCTGTGGCCACCGTTTCTGTGCAACAGCATTCGCGTGCAATCGATCAGTGCGGACTGGAGCGAGGCACACGTGGTGTTGCGGTTGCGCCCATGGAACCGCAACTATGTGCGCAGCCAGTTCGGCGGCAACTTGTTCGCGATGACCGACCCGTTCTGGATGTTGCTGGTGATGCATCAACTCGGCAACGACTACTACGTTTGGGACAAGGCCGGCGCGATCGACTTCGTCGCACCCGGGCGTGAAGACGTCTATGCCCACTTCAAGCTTGAAAGCAGTGTGGTCGATGAGCTGCGTGAAGTAGCCGCGACGGGAGAGAAAGTACTGCGCTGGTTCGAGACCGAAGTAAAAACCGCCAGCGGCGAAGTGATCGCACGAGTGCGTAAACAGATCTACGTGCGGTTGAAGCCAAAGGCACGCTGATCGAACCGCGCGCCTCCGTCATCGCCGTACTCACTCCCGCGCGAAACGGGCCAGCTCATCGAGATGGGCCTGTGCCCGCCGAATGCTGAAGCCGGCGGCGCTATCCTCCAGATACTTCGCAAGTCCGCTGCGACGCGGATGCGTTGACCAGCGAATCAGCCCGTAACCCAGCGCAAGGCAGACCACACCGCTGGCGATAAATCCGTAGACCACCCATGGCGTCTGCATCCATACATCCGCTCCTAGCCCATAGAAAAACAACAGCGTCAGCGGTATCCAGAAGAAGCACCACACCGCGCCAAACCACAGGCTACCGCGAATGCACCAAGCACGCAGTTCGCCCAGTTGCTGCTGAATGATCAGCACCGGCGCGGCGTAGTCGACACGGTTGATCAGGTACAGCGTGCGTGCGCCAAACAGGATCGACATCAAACCGTAGCCGTGCACCAGCAGGCCATACATCAGCAAGTGCGGAGTATCCCGGTGGTGTACCCAGAACGGTGCCGCCAGCAGCATCAGCAGCGCACCCACAAGTATCTGCACGCCCTGCCCCAGCTTCAGCGGCCGTAGTTGACGCCGCGTCTTGTCCAGCTTGCCATCCTTGAACAGTTGCAGGTTCAAACCATGCTGCTGTTCCAGACGGCGATCGAGTGATTGCCAAACCTGCTTGAAATCATCCAGTTCCATCTTCATGCCCTCACGGTGTTGGTTGCGCCGGTCATCTGACCGCGCAGCTTCTGCCTGATGCGATTGATCTTGGTTGCCACATTGGTTTCGCTGATGCCGAGCACATCGGCGATCTCTGCGTAATGGCGATCCTCCAGGTACAACAGGATCAAGGCGCGGTTGAGCGGATCGAGCTGGCCGATGAACGCGTACAGCGCCGGCAATCGTTCGTCCTTCTCGGCAATGGGTTCGCCGCCGCCGACCGTCTCCAGATGATGCAACTCCAGGGGTTCGAATCGATCAGCTTCGGACCAGCGTTCACGCCGGGCCTGCGAGATCGCTACATTGAGCGCAATGCGATACATCCAGGTGGAAAACTTCGCCCGCGCTTCGTCATAGCCTGCAAAAGAACGCCACAACTGTGCGCTGATTTCCTGCATCAGATCCTCGCGATCGGCGGCGCTGCGGCTGTACAGGGCCGCCACCTTATAGACGATCCCGCGATGCTCGTGCAGCAGCGACTCGAAGCGTTGTTGAAGTTGTCTGGCTGTCATGGCCGCCTGTGTTCTGCACCCTGTAACCGATGATTCGCATGGCCGCAAAAAAAATCACAGCGAGCCAGGGTGATTCGTTGCGCCCGAATAGCCATCCTCGTCCTCTAGAATGCCGACTATCGTCCCCGACTGACTCCAACCATGCCGCCGTTGCGCCTCAAACGCTATCTCCTCACCGGCCTGCTCACCTTCATTCCGTTGTGGGTGACCTGGACCGTCTTCAAACTCGTGCTCGGCATGCTGGCCGGCATCGGCGCCCCACTGGTCAATGCGCTGCTCGGCGCACTGGCGCTGGTGGCGCCCCGCACGGCGGCGACGCTCAACACCGAGTGGCTGACCTTCATCATCGCGTTGCTGATCACGCTGTGCGCGCTGTATCTGCTTGGCTGGGTGGCCAACAGGGTGATCGGCCAACGCTTCATCAATGGTTTCGACGCCTTGCTGGCGCGCATCCCGGTGGTGCAGACGATCTACGGCGGCACGAAGAAGTTGATGGCGGTGCTGCAGAACAAGCCGTCAGGCGTGCAGCGCGTCGTGCTGGTGGAATTCCCCCGTCGCGGCATGCGAGTAGTCGGCTTCGTAACGCGGGTAATGCGTGAAGAAGGCACCGATCGCGAGATGGCGGCGGTTTTTATTCCCACCACGCCCAATCCCACCGGCGGCTATCTGGAAGTCGTGCCGCTGGACGAATTGACGCCCACCGACTGGACGATGGATCAAGCGATGGCCTTCATCATTTCGGGCGGCGCGGTCGCTCCCGAAACGCTACCCGCCTCACCACGCCTCCCCATCGAAAACCCCTAGTCGCCCACGATTGCGGCGACGCCTTAGACCAAGGACTGTCGCGCACGACATTCACCCTACCTTGCGTGAGGCTTGCCATGTTCCGACCGTTGCTTGCTACCCTGCTGGGCGTTGTCGCGATGACTACGCAGGCAACCACTTCAAACTTGGCTGACTGGACTACCCCGGCCGAGGCCTCGCAGTTCCACACCACACCCAGCTACGCCGACACCGTGGCCTATCTGCAACGCTTGCAACAGGCGGCACCGGGCATCATCCATCTGGCCACGTTCGGCAGCACCCCACAGGGCCGACCGATGACCGTGGTGATCGCCAGTGGTGACGGTACGTTCGATCCCGCTGCCGCACACGCCGCCGGCAAGGCGGTGGTGTTGCTGCAGGCAGGCATCCATCCCGGAGAGATCGAGGGCAAGGACGCCGGGCTGATGTTGCTGCGCGATATCGCGATCGCGCACAAATACCCGCACCTGCTTGATCACGTGGTGCTGGTTTACATCCCGGTGTTCAGTGTGGACGGCCACGAGAACTCTTCGCCCTACCATCGCATCAACCAGAACGGCCCCGAAAGCATGGGCTTTCGCGGCCAGTCGCAGTACCTCAATCTCAACCGCGACTATGTCAAGGCCGATGCGCCGGAAATGCTCGCCTGGTTGAAATTGTGGCAACGCTGGCAACCGGACTTCCTGATCGACGTGCATACCACCGACGGCGCCGACTATCAGTACGACCTGACCTGGTACACCGAGGATCCACACAAGCTCGATCCGGCCGTGAACGCATGGCAGCATGATGCGATTGTCAATCACGCGATGCCTGCCTATGAAAAGCGCGGCCACCTGGCTTCAATCTATCTGGAGTTCAAGGATGGTCGCGATCCGCGCAAGGGCATCGAGAATTTCGGCTCCGGCCAGCGTTTTTCCACCGGCTACGCAGCGCTGCAGAATCGCCCCGCGCTGCTGATCGAAACCCATATGCTGAAGTCGTACGCGACCCGCGTGCATGCGGTGTACGACCTGGTCGAACTGATACTGGAACAGATCAACCAACACCCGGCGGCCCTGCTTACCGCTGACGCAAAAGCTGATGCCGACACCGTCGCCCGCTCTCACGATGCGCAGGCGAGCGTGCCGCTGACCTTCAAGCCGGATCCGCAATCGACGAAGTTCGAGCTCAAGGGCTACGCATTCACGCTGACCCACAGCGACATCTCCAACAGCAACTGGATCCAGTACGACCCGAGCCAGCCAAAGACGTACAGCATCGACAACTGGAACGGTCTTCTGCCGGATCTGTCGATCGTCCCTCCGGCAGCCTACGTCGTGCCCGCGCAGTGGACCGCGATCATCGACAAGCTCGACGCTCACGGCATCCGCTACCAGCGCATTGGACACACGCTGAAACTCCAGGCCGAGGGGTATCAGCTCGGTCATCCACAGTGGGCCAGCCAACCGTTCGAAAGCCATCTGATGTTGCGCTCGTTCGTCCTGAGGACGGTGCCTTCGCGCGAAGTGGAACTGCCGCCGGGCTCGGTGATCGTGCCGCTGGATCAGCGCGCCGCGAACGTGGCGATCAACCTGCTCGAACCGCAGGCGCCCGATTCGCTGCTGCGCTGGGGCTATCTCGATGCGATATTCGAGATGAAGGAGTACGCCGAACCCCGCGTACTGGAAAAACTGGCGCGCGACATGCAGGCCCGAGACCCCGCGATAAAGGCCGAATTCGAGCAAAAGCTGCATGACGACCCGGCCTTCGCGGCCGACCCCGAGGCGCGGCTCGAGTTCTTCTTCGAGCGTTCGCCCTGGTACACCGCCCAGGACGTGGGCGCCTACCCTGTGCTGCGGCTGGACGCCGGAGAACTTCGGAAAGTGGCGACCGATCTCGGCACGAGCGTGGAACCCGGCGCCCCCTGACCTTTGACACTGTCTGACCCATGACGTTTGGCCTAGCGTGGATAGACATAGCCGTGTCTAGGCTCTGACAACCGGGGCATGACGAAACACAACCACGACATTCGCCCGGCGGGCGAAACCACTCACAGAGGGATATCCATGACAAAGCAGTATCTGAAGCCCCTGGCACTGGCGGTAAGCCTGGCCCTGTCACTGGCCGCTTGCGGCAACAACGAGCAGGCCGCCACCCCGGCTCCTGCTCCGGCAGCCAGCACGCCGGCCGCGAGCGCCAGCGCCACACCCGCCGCAGCCAGCACCACGGCGTCCGCCGCCGATACCGCCAAGAGCGTGTTCGACATCAGCGAACTCGATCCCAGCGTGAAAACCTGCCAGGACTTCAACGGCTTCGTCAACGCGAAATGGGTTGCCGCCAACCCGATTCCGTCCGACCACACCAGCTGGGGCGCATTCAACAAGCTGGCCGAGGACAGCCTGAACACCCAGCATTCGATCGTCGATGCTGCCGCCAAGAACGTTGCCAGCGCCAAGGCCGGTTCGATCGAACAGAAGATCGGCTACCTGTACCAGTCCGGCATGAACGACGACGCCATCGAGAAGGCCGGCTTTGACCCGATCAAGCCCGACCTCGACGCGATCGCCGGCCTGAAGAGCAGCGCCGAGATCGTCGACTACATCGACCAGACGGCGGCCAAGGGCAACAACCTGTTGTTCAACTTTGGCTCCGGCGCGGATTTCCATGACGCCAAGCAGCAGATCGGTTATGCCGTACAGGGCGGCCTGGGCCTGCCCACGAACGGCTACTACACCGACGCCGACAAGAAAGACATTCGCGATCAATACGTCGCCTATATCGCCAAGACGCTGCAGCTGACCGGCGTATCCGAAGCCGATGCAAAGGCCCAGGCCGACCTGGTCATGAAGTTCGAGACCGACCTCGCCAAGGCCTCGCTGTCGCCGACCCAGATGCGCGACCTGGACAACGAATATCACTTTGTCAGTGTCAAGGATGCGGACAAGATCACCCCGCACTTCAGCTGGGAGAAGTTCTTCACCGCGCAGGGCGTGACGATCGACAAGGGTTTCTCGCTGTCGCAGCCGAAATTCTTCGCCGAGGTCGACAAGTTGGTGGCTACGGCGCCCACCGCCGAATGGCAGGCTTACCTGCGTTTCCACACCATCGACAGCGCCTCCGAAGGGCTTTCGAAGAATTTCCGCGACAACAAGTTCGCGTTCTACGGCAGCGCCCTCGCCGGCCAGCCGCAGCAGAAGGATCGCTGGAAGCAGGTGCTGGATCAGGTCAACAATTCCATGGGTGAAGCACTGGGTCAGCTCTACGTCGCCAAGGAGTTCACTCCCGAAGCGAAAAAGCGAGCCGAGGAACTGGTCACCAACGTGCGCAATGCACTCAAGGACCGCATCAACAACCTGGACTGGATGAGCGCCGACACCAAGGCCAAGGCGATCGACAAATGGAACCAGTTCCTGCCGAAGATCGGCTACCCGGACAAGTGGCGCGACTGGGCTGGCCTGAATATCACCGGCGACAACTACTACGCCAATCTCCAGGCGGCGCAGAAGTTCAACTACGACTTCGACCTGGGCCACATTGGCAAGCCGACCGACCGCAAGGAGTGGGGCATGACCCCGCAGACGGTCAATGCCTATTACGACCCGAGCACCAACACGATCAACTTCCCGGCCGCGATCCTGCAGCCACCGTTCTTCAACGCCAACGCCGACGACGCGATCAACTACGGCGGCATCGGTGCGGTGATCGGTCACGAGTCCAGTCATGGCTTCGACGACCAGGGCAGCCAGTTCGACGGCCTTGGCAACAAGAGCGACTGGTGGACCAAACAGGACCAGACGCAGTTCAAGGCACGCACTGCCAAACTGGTACAGCAGTTCAACGAATACGCCCCGATCAAGGATCAGCCGAACCTGCACGTCAACGGCAACCTGACCCTCGGCGAAAACATCGCCGATCTGGGTGGTTTGAACGTGGCTTATGACGCACTGCAGACCGCGCTGAAGGCGAATCCGACCGAAGCCGCGCAGAAGATCGACGGCTACACCCAGGACCAGCGCTTCTTCCTCAACTGGGCGCGCGTATGGCGCGGCAGCATGCGTGAGAAGACCTCGGTGCTTCGCCTGAACATCGACCCGCACGCTCCCATGGCACTGCGCGCTATCGGTGCGCCATCGAACATGCCGGCGTTCGCGGAAGCGTTCCAGTGCAAGCCAGGCGACCCGATGGTGCGTCAGGCCGACAAGCAGGTGAAGATCTGGTAATCGATCTGCGTTGACCGTCGCGCGAACAGCGCGACACAAAGCCAAAGCCCCGCATGCTAATGCGGGGCTTTTTTTTGTTTTCGACACGGTCACTCCGGGTCGGTGAACCGCATCGGCCGACACGAGCCGTGCCGTGCGACGTCAAGGCGGCAGAGAGACCTGAACGTCTTCACAGATTTGTAACTACGTGTGATAATAACAACGATTCGCATTTGCAATGACTGTCAGCAGCGGCCAGCGACGTTGCAGTGAAACTCGCCAACTCCTTATTTTCCAAAGAAATATTTGCCCAAGGCTGCCCTTTCATGCCCCGCTCCATTCGCGCCAACCCGCTGCATGCTGCCCTCATGGTCGCCTTCGCCATTCCGATGACCGCGCTGGCCCAGACCACGCCGTCCTCAGCTGACGGTCCCAGTGCCAACACCGCTTCGGCAACGTCGGCCCCGCCTCCTTCAACGCAGACCTTGAGCACGGTCACCGTCACCGGCAGCGTGCTCGGCAATAGCTACGACGTCGACAGCTCAAGCATTGGCGCCAAGGTGCCGGCCCCACTGCGCGACATTCCGCAATCGGTCGTCGTGGTTAACCGCGACCTGCTTGATGCCCAGGGCGCGACGTCGTTCCAGGATGCGCTGCGCAATGTGCCCGGTATCACGATCGGCGGCGCCGAAGGCGGCCAGATCGGCAACAACATCAACCTGCGCGGCTTCACCGCGCGTACCGACATCTATATGGACGGCTTCCGCGATCCGGGCCAGTACTACCGCGACATCTTCGACCTGTCGGCGATTGAAGTGCTCAAGGGTCCGTCGTCGATGATGTTCGGCCGCGGTTCCACCGGCGGCGTGATCAACCAGGTCAGCAAGGAACCCGAGCTGAAGGCCTTTGGCACGGTGTCCGCCACGGTAGGTACCGATGACCGCTATCGCACCACCGCCGACGTCAACCAGCCACTGTCCGACACTGCTGCCATGCGCGTGAACGTGTTTGGGCAGGACTTGCATTCGACCCGCGACGTCACGTCGAACAAGGATTACGGCATCGCCCCGTCACTTCGACTGGGTATCGGCACACCGACGCAGATCACCCTCTCCGCCCTGCTGCAACGCAATGACGACAAGCCCGACTACGGCTTGCCGCCCATCAACGGCCGTCCGGCCGACGTGAACCACAGCAACTGGTACGGACTCACCGACGACCACACCGACCAGACCGTCAACAGCTTCAACGCACGCCTGGAACACACGTTCAGCCCAGACGTTACGCTGCGCTCGCAGCTGCAATACAGCCAGTACACCACCAATGCGCGCGAGACCGCGGCAAACAGCGTGGTGACAGCGGCTGGCGTGACGCTAAACAAGACGGCCGGCAATCCCACCAATCTGCCGCTGCAGGATCTGTACGTGCAGCTCGCCAGCCACGATCGCCTGATCCACGACGACATCCTGGACAGCCAGACCGACCTGGTCACCAAGTTCGACACCGGCAGTTTCCAGCACACCCTGATCAGCGGCCTCGAGCTGGCCCACGAGACTTACAACAACCAGAGTTACACCCGCAACGGATTGCCGCTGCTGTCCCTGCTTGATCCGGTCCAGGAAGCAACGCCCGCGAACGTGACCACGACCGTCGGCAACTATGCCCGCTCCAGCTCCGACACGGTGGGCATTTACGCGAACGACACCATGCGCATCAACGATCAGTGGATTGCCGTGGCCGGCCTGCGACGGGATCGTTTCGCCGCGAGCATCAACAACTCGATATCCCTGCCGGGCTATGCGGCACAGACGGTGTATTTCACCAGCGTGCGCGGCGGTCTGATCTACCAGCCCAGTGAAACGCAGTCCTACTACGTGTCCTACGGCACCTCGTTCGATCCCTCGCTGGAAGCATTGACGCTGACCAGCGGCACCCAGAATCTGGCGCCGGAAAAAAACTACTCCTACGAAATCGGCGGCAAGTGGAATCTGCTGGATGACACCTTGCAGATCACCTCGGCCCTGTTCAATCTCGAACAGACCAACTCCCGTACCCAGACCTCGAGCGGCGAATACGTGTTGGATGGCAACATCCGCGTGCGCGGCGCCGAGCTTGGGGTCGGCGGCCACATTACCGAACACTGGCAGGTGTTCTCCGGCTATACCTTCATGAACGCGAAGGTCGTCAAGGCGATGGATGGCACCCAGGGCAACGTGCCGGCGAATACGCCGCGCAATACCGCCACGGCGTGGAGCACCTACACGTTCGCCCAGCATTGGGAAGCAGGCGGCGGTGCCACCTACATGTCGCAGCGTTATGCCGCGAATACCGATCTGGTCAGTGTCGGCGGTTATACCCGCTGGGATGCCACGGTGGCTTACCATCAGCCCACCTACGATGTACGCCTGAACATACTCAACCTTACCAACAAGCAGTATTTCGACGCGTTGATCCAGTCCGACGGCGGCCGCGCGGTACCTGCGGTCGGTCGCACGGCCATGGTGACCTTCACATACAAGTTCTGACCTCAGGAGAACGCCGATCATGCTGGTGCACGTGCCCGCCCTGCTCAACGGCGAACAACTGGAGTTTTTTCGAGGCCGGCTCGATGCCGACGACGCGCCCTGGACCGACGGGCGCGTCACCGCGGGACATCAGGGTGTGCACGTCAAGCAGAACCAGCAGATCGCCGAAGGTTCGGCGCTGGCGCTCGAACTGGGGGACCGCGTGCTCGCCGCACTCGAACGGCACCCCTTGTTCATCAGCTCCACGCTGCCGAACCGCGTTTACCCACCGATGTTCAACCGCTATCAGGGCGGCATGCATTTCGGCAGCCATGTCGACGGTTCGGTGCGACTGATCCCCGGCAACGGCATGAAGTTCCGCACCGATGTCTCTGCCACCCTGTTTCTCGCGCCGCCGGAAAGCTACGACGGCGGCGAGCTGCTGATCGAGGACACTTATGGCACGCAGTCGGTGAAGCTCGCCGCGGGCGACATGGTTGTGTATCCCGCCAGCAGCCGACATCGCGTGACGGCGGTAACCCGGGGCGCACGCCTGGCGTGTTTCTTCTGGGTACAAAGC